>Ga0315314_1001327_pt1 | contig 22700 bp, 16 predicted proteins | sample TDP9_MG_FD_203631 | JGI IMG/M metagenome (GOLD analysis project Ga0315314, IMG submission 203631) | Freshwater sediment microbial communities from Lake Towuti, South Sulawesi, Indonesia - TDP9 | ecosystem: Environmental > Aquatic > Freshwater > Lake > Sediment | place: Indonesia: South Sulawesi... | reverse complement strand
CGAACGTATCTGGACGGCGTTGTCCACCTGCAAAAAGCAAAAACGGAATGTCTTTAAGTTTATCCATCATACAGTGGTTGCTCACTGGACTAATACCTGTTATCCTGAATTACTGTGAACGGTTACAATATTTTTTTGCAGCACATCGCAAAAAAGAACCCGGGAAATTATCAGGGAATTTGAGATTGTTCTTCACCATCCAATTGACAACAAATCCCATTGAAAATGTCTCGCGGAAGGTCTCGACGGGAAAACATTTTCGAATACCGAACGGCAAAGTAGTAATCCTCCTCCTTTTGCTGGTAATTCTGAGTGGCTGTAAGCCCCGGCAGCTCATAACACCAACTCCCCAGATGGATATCGAACCACAGTTTTGGGTAAAGATTCTGCTGCTTGACGATGTCGAGGCCTGCACCCTGAAGATTGCCTCATCATTCAGCATTACCGATGACCCCAATCTGCAAACACAGCTCCCAACAGCCCGCTTTGACCGAATCGATGCGCCGATAAATATCCGGTTAATTAACGGCGTAATCACCATCGGGGGTCGGCCATTTATGAACAATGAGGTAATTGTTTTTCCGGATGAGCCGTACATCTTCAACCTGAACGGCGACTCTTATCGCGGCAAATTAAAGCTGATAATCAACCCGGACGGCTGTTCCTTCGAGGCTGTCAATCTGGTTCCAATTGAGGCGTATTTAGCCGGCGTAATAGGTGCCGAGATGCCTAACTATTGGGAACCGGAGGCGCTCAAGGCTCAGGCAATCGCCGCGCGAACCTATTGCTTCTACATCAAAAAACGGTTCGGCGGCAACACCTGGGACATGAAAAAAACAGCGGCGCATCAGGTCTATCGCGGAATCAGCGCCGAGGCACCTCAGATTTGGAACGCCGTCAATCAAACAAAAGGCCAAGTCCTGGTCTGCACACAAACCGACGGCACAGAAAACATCTTTCCCGCCTACTATAGCTCAACCTGTGGCGGACATACCGAAAACAGTAAAAATGTATTCGGTGATTCCTTTGAACCGCTCATCGGAGTCCGCTGTCCGTATTGTAAGGATATTGCCAAACCCAAATTTTTCTTCTGGCCTATGATTCAATTCGACCAGGCCAACGTGATAACCAGGCTGTTACAAAGGTATCCGAATCTAAAACAGCTCGGAGAAATCACAATCATCGAGCCTGCCGCGCAAAGTAACTATGAAGAATTCTCTCGAACGACCGACGTTAAACTCACCGGCTCAAACGGCAAAAGCGACTTCCTAAAAGCCGAGGACTTTCGTCTGGCAATCGACCCGACCGGACAAAAATTGAGAAGCACCATCTGCCAAATCGTCAAATGGGATAATAAATGGGTATTTTTATCGGGCAGAGGCTGGGGGCACGGCGTTGGAATGTGCCAATGCGGCGCTCAGGGAATGGCCAGACAAGGCAAAAACGAAAAGCAGATTCTTTCCTATTACTATCCTCACTCGAAGATATTGACCATTGACTATAAAAAATAAAAGCCGATTCCGCCGGGACAAACTCATTACAATATATTGCAGCAAAAGAATTTATTTCCTCTATGTTGTGGTAGTTTATGCTATAATCTAAGCGGAGTGCAATTATGGGCTTAGATGAGATTAAAAGGGTTTTGAGAGACTATAAGTCTATACTTGAAGATAAGTATCATGTGCGTACTCTCGGCATTTTTGGTTCCTACATTCACAATGAGCAATCCGGCGGTAGTGATATCGATATCCTTGTTGATTTCACGGCCCCCATAAGTCTTTTTGAATTTATCGATATGGAAGAAGAGCTTTCGGGATTGTTACATGTCAAAGTTGACCTCGTATCGCGCAATGCGCTCAAACCTTATATTGGCAGGCGTATTTTGAGTGAAGTCCAGTTGATATGAAAGATAGAGAGCTGCGAGATTACATTAATGACCTGATAGAAGCCTGCGAAGATATTTTATCCTTCACAAAGGACATGTCATATTCCGACTTTGCAAGCGATAGGAAAACAGTTAATGCTGTTACTCGGAGCCTGGAAGTTATTGGTGAGGCAACCAAAAAATTACCTATGTCCTTCAGGAATAATTATCCCAATGTGCCGTGGAAACAGATGGCGGGCATGCGTGATAAACTAATTCATGAGTATTTCGGTATTGACAAACAAATGGTCTGGCAAGCCGTAGAAAAACATATCCCCGACATTCTTGCTTTAATAAAAGAAATTACTATTGATTAAGATATCAGTCGGAGCACAAAGATGTAAGAGGGAAACGACGTGCACAGCGTATCTTCCTTTTTACCATAGGGGTTTCGATATTCTAAACATTTATTGAAATGAGTAACTTCCAAATTCTCCATACAGATTCCTGCTCGGCAGCCAGGCTTGGGCTTTTAACGACTGCTCATGGAAGTCTCGAAACCCCCGTTTTTATGCCTGTTGCCACCGCCGGGGCGGTAAAAGGTATCACGCCGCAGCAGCTCAAAGAAACTGGTTCCGAACTTATCCTGGCTAATACCTACCATTTGCTTCTGCGGCCCGGAGTCGAGACGGTCGAAAAGCTCGGTGGGCTGCATAAATTTATGGCCTGGGACCGACCGATACTAACAGACAGCGGCGGTTACCAACTGTTCTCTCTAAACCCGCTGACGAAAATCGATGATGATGGTGTTGAATTTGCCAGCCACATAGACGGCGCAAAAATATACCTGAACGCAGAAATCGCAGCGGAAATCCAAAATCGATTAGGTGCCGATATTATAACTTGTTTCGACCAGTGCACCCCATTTCCCATCGACACTCCGCAGCTCAAAAAAGCCGTCGCTCGAACCATACTCTGGGCAAAGCGTGCGAAACGGGCGCATACCAACCCCAACCAACTGCTCTTTGCCGTTGTCCAGGGTGGAATAGACCTTGAGTTGCGAACATACTGCGCTTCAGAGCTTGTCAAGACAGCTTTTGACGGATATGCTATCGGTGGTTTAAGTGTGGGTGAAGGGCACGAGAAGATGATAAAAACGGCTTCTCATACGGCGGAGCTTTTACCGCAGGACAAACCACGATACCTTATGGGTGTCGGCACACCGGCGGATATTATTGCCGCCGTAAAAGCCGGTGTGGATATGTTCGATTGTGTCCTGCCGACAAGAAACGGACGAAATGCCTTTGCTTTTACGGAAAACGGCCCCTTGCGACTGAGGAACAATGCGCATACAAAAGACGCCAGACCAATCGAACCCGATTGCGATTGTTACTGCTGCAGGAATTTCAGCCGGGCAGCCTTAAAACATTTCTTTAATTCCGCAGAAATGCTCGGCCCAATCTTAGTATCACTGCACAACCTGACATTTTACCAGAGGCTAATGGCTGAAATCAGGAAGGCCATAAAAAGAAACGAATTGGCTGACTGGGCAAAAAAATTGACTATTGACTATTGATTATTGATAAAAAATAAAAAGTCGTTAGTATTTGTTATTTGGCCTGCCCCCTTTGCCGTCTGCGACAGCAGACAAGGAGGCCGGTTATCACAATACAAATTATGAAGGGAAAATACAAATGAGCAATGAATGGATATTGGCACAGGCTGAAAGCAGCGAAGCGCCTTCTACCATTACATCGGAACGGGTTACTTCGGAAGAGACAACTACGACAACGCTCGCAGCAGACCCCAACAGCACCAGCGCCAGACCAATAAGTAAAAGCCCTTTTGGCTCTTATGGAAACCTGATTCTTCTTGGCGTGATGTTCCTGCTGATGTATTTGATTCTTTTTAGAGGGCCTCGAAAAAAACAACAGCAGCACAAACAAATGGTCCAAAGCCTGGCAAAAAACGATAAAGTCAGAACAATTGGCGGGATTATCGGAACGGTCGTCGATATTAAGGACGATGAGATTACGCTCAAAGTCGATGAGTCGAATAATACCAAAATCAAAGTTATACCTTCAGCAATCGGCAGAAATTTGACGAAAGAAAAATCGTAAATCAGTCAGTCAGCACTTAGAAAGTGCTGCCTGATTGATGAGTTAGCGCGTTAACTCATTTACGCATATACGCATCCCGTCCCTTCTTCGAGGGGCGGGACGCATTAACATAGTACGAGGAAGTTATGAATAAGAATCTGACTCTGAAAATAGTGTTAATCGTTGTTCTGGTCGTATTTGCAGTCTGGACCTTATATCCCCCGAACAAGACCTTAAAGCCCGGCATTGACCTGGCAGGCGGGACAAGTCTTATCTATGAGATTGATACCCACGGCCTTCAAGAAGCAGAGAAAAAAGACCTGGCGCTGAGAATGATAACCGTCCTGCGAAGGCGAATAGACCCGGCCAACATCCAAAACCTCGTATGGCGGCCACAGGGCAGCACACGCTTCGAAATACAAATGCCATTAGCAAGTACCGAAGCACGCGAAAAACGGCAGAATTACGAAGATGCTTTAGCCCGGCTGATGGCAAAAAACGTAAGCCCTTCCAAGATTATCCGCTCACTGGAAAAGCCGCTGCAAGAGCGAGAGGCGGCTTTCAAGGATTTCGCAAAGGACAATCCTGACAGACTGAAAATTCTTCAGACTCTTGTCACAGTTTATGACGAACGCAAGGACCTGCAAAATAAAAGGGATGAGCTCGACAGCAAACTCAAAACTGTCGAAGACAAGATGAAATCAGCCGGTCTTGAGCTCGACCGGATAAACCAAAATAAAGCTAATTGGGCCAAACTAAATGAGCAGAAACTGCAGGATTCGCTAAGAGAGTTCACGGATGTTAATGACAATCGCGACCTTCTGGCCGGCTATGTTAAAACCTACGCCGAGTGGTCAAAAGTCGTTAATCAGCTAACTGACCCGGATAAAAACGCCAAATACAAGGAGGCAATAGGGGCCATCGACCAATTAAACCTCACTGAAGAGCAGCTAAACTTTCCCCTGGAAATGGCCCCCAAATCATCAAAACGCACAGAAGAGCTTGAAAAGCTCAAAACCAATTTTCGGGACAGAGTTGATGAAATTAACAACATAGTGGCGGCATTTGATGAGTATCGTCCTTTCAGAGGCAGGCTGGATGACCCAAAGGACCTCCAGCGAATGCTCAAAGGAGCCGGAATATTAGAGTGGAGAGTGCTTCCAACACAAGGACATCCCGCTGTAGATATGGACCAGATGCTCAACTATATTGAAAAACTCAAGGAAAAAGGGCCTAAATACGCCTCAGACAACCAGTATATATGGGCTGAGATAGAGAATATAGAGGAATGGAGGGCGGTTGACCAGGATAAGCGGCCTTCTATTGTCGCACAATTCGGCACAAAATATTATGTCCTGGCAAGCAACAAGCCGAATGACACCTTGCTGCACAGCCCTGGCACAAGACAGTGGAAACTGGAGAGAGCCAATCCTTCAACCGACCAGATGGGCAGAAGGGCTATCGGTTTTCAACTGGATGCAAGAGGAGGTAAGTTATTTGCTAATATTACAGGCAATAACGTCGGCCGGCCGCTCTGTATCCTGCTCGATGAAATCGCAATATCAGCACCAAGCATTAGCGAGATGATACGAGGACAGGGCATAATATCAGGCAGCTTCACTCAAACAGAAGTCGAAGATATGGTCAACAAGCTGAATGCCGGCTCTTTGCCCGCCAGACTGATTGAACAGCCCATCTCGGTAAAAACCATAGGCCCATCCATCGGCGCCGACAATCGTGATAAAGGAATCAGGTCGGGTCTCATCGGCCTTATCGGGGTGGTGTCCTGCATGCTGGCCTACTATACACTTGCAGGCTCAATCGCAGATGTGGCTTTGCTTATGAATATGCTTTTTGTCCTGGCAATTATGGCAGGCGTGCGAGCTACTTTCACATTGCCAGGTATCGCCGGCTTCATACTAACCATCGGCATGAGTGTAGATGCTAATGTCTTGATTTTTGAGAGAATCCGCGAAGAGCAGCAGAAAGGTACAGCCCTGAGAACCGCCATAAAGAATGGCTATGCAAAAGCCTTTAGCGCCATCTTCGACTCCAACCTTACCACAATTATTACTGCCGCCATTCTTTATTGGGTTGGTTCGGAAGATATAAAGGGCTTTGCCATTGTGCTTATGCTCGGCCTGGCCTCAAGTATGTTCACGGCCTTATTTGTAACACGGGTAACTTTTGACTGGTTAGTGTCGAAACGTCTGATTAAAGAACGCCTCGTTATGCTGCATCTTATCGGCAAGCCAAATATTGACTGGATGAGCTTTAGGCCGGTTTTCCTCACCATCTCGGTAGTCCTGACGCTCGGAGGGCTGGCCGTCTTCTTCACCAGAAACGATGTCAAAAACAATAAATACGATATCGAATTCACCGGCGGAACAAGTGTCCAGGTAAATCTAAAAGAGCCGCTGAGCCGACAGGAAGTAGAGGACAGAGTACGCAAAATAGGGGCTGGTTTGAACAACCCAGCCCTGGCAGCAGCGAACGTCTATAGAATTGAAGAATCGGACAAACAATATGAGATTAACACCACCGAAACAAACAAAATGACGGTTACAATTACCTTCCCGCAATCCACCCTGCAAACAACTACTGAAATAGCATCGATAATCACAGAGACCCAAGCAAAATTTGGGGATGAGCTGCAAAATCTGCTCGTAACACAGGACACTGCTCATCCCTCGCAATTCCTGATAAAAACCAGCCAGATGAACCAAACGCTGGTCAAAGACGTCCTGACAACAGCTTTTCCTGAGGCTGAAATATCAGAGCCGCAAGTCGATGAGGTCGTCAATGATGCAATAACAGTGGCCTTTGCCGACGAGCTTGAAATTCAGCAGAATCTGCAGCCTGAAATAATCTCAAAGGAAAACATTACCGAGGAGCTTGCTGACTCTTACCCGGAGCTTACCGATTTTCTGGGCGGGCTCAAAATCGAATGTAAAATCCAGAAGCCTGCCACATCACAAGAGATTGACCAAAGACTCAAGCTTCTGCGATTCAAGCCCGACATGCAGGCTCTTGATTGGAACCCCTATAAAATCCTCGACCCAAATCTGTCATCGTTGAACCCAGACAAGCCGGTAAATGCCTTCGCTTATATCAGTGTTCAGGAAGAAGCGGGCCTGCGCGAGCTGACCGAGGACGTTCGGCTTCGGTTTGTTGAAAACGAAACCGCCAGGCTTATGGCTGCCGCCGAGATGGAAACATCGCTGCCACGGGTTACCCAGATAAGCCCCTCTGTTGGAGCCGAAGCTAGAACGCAGGCATTAATTGCCATTGTGCTGTCGCTCTTGGCGCTTCTTGCTTACATCTGGTTCAGGTTTGGCAACGTCCGTTACGGGTTAGGTGCCGTCGTAACACTCTTCCACGATACCTGCGCCACCCTCGGAGCTGTTACCGCCTGCACCTACATCGCCGGAACTTTCATCGGCGAGAAACTTTTAATCGGAGATTTCAAAATCAACCTGACGATAATAGCAGCCTTTTTGACCCTTATTGGATATTCGCTCAACGACACAATAGTCATTTATGACCGTATCCGCGAAAATCGCCGCAAGGGTGCTCTGACGGCCAAAATAATCAGCAACAGCATTAACGAGACTTTATCCAGAACCCTCTTGACAGGTATTACTACAATCGTTGTTGTTCTGACGATGTACATCTTTGGCGGCCCAGGATTAAAAGGCTTTAACTTTGCACTAATCTTTGGCCTAATCGTTGGAACATATTCTTCAATAGCTATATCAGCACCAATATTGCTGCTCGGCACGAGAACAGAAAAAGAATAAAGCAAAAATAATTAAAAACAAATAATATACAGCTCAATTCCTTATTATACGTTCTTAAATGCAAAAAGACCTGAAAATAGGAATGCTTCTGGGCTTAGTAATGGTAATGGTCATTATGGCCTGGCTCTCCACAGGCCCAAGCCTCAGTCCGAAAGCAGCAAGGCCGGCCCCTCGCTCCCCGTCTTCGACAGGCGGGACTCGTACTAACCCACCTCCACACGAATACGCCGCTGCACCAAATAATTTTTCGACAAATATCTTAACCATACAGACCGCAGAAAACAATCAATCAAAACCACAGGATTTAACGAAATACTCCGCGGGACATCCTACGGTTGAGCAAACAGAGAAAATAAAAACCCAAAAATTTCACATCGTACGCAAAGGAGAGACTCTTTCCGAGATTTCATACAAATACTACGGCTCTGCAAGCAAATGGCGAATCCTCCTCGATGCCAATCGAAATGTTATCGAAGACGCGAACAAGCTCAGACCTGGAACCAAACTAATCGTCCCGGAATAAACCTTAAAAGCAATCCGCAGGACACCTTACGGTGGAACGAAAGAAAAAAGCTCGTGAGCGGTTTGCCTATTATCAAATGATAGTTGCCTTACGCCCGCCCCGAATCACCATAACAGCCCAGGCGGATTTACTGACTCTTACCCGGAGCTTACCGATTTTCTGGGCGGGCTCAAAATCGAATGTAAAATCCAGAAGCCTGGTCAAAGGGACTTTGCCGCTTCTTTGTCAACCAGCCAGGTAACCTTATCAAGAATGGGCCAAAGGGCATGAATAGGATACCGTACTTCATCCGGCTCGCTGGTCAAAACCTTTTTCAGAATGCCCGCCTTTTCCTGGCCGGAAATCAAAATAGCCAAATGACTTGCCGCACATAAAACCGGATGTGTCAAGGTTATTCTGTTAAGCTTCTCGTCTAAAAGATAGACAACACACGCCAGGTTTTCCGTATCAAAAGGTGCATAGGAATTCTTGAACAGCGAGCCGGTATGCCCCTCGGCGCCCATCCCAAGTATAATCAAATCAAATTCAGGCCGCTGGTTTTCATCGAGGCCGAAGACCTCTCGAATAGTTTGTTCGTAGCGGCTGGCCGCCTCCTTGAAATCGTCATACTCCGTGGGGATTCGATGAATATTCTCCTCCGGGATGGCAACCTTAGTTAAGAAGGTATCGGCAGCCAGCTTATAATTACTCCATTGAGAATCCGGCTCAACGCATCGCTCATCGACCCAGAACAACTGTATCTTATCCCACGGCAAAGAGCTTGCCTGCGGCGCTTCGCCGAGCAGCTCAAAAAAACGCTTCGGAGTATGCCCTCCCGATATGGCTACGTAAAAAACATCCTTTTCTTTTATCGCCTTTTGCGCATCTGCAACAAAAAGCTCGACGCTTCTTTGCGCAAGTGTCTCAGCATCGCAAGCAATTTCAATGTTCGGTTTATATTTTGCAATAGTCTCCATAATTTCACCCCCTTTGCTGTCCTGTTTTGGCTTTCAGGTCCTTCCCACGTGAAGGGGAATGGACGAAACCTATCTGTAACTACTATTCGCTCCACGAATAGTTCATAAATTTATATAGAATATATTACCAAACCCGCTCCGATAACTTAGCCCCGAATAAAAAAACTACAACTTCGAATCATATTCCCACCCCTTTCATTGCTCAGATGTAAGCCAAATCATTATCTGTTTTCAGAAACGGCTTGGCCAGAAAATTCTTAAAAAATTCCACTATTCGCTAACTTCCACCTCCAAAACAGCTTATAGAGCAATCCAGCACAATCAGGTAATATCATCAATCTCCCACATAAACGCCTTTATGCCTTCAGAACCCAGTTTCCCTCGCATCTGGCGGACACTCTCCATTACTTCTTTAGCCTTAATCTGGTCGATAACAACAAATGTACCGCAATTTATCTCAGGCCAGACATCTGTATTTAAATGCGGTTCGCTCAGCTCGCCTCTGCCCAGGGTATTTGGGAACTTGGTATAGCAATTAATTCCAGCAGACTCCAGAGCATCATTGACGTCCTTATCTATCGCCACATTGTGCACAATCAAAACAGCTTTCATAGCAATGTAAAATCCAAAAGTTAAAACTAAAAACTGATAATTGTCCGCCTCGGCGGACACCATAACTTTACATCTTGCACTTTAAGTTTTCAGCTTGTCTTAACACCTTCAAACACGCTATAAAGCGTTGGCATCATAATAAGCGTGATAAGCGTGCTAATCGATAGCCCGCTGATGCTGGTTAACGCAAACGGCACCCATACTTCCGAGCCAGCACCTCTGGTGAACAAAAGGGGCGACAACCCTAATAGTGTAGTCAGAGTTGTGCTCAGGATTGGTCGCAGTCTGCTCCGACCTCCTTCAACAATCGCCTCGTACGTACCATACCCGCGATGGCGAAGAATACCTATATAGCTAATCAAGACAATTCCGTTGTTGACCACAAGTCCGACCAGCAATATCAACGCAATAAACGTAACGATGTTCATCGCAAAGCCGGTAATCGCCAGTGCCATAATGACTCCGACAATACCGAATGGAACCGACAGGAATATGATGAAGGGGTCGCGATACGATTCAAATTGTGAGGCCATAACCATATAAACCAGCAGCATCCCCAGAGCCGTCGCTATAATAAGCATCTGAAATGCTTCTTTCCTTTCCTTTTCGGCTCCGGCAAATTTATAAGAAAAGCCGGACGGCGCCGCAATCTTATCTATCGCCTTTTTGGCGTCCGCCACAACAGAACCTAAATCCCTGCCTGAAATATCAGCAGAAACCGTAATATACCGTGCCTGGTCTTTACGTTCAATTTTTGTCGGGCCTACGCCCTCATTAATCGTCGCTATATTGGCCAGGTTAATTTGCTCACCGCCAGGCGAGCCAACGAATACATCCCGCAAATCCTCCGGCTTAGTTCGGTCATCAGGTCTTAACCTGACCTCGACATCATATTCGTCGCCCATCTCACGATACCTGGTCGCTGTCGTACCGGCAAAAAACGTCTCTATTGTTTTGCCGATGGTCCGGATGTCAAGACCAAGCTTTGATGCCTTTTCGCGATCAACGATAACTTTAAGCTCAGGCTTTTCCTCCTTTCTGCTGATATCAATATCCGTTACGCCCGGAATGTGTGACAACGCCGTTTTCACGGCCTCCGCGTATGCCTTCGCATCGGTCATATTGTGACCATAAAGTTCAACCGACAGTTTTGCACCGCTGCTGAACAGCATTCCCGCCAGTGGGTCCTCAGCACTGTATCGGACAGTAGCATCCGGAATTTTATCTGTAATGTTGCGAAGTCTGTTGATTACATCTCTCGGGGAGGTCTGACGCTCTATTTTGGGCACCAGACCCGCAAACATAATCCCTTTATAAGTCTCTTCCTCTGTCGCAAACTGCCCGCCCCCCGCAGTACCATAGACGCCCCAGCGAACAAAATTGACCTTTTTCTCCGGCACATTATTTTCCACGATTTTCTCAAACTGCTGCGCTACGGCCCCTGTCCGCTCATACCGTGTCCCTACGGGCAGCTCAAAATACGCCATCACTCTATCCTGGTCTTCCTCCGGGAAAAACTCCTTCCCAACAAAGCCCGCCAAGCCCAAGCAACCTGCAAATATAACCACACAAGTAGCAAAAACAGTCTTGCGGTTAACCAACGACCAGTTAAGAAATCTCACATAAATGTTTTCTATCCGGGTCAGCACATTCTCGCCGGCATTATAAAAAAGCCGAAGCGCAAATCTCTGTGAGCTTTGTTCTTCCATCTTGAGAAACTTTGAGCACAGCATCGGCACAAGCATAATGGCCGTAAATAGCGACGCTCCGAGAGCCATCACCATAATCATCGCAAACTGCCCAAAGAATATTTTCGTTATCCCTCCAACAAACATAATAGGTACAAATATGGCTATTGTCGTCAGCGTCGATGCCATCACAGCGATGCCGACCTCATTCGTTCCGAGAATTGAACTTTCTCTAAGGCGCTGTCCTTTTTGGCGATGGCGATGAATGTTATCGACAACAACAATGGCGTTATCAACCACTTCCCCTACCGCAACAGCAAGTGCCGCCAGTGTTGTGGTATTGATTGTGTAACCGGCCAGATACATCAATAGAAATGTAATTACCAGAGAAGTCGGTATGGAAAAGGCAACAATTAAGCTCGCACGCAAGCTGCGGAGGAAAAACAGAATAACAAAGCCAACAAAGATAATCGCCCAGAAAACATTATCTCGCAGATTATACACTGAAGCAAGGATAAATTCAGAGTTATCCATAACAATTCTCGGCTTAACATCCGGCGGCAGATTTTTTTTAATTTGCTCCAGCTCAACTCTAACCGCTCGTGTCACTGCAACGGTATTTTCCCCGCTCTGCTTCTGAACAAAAACCGCCATACCTCTTTTGCCGTTGATACGCACATCGTATGTCCGCTCCTGGAAAAAGTCTCTCACATTAGCGACATCTTTAAGCTTTATTGCTATGCCATTTCGCTGAGCAATCACAACTTCCGCTACCTCTTCGGCATTTGAAAACTCCTCAGGCGTCCGCAAAAGATAATCCTTGTAACCGCTCTTGATATTGCCTCCGGGGATACTCATATTCGCGGCAGCAAGCGCTGAATTTATCTGTGAAACCGATAAATTCAAAGCCATCAGTTTGTCATGGTCAACATCGATACGAATCTGCCTGACCAGCCCTCCTCGCTCAAACGCCGAGGCAACGCCTTTAACACGCTTAAGCGGGTCCACAATGTTGTCTTTAACAATGGTCTGTAAATTCGGGAAACTATCCTCAGCCGTAATTGCGATAATCATTATCGGCATCATAGCTATATCAAACTTGATTATAGCCGGCTCCTCCGCCTCCTCAGGTATTATCGCCTTGGCCTGGTCTATCTTATCACGAACATCGTTTATAGTTTCATCTATTTTCTGACCCCACTTAAACCTCAGCGTTATAGCCGACAGCCCCTCTTTGGAGAGCGAAATTACCTCATCGACCCCGGAAACGGTGCTCAGAGCATCCTCCAATGGCTCGGTTATCAGCGTCTCAATCTCCTCCGGACCTGCTCCCTGATAGGCAGTCATCACACTTACTGCCGGCACCTCAAATTCCGGCATCAAATCAATTCCAAGAAGCGACAGTGACATAAAACCAAGAACTATACCGGCAATAAATATCATCACCGTGGTTACCGGCCTATTTACTGAAAACTCTGCAAGTTTCATCTTATATCCTCTAAATGAACAAGCTCAACAGTACTACCCTCTGTTAAAGAATGCATTCCATTAACCACAAGTGTATCACCGGCCTTTAATCCATCGGTGATTTCATATTTGTCCCCCTGCTTTATACCAATTTCAACGAAACGCTTATGGGCAATTTTGTTTGTACTTGCCTCTTCTACCACATACACATAATGCTTCTCAATCTTACCGCCAAGCACAACATCGCGGGGGACAACCACCACATTTTCTCTACGCTTTGTAATTAAAGTCACCCTTGCAAACATACCAGGCTTCAGTAACAATTCATCATTATTAAGACGTATCTCAATTTGTACCGTATGGGTCTGTGCGTCAAGGGCCGGATGGATTGAATATACATTCGCATCAAATTCCTTATCTGCGAATGTATCAAGCCTGATTCTCGCGGGCATGCCTGCGAAAATTTCCGCACCATATCTTTCCGCAACAGCAACTATCACCTTTACCGTCTTCATATCGGCCACAGTAACAATCCTGTCTCCCGTCCTAATGAGATTCCCCTCGTCAATATGTTTGGCTGTAACTATCCCGCTAATCGGTGAGACAATCGTGGACTCTCGAAGATTTATTTGAGCAAGCTCCAGATTCGCCTCGGCTAAACTCAAACTTGCCGCTGCCAACTCAGCAGCAGTTACTACTTTATCTCTGCTCTGCTCCGTGGCCGAGCCCCCTTCGTATAGGGCAACAACACGCTTTCTTTCACGCTCGGCATCAGCCAGCTCAACTTGTTTAGCTTCAACATTAGCCTTAGCTGCATCCAGTTGAGCTAAGTAAACATCGTGGTCAATTACTGCAAGCTGCTGCCCCCTCTGGACAAACACACCTTCTTCAACCGCAATCAAATCACCTCCGTCCGAAAGAACACGCAGCGATTCGACTCTCCCCGGCACCTTCGATGCCACATCGACAATCTGGTTCGCCTTTATCCAGCCGGTCAGCTCTATCGTCTCTTCTATAGAGCCTGCGCTTACGACATCAACCTCAACTGGAACCTTATTTTCCTCCTCCGGACTGTTTGCAGAAAAGCGGGTTTTTGCATAAAAACCAAACCAAAATGTAACAAAAACCAACACCAATGCTGTTACCCAATATAAAATTCTTCTGATTATTTTCATTTTGTCCGCCCCTGTTCTATCTTGATAAGTGCTGCTGAGGCCTTTTCTTCTGCAGCGGCCGATTCGCTGTCTCCGGCCTGACCTTCCGGTTCAGCAGCTTCAAACATCGTGAGAGTTCCCATTGCTTTTTGTAAATCCAATCTCGCAACTATGTGCGAGTATATAGCCTGGTAATAGTTTACCCTTGCCGTCGTCAAAGCAGCCTGGGCGTCTATCATCTCAACCTGCGTATTTGTGCCCTGCCTGTAACCCACTTCCGCAAGCCGCAGTCCTTCTTCCGCCCTGGTAAAGTTCAACCGCTGAGATTCAACAAACTCCCGCGCATCCTCAATGCTTAGCAGCGCCTTTGTCAATTCAAACAAAGCGGTTTCTTCGGCATCAATTAAGTTTATCTGCGCCTGCCTGACTCGTGCTTTCTGCGCAATTACCTCACCTTCTCGCGATAAGCCGTCAAATATAGGCAGGGTCGCCATAACGCCAGCCTGCCAGGCGTGACCCCATTCAATCTCCATCATACTATGTGGGTCGGGTTTTGACCAGGTATTGTTATAGTAACCGCTAATAATAGGCAAATATCGGCTGCGGGCGACTTTGAGCAGCTCTTTCTGCAACTTTATGTCAAACTCCCGCCCAAATAAATCAGGCCGATTTCGATAAGCCGCCTCGACTGCCGCCTCCATTGTCGTCTCGGAAGGAACGTAAACCAGCTCATCCGAGAGAACAAAGTCGCTGTCCTGTGAAACACCCATTACCTTCAGTAGCTGTGTTTTCGCCACATTGATGGCATTTTTATTTCGTATCAGCTCTGCCTGGAAATTCGACAGTTCCACCTCAGCTCGCAGAACGTCAAAATCGGAGGCGATGCCCCCTTTTCGTCTCTGTTTGACGCTTTCAAGGTGCGCCTCAGCCGAACGAACCGCATCAGCGCTAATCTCCAGCAGATGCTGATTGAGCAATACATCGTAATATGAATGTGTGGCCAAATAAATCAGGTCCTGGACCGTCGCTCGAACCGTCTGGTCGGTAAGCAGTGAGAACAGCTTCGCAGAGTTTAGCCTGGCAAGTATCGAACCGCCGGCAAAGAGCGGCTGCGTAACCATCAGCCCCGTGGAGTAATTATCGACGTCCCCCATTGTTATCGACCTGTCTCCCAGCTCCGGAGGCATTTTTATAGATTGAACTTTATCAAGCCGCCTGTATTCACCGCTAAGACCGACATTGGGCAAAATTGCTGAATAGGATTTTATCTGTTCTCCGCGGGCAATCTCCTTCTCCTCGGTGATACGTTGCAGAGTCTTATTATTAGCCAGTGCCAGCTTTAAGCAATCTTCGATACTTAATTTGCCGCTGATACGTGTTTGAGACTGCTCTTGGCGCTCTTTGCGAGTCTGCCATTGCTGATACGCAGCCTCTCTCGACAAACCAACATCCTGATAAAACTGCTCACTGCTGACACACCCGACTATTTGTAACGTAACCAGCATACCAGCCACCATCTTAATACATTTCCGACATAATAGTTTCATATCTTCAACCTCTAAAAAGAGCAGCATTCCAAATAATATTAAACATGGAACAAACACTTACAAAATTCACAATTCGTTGCTTATTACCCAATATACTACTCATCGTTCATTCTCGCTCCTGTGCTCCTGTGCTCCTGCGCTCATTTATCTTTTTTTTCCTCCGCATAGGCCCGTATCCCGGCAGCAGAAAATTTAACAATGTGCTCAATCGCTTCGGCTAAATCGAATATTGGAAGGCCCGAATTGCTGACTTGCTCAAATATAGTTTTTATATGGGCTGCTTGTACCAGTTGACCGGCGATAGACATCACAATCAGTGGAATCTTAGATTCATCCAGGCCTGGACAAGCTTTCACTAAAGCCTTGTGCATAGCGGCCATAGTAGGTTTAATGACATCGTCGAAGAACATATTTGCAGGTAAGCGCCGGTCAATCCATTCCCGGGCCATAAGTATGCCGAACTGACGTTCTCTATTGTCATCGACCATTGGCCCAATAAATGAATTTGCGAAAGCCTTGAGCAGCTCTTCCAACTCAGGCTTGCCGCCACTTTCAGACATCACCTTGTTGATACTTATAATGCGGGTATCTCGCATCGGAATCAGATGGCGGCGCCAAACATCCTGGTATAGCTGCTCTTTCCCGCCAAAATAGTAGTTGACCGATGCGATATTGCATTTCGCGGTGGCGGCGATATCACGAATACTTGCACCCTCAAAGCCACGTTCACAGAAAAGCTCTTCAGCCGCGTCGAGTAATCGGTCTCGAACCCCTTTACTGGAATCGTTGTTCGTTTTGTTATCCTGTGAAACTACCATATTAGAACTCCTAAACGCTTGTTTAATACGATAGTTTAAAACACTTGTTTTAATATTTCAACTTTTTTTAAATTTTTTTCACAAAAAATTGAAGAAATGATGAGATTTAAAAATATCTCTCAGATAACACGAATAGAGATTTCGTGAGGCTACAGGGTGGCTCAGGTTCGTTAGCTGCTTGATTTCACCCTACTCCCATAATGCCTATATTGTCTTTGTTAAATGATTATTATAAAGTTTATCTTATGAGATACGAGATACAAGATATGACTCGCCAAGTGGGAAATAGGTTCTGCTATATACGAAATGCGATATTCCAAATACAAAATATAAGAGGCGATAGGTTACCTCATAATCCAGCGTTTTCCTTTGTAAGTCAAGTCGGCACCAGACCTCAAAGCTGGGTCACCTTTGAAGGCATAACTTAATTCGAGGGTCTTTCGTAAAAAAACCTTGAGCGGCGAACCGCCCTCGTCCTTTGCCACCGGGTGGTCAATGGCAACCGTCTCATTGCTCAGACCTGCTATAAATACTTTTATATTCTTGGCCTGCACATCAAAATCAGGCCAAATGATGGCGATATCTTTTGTGTTATCCTCACCCTGAAGTATCTTATTGCCGGCCATTGCCAGCGGTTCAAGAAATGGGTATCTGCTTTGGTGGCGCTTCTTTATTTGCTCAAAAACCGCCGGCGTTACAGCCTTGCCTGCCGGTGTAATTTGAAAGGTATCCGTCATCAAGTCGCACTTAGGATAAAAATCAACATCGTTATCTGTATTGTTGGTAAGCGTTATTATCACATACCAAAATCGCGTCGGCTGATTATCAGCCCGCGTGGGCAGGACGATTTGCTGAGGATGAGTAAATTGCATATCTATCGTCCATTGGCCCGGAGCGGGAACGATAGCCGGCTCTGGTGCAGCCAAACATACACAAACTATCAATGCTGAGATTCCCAAAATCCCACAAAAGAACCTTTTCATCTTATGGCCCTCATCTGAAAATAATATACATAGTCCTTTGCGAAACCTAAAACGAGCATTTCCATACATATTTTACACTAACATTATCTAAAAACCAAGAAGATTTTGCCCTACATTTCAACTATCAACAGCTTTATTTAAGAAAAAATTGCTGAAAGGTCTTTGCTCGTAAAAAACTTTTAAAAAATTGGATTCTCAATACTATGTTGCTGTAAACTTGACATATAGTTTCCTACATTAACAGAAAACGCAAATTAAATTAGATGGATTTTGTGGGAAATTGAGATTTTTCAGGTTTTTTGCTGATTTTAGGGGCAAATACTTGTTTTTAGGCTAATAATTGGGGCCAATATGTTAATATGCGGAGTATAGGTAAAATAGACAAGGGAAAAATGTTAAAAAATGAGCATAAATTTGCGTAAATTTGGTCATAAATTCGTAAAGAATGAGTGCTTTTTGGGTATAAATTCATCTGAAATTAGCACTTTTTAAAAATTAACATTTTGTTAACCTGGGGGAAATAGGCAATCTTATAATCATTGGCTCAGTACCAATGAATTGTTAGCTTTCTTTTATGCACAAATAAAAACAAAAAGGCTGACTATATTATTATTTGTCGGCCCGGAACCGCCGGTATAATATGACAGATTCGGCAGAATTACCAGCCCCAAAACGAACCGCCGAGAATGCTGCTGCTCGGATAAGAAGAGCTTGGCATCCGCCAAGAATAGCTGTTCCAAGAACTTGAGCTTCCCAAATTGTAGCTTGGAGATTTCCACAAATAGCTTCCTGAGCCGCTGGGTGTTCTTCTCGTGCCAATTGCACCAGTATAGGGGTTTATGTTTGGATATGTGCTCCAGTTGTTCCAGAAATTACCATCTGGATTTGAACGGTAGTGCGGCTGGACATAGGTACCGTTACTGCGGTAATAACCTCTGACACGTACGGCAGCATTAGCTGTAAGACTCGTTGCACAAATGACCACCAAAATTACCAGAATTGTCATTAACCGTTTCATTTTCTGTCTCCTTAAATGCCTTTGGGTTTCAATTTACTTATTTCTAACTCTACCTTTATCAGCGGTAAAAACATCAAAAGCGAATGGGCCGGTTGAAATTTTTTTCAAAAAAAGGTTATAATATCACTAACTTTTGTGCTGATAGGAGATTAGAGTAAAATGACTGATTACCATAGTTACAAGACCCAGCATCTGGTCGCACTTGCAAAGCAGGGAGATGAATCTGCCTGCGATAAACTTTTCAGTGCTTATGGTGAGCGTGTCCGACGCATAATACGTCTTAACAGGGGCACGGAACTGCGCTCCAAACTGGAATCGATGGACCTGGTTCAAGATGCATTTATTTCAGCATTGAGAAGTCTGGAAAGCTTCACATACAAAAGCGAGGGAGATTTCTTGCGGTGGATTTCAAGAATAGCTGAAAACAGGATTCGAGACAATTTAGATAAATTGCACGCAGACAAGCGTGACATCCGAAGAGAAATTCCGCTTAAAAGTAATGAGCGGTCTTCACAGGATAGTTTTGTCCGAGACTTCGTGCCCGCATATTCGACAACACCGAGTATGATAATATCCAAGCGAGAAGAATTGGACAAGCTCGAAAAGGCGATGGACAAACTGAAACCAGAATACAAAGAGGTCATTTCGCTGACGAAGATACAAGGTCTGTCCTACGAAGAAGTGGGCAAAAGATTGAGCAAGAGTTCTGACGCTGTAAGAATGTTGCTTGCCAGAGCGATAGCGGCATTGACAAGCGCCTTCGAGGAGATTTGATGGCAGAATCTGCTGAAAATAATCAGGAGAACATTATTGAGCAGGTCATCCAGCAGTTCATAGATACCCAACTGCGCGGTCAGAACCCAGACATTAATGACCTTGTGAAGAAGTATCCGGAATTTGAGGGCCGGATTAGGCAGAGAATACAAAACTTCCAGTATATCAACGGATTGTTCGACTGTCTTATGGAGGCGGATGAAAGTGACTTCGCCCCTAAAATTTCTGAACACAATCTTATCGGCCAGATGCTTGGGGATTTCAAGATACTCAGCCTCATTGGAACAGGCGGAATGGGGGCTGTCTTTCTTGCCAGACAGGAGTCACTCGATAGAGAGGTTGCTCTTAAAGTCATCAGCGATATTAGCGGCGCACGAGCCAAAAGTTTGGAGAGATTCAAGCGTGAAGCAAAAGTATTAGCAAAGATTTCCCATCCCAACATTGTGCCTATCTACGAGGTTGGCGAACAAGGCCCATATTCATACTTTGCAATGGAATACGTTCAAGGAGTATCTTTAGACAAAATTCTATCCAATATTCGCAATGCTCCTTCTGATTTAAAGGCAGGCGAGGTTATGCGGAAATGCTTTGAGGCCAAAGCTGGCATCTATGATAAAAAAGACGTTAAATCAAAGAAGCAAAATGGTGTAGAAATCGACACAGAGTATATTGTTGGCATAAGTAAGATAATTATCAGCATAGCTTCTGCTTTGGACCACGCGCATGGTAAGGGCATCCTGCATCGCGATGTTAAGCCATCAAATATCCTAATCGATTCGAATGGTACAGCAAAGTTGGTGGACTTCGGCTTAGCAAGAGCCGAGACGCAACAGACTATTACAGTATCCGGCGAGTTTTTTGGCACGCCCAGCTATGTCTCACCTGAGCAGGTTCGCAGGCCGGAAACCGTTGACTGCCGAAGTGATGTTTATTCGCTGGCAGCCACTTACTATGAGTGCCTGACCTTGCATCCGCCATTTGAAGGGGATACTGTAAATGAGACTTTGACAAGAGTAATCTCTCACCCTGTTGTACCGCCGAAAAGGTATTGTCCGCGACTTTCAACCGACTTTAATACAGTTTTACTGCACGCACTCGAAAAATTGCCTGAAGATAGATACCAAACTGCGGCTGATTTTTCAGGAGATATTAAGAATGTACTGGACTTCAAACCTATCACTGTAAAAAGGCCAAGCATTACACGCAGAGCTTATAAAACATTACGGAGGAATCCGTTGAAGATAGCTGTAGTTGGCATTTCAATTTTGCTAATTGTTCTGGGCTATATGCTTTCTTCACTATATGTGCAGGAAAGAAAAACAACGATTGCTGGTAGATTGTATGCTGCTGGCGTGTCTAAAATTGCAGGAAAGAATTATGCTGAAGCTTTAGAATGCTTTAAGGAGGCTTTGGAAAAAGACCCAACTCATGTACAAGCTGCTTGGTTGGCTGCATCTTGCTGTCAGGACCTCAATAAAAATGAAGAAGCGATCCATTTGTATAAACAGGCTATTGTAATAGACCCGAATTGCGCCAGAGCATACCAAGGTCTTGGAGATACTTATCGCAAATTAGGTCAGCACGATAAAGCAATTAAATTTTATAAACAAAGTATAATTATCGAACCAAACAATCTTGTATCACATGGTAATCTTGCAATGTCATATGAGGCACAAGGGGAATACGTTGAGGCTATTGAAAGTTTTAACCGAGTTCTTAATATTGAACCGCTTAATACAGGTACACTTTTTCACATCGCCAGTTGCTATCATCAGTGCAAGCGTTACAAGGAAGCTGAGGAGACTTGCAGGAAATTAGTCAAACTTGAGCCACATAATCCTGTTGTATACGGGATGTTAGCTTCGGCCTTGGCAGGGCTTGGAGCAATCAACGAAGCTGCAGATGTCTACGAACGTGCTACTGAAATCGATCCAAATTTTGCCAGTTTACATTTTGTTATGGGAGTTTACTACCAAACAGCCAACCGACGCAAGGAGGCAGTTGAATCATATAGAAGAGCGTTGGAAAGCGAACCCAATAATACTGATTACAAGCTGGCACTGGCAACGGCGTATCAGGCCAGCGAATCCTATCAAAAGGCAATTGAGACTTACCGGGACTACCTACATGTAAAGCCAAGTGATGCAGCTACATATCGTAAACTTGGATATTGTCTTACCCAAACCAATCACTATGACGAAGCCCTTGAGGCTTACAAGCAGTCCGTTGAAATTGACCCCAACAATCCGGTTGGCTACTCAAGCATAGCATGGTGTCACTGGGAACTGGGAGAATTCGAGCTTAGTATTAAGAGCGCTGAACAGGCCTTGGCTATCGACCCGAAAAATCTGGATGCTCTTCGATGCTTAGGGGACTCATACCAGAAACTTGGTGATAATGATAGGTGCATAGAGTTTTGCCGAAAGGCACTGGAGATTGACCCCAACTACCTTATTGCATACTCAAATCTCGGTGGGGCTTATATGGGAAAGGGCATGCATCAAGAGGCAATAAATGCTATTGAAAAATATTTAACATTTGACCCAAACAATTCCATTGCCTTTGTAAGTTTGGCTCTATCATATACTCAGCTTGGTCGTTGTGAAGATTCAATAAAGGCGGCTCTCCAAGCCATCAAACTTAACCCCAATAGCGCAGCGGCTTATTCAGTGCTCGGGGTATCATATCAGGTTTTGGGGAATCACGAAGAAGCAATAAATGCATTTACTGTGTCTATTAAACTTGGCCAGGATTTTGGGCTTTCACCATATTGTTTACTTGCTGATTCTTTTGTGGCAATTGGTAAGTATCAGGAAGCGATAAGTGCTTACCAACAGGCTTTGGAAATCGACCAAAGCAATGCGTCTGCATATGCTGGGCTGGGGGCTGTATATGCAGAGTACGGTGATTTTGAAAAAGCAATTGAATACCAGAAAAAGGCGATAGAGGTTGCAGATGATAGTGTCAAAGCCGAATACGAAAAACGGCTTGAGGCATATAAGGCCAAGAAACCCTGGCGGGAATAGGGAGAAATGGTGGGGCAAGCCCCACCCTACAACTGCGCTGCGTTCGGAGTGACCGTTGGCGAATATCGAACAAAGAATGTCGAATGTCGAAGTGGAGGTTGCTTTGCGACTTCGTTTCTCGAAATGATTTTATAAATAGAAAGAAAAACCCTGGGTGAAACCCAGGGCTAAATATATGGATTCCGTATCAAGTATGGAATGACTACGCACCGAATAAAGGCGTTAACCCCCGGCAGAGCCGGGCATGGTACAAACCGGTAAGATAGGTTACAGAATAAACCGGCTACATGGGTAACAGTTTTTGGTTTATGATTGCCTCCGAAAGGAGGCAGATTATGCCATGGACTGAGACCCGAATAATGGACGCAAGA
>Ga0315314_1001326_pt1 | contig 22703 bp, 26 predicted proteins | sample TDP9_MG_FD_203631 | JGI IMG/M metagenome (GOLD analysis project Ga0315314, IMG submission 203631) | Freshwater sediment microbial communities from Lake Towuti, South Sulawesi, Indonesia - TDP9 | ecosystem: Environmental > Aquatic > Freshwater > Lake > Sediment | place: Indonesia: South Sulawesi... | reverse complement strand
ATAACAGGCCGTTAAAATGATTGGGCAGCCTCAACCTGAACGACATAGTGTGGCTATGAAGCTACGAAGGGATGAGTAGGTTTTAACCTGTTAGAACTTGACAAAGTCAGCGTTTTCAGGGATGAGTGAATGTGCAACGCAAACTGGCCTGTCACTAGCTCGGCGCTGAAATCGACACGCGGGTCAGGTTGCTAGCTTGACTTGCGGGGACAGTTATGCATAGATTTGCTACTATTGCAAAGACGTCCACTCCTGCCACTGATGTTCTAATGACATTAGAGGCTGTTACAGTCCCAGGAAGTTCGAGTATGGTATTCTCTGCAATATTATAGACTATGTAGCACGCAAACGCACTATTAAACCTTCGCCCATAATCCCCTGCTTGTGCTAGACCGCGCGAAATATAAGACTGATTACGTGACTTCCCGTCAAACACCTTAGTTTCTATCGGGAGTGGCCCCACATTAGGTAGCACTGGCAAAACATCTGCCTCACCACCTCCAGGCGGGGCTTGTGACTCAACCGAGAAAACCATGCCATTGTCAAATAGATAACGCAGGAAGTCTTTCTTCAGTCCCTTCTCTCCTAGTGTGCCAGCTTGGGTGGCCTTAATTAGCCCCTCGTCGGGGAACCACTCACTACGCTGCTTGTAACGGCCTAGCAAGACCACGACTTGGTCTTGAGTCTCCAGTGCTCCACGGAGATAGGAGACTAATGGATGCAGGAAAACTTCGGAAAAAACCCTGATGGCGTCGGCAGCGGCAGGCTCTCCACGTGTCCCCTGATAGGCTGCGTAGTACCCGCCGAGTTGAATGACCTTCTTGCCGCACTTTATGGCGTTACGTTCACCAAGTAGGCATTCACATATTTGGTAGCCAACTGCGGCCCTTAGCGCTGGAGAGTTAGCAAAACCCAAGTCTGCCCACGAAGACGATTTGGGATCGGATGCGATGTTGGCAGACCTCGCTCCTAACAATTTCTCATTACGTCGAATAAGGTCTTGAAGAAACGTGCTGAGGTAAACGTTCCCTTGCAAAGCGTTGCGGAACATCTCGAGCTCAACACGAGCCAAGTTTAGAGGACACCGCTCAAATCGTCTTAGGATAGCTTCAAGCTCTAGGATTGTATCCATAAATCCTTCCCATTGTTTAAGAAGGCACTAGCCCTTCAACCGCTCGCGGCGCTTTCCAAGAAGTCCTTGAGCTGAAAAAATCCGCAAACTTTTACCATGTCTGGCTCATTATAGTTTTGACTGATGCCAGAATGCAAGGTGAGCACCTATTTTTTGCGAGCGATCAATCATTGAACATTCCCGAGGATTGTGACCAAGCGTAATGGCTGGGAATGAGGTTGAAGCAACGAAACTCTGCCCAGAAAACAAGAAGGCCAGCGAGGTTCCATAGTGACGGGGCTGTATAGACATATACATCTCTTTATTCCTGTCGATATAGGGTTCTTAACTTAACTGCAATGCTACATCGACGTAAATAAGGGGGTGTCATGGTCGAAAGTAATCGCAGTAGGGCTATTATCTTACGACAAGGGAGGCTTTTTCGCCTGCTCCTCCCTGAACGAGAGGATAGCTACCCTTACCTCTTCTGCCCTTTTCATCGCCTCTTTTTCCTTGACATAGAAAACGGCATAGCAATCGCCAAGAGCAAACGGCGTCAGGCTACCTATTTTGTAGCGACTTCCTGTTTCCGGATGCGCACTTACCAAACTAATCAAGGCGAAGGGATTTGCTTTGTTCTCTTCGGCGAAACGTGATAACTCTCGCCACTTCTCCTCTGCTGTTTGCGTTGCGAGTAGTTTCTTACCTATGCTAGCATGAAGTCTTAGCCACTCATTCCATTCCTTGGTCGAAAGGATAAACACGTAATCCTCTGGAGATTGTATGACTTTCTCTGCCAGTTCAGCCAAGTTGACTAGCTCCAAAGATGAGTAGGAGTCGGCAATTCTTTCATGGAAAACCAATACTTCCATCTCGTTCCATGCCTACCGGCGTCGCTACTAACATACTATCCTACCTTGGTAAGTACTACATTCCACCTTCTGGTACCCCTAGAGCAATGTTACCAAAGGTTTGCCACCTATACAAGCTAACGCGAGCCTATTACGACCAAGACCAGCAAAAGCATCCATCGATGTAGTGCAACAGGGCCTGCGTTCAACTAATTTATATTGTTCATGCGTTACAAGAAAATAGAAATTTGCCTGGCATATCTTACTTCACTGAGTACCTTTAATCAATCTCTATTATGTTATAATACAGAAAAGGATTGCAGCGAGGCTGTGCCATCATAAGTAGACTATGGACTATCGAAGTGTTGACATGCAGTTCAATATTCATGGTGACAATATCGTAGAATGTGAACGGACTTTGTCGTTGATTACACGAGCTCTGGGTGGCGAAGTAGTCAACGCACAAGGTCCGTTTGATTCGGCGGTTTGCCCACTCTTTCAAATACGGCTAAGAGATCATAACCTTACCCTCAACTTCAGGTACCTTCCAGGCTTTGGCCGTTGGCCTCAAGACATCCTTGCATTACTACGACAACGAGGTGGATTGCTACGGGAGGCTGCTGATGCCATCATTACGAGAGTGGAAGCTACATATGAAGAACCGTTGATTGCCATCGAGTATTGTGGTGCTTTACCGGCTGGCAACCAAGCCTGGCAGCGAAACGGGCGGGCTTACTCTTTTGCGAAAGCTGGAATTCCTTACGTATATATAGCGGAAATCGGTGGCTACGAACTTGATGCCAGCCGAGGTCGCAAGTCAGCTAGAACACCTAACCCTGCCGTTCCGTTTAGCTATCTTGCTTTGTCCACCTCTGCGGATATGTTGGTAGCACAAGTAGTGATCGCCAACCCAGGGGCTGATGTCTCTTCTCTGCAAGATTACAAAGACGTCTTCGGGTTCGACGTCCTTTTGACTCTCGTCAGGAAATTGATCCTGGGTCGAGAGTACACGGAAGAGGAGGAATCCTTAAAACACAATGTTCTTCAATTTGTCAGGTTGCTCGCGGCAGGAAGGAAACGAAAAGATACTCTAACACCCGAACAGTGGTCTGAGGCCTACGAGTTTATCTCTAGTGGAGGTAGACTAGACGAGTATGTGGTACGGAGAGCACCTTTACCTTGGGCCAAAATGGCTTATATTCAAGCTCTGACCGGTACTGCGCGTAAGCTTATGGATTGTGCTGCGAAGCACGCGGTTGGACTAACTGGATCTAGCTTACCCATCTGTGTAATCCCATCTTCTGAGTACCAATCATTTGTAACGGATATATGCACCCTATATTCGGATCTGCCAAGCACCTTTGTTGACTGGTTATTGGAACGAGAAAAATTGACGATATGTTGGATCATGGGATTCAAGCCGCGTGGTGATGATGCCCGTCCGGACCGCGGTCTTGCGCCCATGGCACGGATGCTAATAGGAGAGGAAGCCGATCTTCTTACAGTCGTCTACGGACCGGCACCCAGTGCGACTTGGCCGTATCTGGAGAATGATCCCGTAGGTCTAATGAGGGTAAATGGTCTATGGGAGGCGATATTGACCGTTAGCGACGCAGTTCTAATCGACTCTCGCACCGCAACGAGTCTGCACAGCAGAGCTTTCTTGAAGAGTCACTGGAAAGCAGGGACTGCTGAAAGAAAACAAATATCGATACTCGTACCACCGACCCCTGTACGTGTTGGAGAGCACGATGTTGACACAGTACTTCATCAGCTTTTCTCACGGCTCGCCGTAGACAAAGTATTTGAAGGGATGTGCAATCCTCCCGGTGGTGACTGGAGCGGAGTGTCGCTCCTGACCCCAGATAAGTCGCTCGAGCTCCGTTGGTTGTCTCTTCCCCGGGTGACTGCTGAGAATGCCAAGCGTCCTGACCACCTCTTTCAACTGTTCACCGCTGATAAAATGCCAATAGCTTTAGCCGTGGAATCAAAGGAACGCGCAGACCAAATCGAACCTGATATTGGACCTAGGCTGATAAGCTATATAGCGTATCTTTCTTCCACATTGCCTAGCATTCAGAGAAACGCCCAGGAGGAATTTTGGGCTCACGCGACTGTTCTACTGCCACCTGAATCCGTCCAGTTTGCATCAGCAGTCGCTTTCGTAGCGAGTACAAAGACGGACTTGGACCGAATCGCTCAGCGTGCCGGGACAGATGTGGTTTTTGGTCTGGAGTTTGGTGACAGCGGTAAAAATTGCACTATTCGCGCACATGGACGCACGGTGCTGGGGCGAACCATATCAGATTTCATGCGCAGCATATCTGTCGCTAGTGCCAATATTACGATAAGTAACGACTAGTTGTTCCAGTTGTAGCTGTTATGCTAGTATTTGAGTGCCGTTTAACTAGTTGGGATTTGTGAGGCGCTCGAAGGTGGTTTACCAGTTTAGGTAAACGGATTCTCTCACCATTTCACAACTACGATTCATCACTTTCTTGAAAGAAGAGTAACCAGATTCTATTTCTACACGCCGCTTATATAGGTTGCTCGGAACTTCGGTAATGTATTGTTTGCCAGCGCGACTGCCATCGAACGATAAGGCAAATCGGACCCCTTTAACATTTAGACCTTCCAAGACTTTAAAGAATCGAACGTAATCAATGCGTCCCTGATATCTACCTCTGGTGTAGAAATATGGCGGATCCAAGTAAACGAAATCGCCATATTCCGCTGTACTCAGAGTCCTCTCATAGTCACCAGCGATAAATCTAACATTCTGAATCCGTGGCAACCAAAGTGCAATAACTTCGGCCAGTTTGTCTGGATGAATACCTCTACGTGTATGGTGAAGAGAATTATTAAACTCCCCCTTTTGGTTGAACCTGATGAGACCGTTTACGCATGTCCGGCTTAGGAAGAACAAGTCGGACGGGTCTTGAGTCTTGTTAAACTTTTCTCGGACTTCATAAAAAACCAGATAACTTTCGCTTTGTAGGCGATGCCATAGGATTCGGTAATTCTCCAACAATTCCCACGGATGGCTCTGAATCAATTTCCATAGGTTGATCAATGGTATGCACGTATCGCCGCATATTGCTACTTTAGGACTGGCTTGGAATAAGACCGAGCCACCACCCACGAATGGTTCGTAGTAGCACTTGTAATGCGGTGGGAACATGCTAGCGAGCCCTTTCGCCTGCGTCCTCTTACTTCCGGGCCACTTAATCAGTGGAGGAAAGGCTTTCATTAGAGGAACTCTTTCTATCGGGAGAGCCATTTGTCGTGTCATTGCTCCTCCTTTAGGTTTGCGAACCTAGGACCTGGATCAAGGCCATCAAACTCAAGACCGAGCTGCCCAGCCTCAGATTGAGTATCTGTAAGCCGAGCCTGTGCTATTTCATAGTAGTGTGGGTCGATCTCAAAGCCAATGAAATCCCGACTAAGAAGCTTAGCAGCTACACATTCGCTGCCCGTTCCAGCGAAAGGTACCAGCACAAGGTCCCCACAGCGACTGGAAGCAATGATCATACGCTGACACAAGCGGATGGGCTTCTGCGTTGGGTGAGTGCCAAACCGACGCTCAATACCATTCTTGTTGTTTGGAATATCCCAGACCGTTCTCATCTGCTTACCAGTCCTCTTAAGCAGGTCTTCTGGGAAAGCACAATTCTTCATGGCTTCATAATCGAAGTAATACTGCCTCTTTCGCCCACCCGTATGAGCCCATAATATGGATTCATGACTGGCTGTGAAGCGTCTGCCGGATAGATTTGGAAAGGAGTTACGCTTGTACCAGATTATTTCGTTGATTATCTCGATACCGAGCCTCTGAAATATGACATTCACTATGCCGAGGTTGTGATACGTGCCACAGACCCAAATGGATCCGGTCGGTTTCAGTATGCGCTTGGCCTGAGTTATCCAGCGTTCTGAGAACTGATAGTAAGCCTCGAACGACATTGAATCCCAGCTCTCTGTCGTCTTTTTCCACTTTCCTCCAAACCCAGGAAGGTCTATTGTGTTGTCCCAGGACCAATGTCCACCCTTAGACAGATTGTACGGAGGATCGGCAATAATAAGATCTACTGAGCGTGGCCCTAGAAGGGACATTGCCTCTATACAGTCTCGAAGCTGTATAGTATTTCGCCACTCATCGAGCAGGCATAAACTGTTAGTCTCACCGGTCTGTACGCCTTCTAAATCATACATAGGCCAATCCTTGTCCCTTGCCTTCCTATTCATCCTTCCACTCTTCCAAGTAAACGACTCTTACTTCGTAGTAAGCTTGTACGTTGCTGGCCTAACACGCTGTATATCTGGCATGCGCGTAAGGATGGAAAATACAGAATTGCGTGGCGTCTTAGACAGTAGCGTTGCTGACTTACAAACGTGCTCGTAGATCTCTTTAAAAGACGCCGTATCACCTTTTCTTAGCATATATTCTCGAATAACATGTTTGACAGAGGGTGAATTCCGAATTCTCTGTTTCATTCTCGTCAGCCCTCCTATGATTACTTAAGCTTCGCTTTTGGCTTTAGAATTTTGAGCAGATGTGAACAATGAAAGATCACGCTTATGGATAAACCATTGGTTCCCAATCTTCTCGGCCTTGAGGCGCCCAGAACGAACATTACGCCTTATAGTTTCTTCATTCACCCGTACATTGCGGGCCGCTTCAGGTACCGTAAGATATTCGTCGCGGTTAAATATCATACTACCACCCAGGGCACAAGCCTTCAAAGTGCCACTTCGTCATTCCTTTCTTCCACACTTGCACCAATAATTTGTTGTGGTATACTACCACAACAAATTATATCCCCTTTTTCGTCAGTTGTCAAGAGTTTCTAGAGGTTTCTTTAATAACTCCAGGTACAGTAAAGCACTGCCCCGTTTGCACTTTCCGTCAGAATGTTAAGCTGAAATTTAATTCTGTTCCAATGGAATTTGTTCGCAGACTAGCTTGCTGAGACAGTTTGAATCTCAACTCCTTCATCGCACCCATAATCAAAGCAACTGTCATATTCTATCGTGTACTCCCTCAGCTAAGCATATTAAGAAGTCTAAGATTTCATCATTCCTCATTTCATTAACTGAGTCGCCAAAATACTCAAAATCGAATATAGTATATATAATAGAAAACAAAGTAGAACCGAATAGGAGCTAACATTGAATTGGATATATCTGGTTGCGGGGTTAGTCGGCGGTTTTTTATTCAAAATTTGGTTTGACAACTGGAAATCACCAAGCGTCAGAATTATCGGTGTATCAAAAAACTCGTTTTCTATCCACCGAGAGCCCCCGGTTAATGCTAAGGACTTCGATAATGCCTTCATTGCCTACCGCATAAAGGTCGAGAACAGACAGAAGATATACTCGAATAGTGCGGCCGATAATTGTATGGCTTGGATTGAATTAGATTCGGCTCCCGAAGCTTACCAACTGTGTTGGGTAGGCGGTGACTCCGCGGTAACAATAAATGTTGGAGATGTTCGAGAGGTGGATTTTTGCGCAAGAGGGGATATCACCGGTAGAATTTATGCCCCAACAGAGAGAGGATATTTCGAACCTGAGCCACGCTGTATCGGAGATGGTAAGTCCGAAATACGTGGTAAACTTAGAATAACCTCAAGAAATAGTAAAAGAGAAGAAAAACCCTTCGTGATAAGACCAATAAAGAAGCACCTAGAAATTATTATCCTAGATGGAGAACAAGAAGACACTAGGACGACTAAGCAGACGTTACTGAGACGATTCTTAGCAAGGCTGCAAAGAATAAGTGAATCTCAGTGGATAAGTAGATACTTACTTAGAGGTCTTTTCATTACGGGTGTCGTGGTAGTTGCCGGGTTAATTATATACATTTACTTAAAGATTCCTATCAGCGAAGACTTTACAAAGGCAACTAGGGGTAGTGTCATATTCATCAACGTAGCGGCGTTGTTTGGTCTTATAGCAACATACTGGCAGGTTAGGAACAGAGGGCTAGCTCTACTTGTAACAACAGCGATAGATTTTTTCCTCGCAGGAATGATTTTCCAATTAGTAAGCTATTTAGAAAAAATTCATTGAATGCCTGATACTTGGTTTGTTTGTAACAATTTATCAGAAAGTGAAAATTGTAGACATAGACCTATTGACAAGAACTAGGAAACATGTTACTCTAATGGTAGACTCATCTGCCAGGTGTAGAAAGAGATGCAAATGCCGCTCTCCGGAGCGGTGTTTGCATTTAAATATCTCTTCTTGCAAGTTTACTTCGTAAGCTTCTCCTTCGAGAAGGACCATCTACATGGAATGCCGTCATTAACATGGCTACTGGCTGTGCAACCCGTTTGAGCTTTTTTAGGATAATGCAGTAATCTCTGTCCTCTAACCACAGGTAGGTGTGCAGTTGCCCTCTGCCTTCCCGGTAGTCCCATACAATAACAGCGCTGTCATCTGAATGTACGATAGTTGGCGCACACCATGGTAGCCTCTCGGCTCGACGGAAATCAGGAAGGCGCTCACCTGTACTTTCATCATCTCTACTTATGAGGTGCCAAAAGCCCTCCTCATAGTATTGACCAGCCAATACCCTTTGGTCCCACCATATCACGTAATGCTGAAACTTAGGCTTGGCTTGTTTGAAGTCCTTCTCAAATATTGCATAAAGACTAGAGACGATTCCCTCCCATGTGCCTGACAGTGTAAGCATCGGAGGCAACCAGTCGAGTTCCACAGTCATGCTTGTGTCTCCATTGCCTGCCATCGAAATAGATTTATCTTGTCTTCTTGGAGTAGCGTCGTTAAGGTTAGCTTGTAATGGGAACGCTGCCTCATCCGTTCGACTAGCTCTTCCTTGGCTGAGCTCCCCGCAAGTCCACGATTGGCATATGCAACCGTTCCGACTAGTAAGTCTGCAAGTGCCAGTTGTTCTACTTCATGAGACCGTACCGTCTGAATTCTCTCGATAATCTCCCGGGAGAAATCATACAGATTATTGCAAAGTACATCTTGCAGTTTGGCAACTTTTGGAGCACTGCGAGTATCTTTGATATCCAAGTAGATTCGGTATCGTGCTTCGGGGCGAAATATTACCTTCAGCATGTCAAAGTACATTTTGAAATACCAATCATCGTGGCTTTGGCCAAATGCTTTGTGATCAAGCTTAGTCTTGTCCGGCACTATTAAGGCACGGAAATGGAGGTCCTCCTCATCAAAAAAGAAGTCCATTACGTCAAGGTAAAAGTTCACCTTTGATGGTGACACCTTACTCCACTTGATCTCAAAATCAGGTCTGAAACCGTGGCGACTCTTAATTTGCCTAATACCAAGCGCGATTTCTCTAGCTTTCTCGAGCGGACACCAGATAGCACCTAGCACCATTATCCCTTGGTGATCGTGTTCCAGATGACAACTCTCGTCACAATATATATTGTAAGTGGCAGCCATGGTAACCTGTCCATAACCCCCTTTTTAACAACCGGCGTTCTCAACAATTTTAAATCTTTTTATATGCTTTTTCCAGCACGATTCGGGTTTCGGTAACGAGGTAAACATTCATCTTTTCGTACACGGTGTTAACCTTTGCATCAACTTGTTACAGAAGCTGTGCTTCCTTTAGAACTCTAATAGCTTCTTCCCGATAGTCATAGAGGACATCGTTTACTTTATCTAGGTCGGCACCGAGGTAATGCCAAAGCCACGTCCGAAGAAGCCAAAGAGCATCCTCGGTCAACATGATTGCCATATGTTTCAGCGCATCTTTATGGATAGCCTGAAACTTGTCGAACCGTACAAAGCCTTCCAGGAATTGCGGAGATACGCGCTGTGGCAGGTAGAAGAAGGTATTATAAACGAACGCTTTGACCCGCTCGATAAAGGCCAGCGAGTAGTCCTCTTTCCCATCGTCGCCACGGAAGGAGTAAACCGGCGCCACCAAATAAGCGTCATCATGGACCCGCTTCCCATCCCTCCATTTCTCCGAGTGCTGAGATAGAAGGATGACAGGCCTTAACTTGCAACCAACGATAGCAGCTCGCTGGTTTGATTCAATATGTAGCGGGATGATAGGCTCTTCTGCACGCTCAAATTCAGTATCAGACATCTGCTCTATTCGGTAGTGATATCGAGCCGTAGCTCTGTCATACTTACCTTTAATCAGGTGAACAGGCTTCTTGCCATAAAGAAACAGAGCCGGTGCCCAAAAGAATTGACCCGGTTGGTACAGTTGTTCCAAGATGGGCCCGGCCTTAAGTTTGACATAGTATTGGTCAGACGGTAGTAGCAACTCTAGAGGCATATTCCTATTTACTCTTGCGGACCTTCGACATCATCGGTATGGGGCAGACTCGCAGTGGCAAGCTCATCATGATTCATTGCATTGATTGCTTCGAAATAGACTCTGTCGTAACTAGCTGGTGTGGGAGTACGAATTTCCCTTCTCTTGGGTCGAGATTCGGCTAGTCTCTGTCTTAATTTCACTAGCTTCTCCTTTGGGAACTCTGTTTTTGGCAATGCGAGCATGCGAGCTTCCGCCGGTATTACTTTTGAGAAATCAAGAGGCTCGCCCCGATGCGCATCTTGCATTGGCTCTGTTTCAAAATAGACGTAGTCCAAAAGAGCCCACAGGTCTTCCAGAGCCCACCTATCAAGAACGCGGTCGAGCACACTCTTTGTGGAGTTGCCAAACACGGCAATGAGCTCTTGTTCATTTCTGTCAACATCCGCTTCCGAACTGTACGTGTAGCCCTTCCTCCCGGCACGGCTTACAAACTCAGACTCTTCAACATCAGGGAGAACACCAAGCATTCTGTCCAACTGTAGTGAATAGGGACCGTGATGGTAGTAAATCCATTCGACTTCGCTTACGGTCTTCGAATAGCGCCGATAGTACTCCAAGTCGAGCAGATACATGAGCTTCATTAGCTGCGTCTTGATGGGATGTGCGCCATGTTCCTGTATCTGATTTATGATATAGGTGGTGAGGATACCCAGATTCTTTTGAACAGCCAACGAAATGACTCCACTCTTGTTGAGTAAGACTTTAGACCTACTATTAAAGCATAAACTGAGTGGTAAGCGCTGTCAAGACGAAGATATGTGGTTCTATGTCAAATGCGGTGTGGTATAATAAATATCGCCGTCTATGAATAGAATTCCCAATATGAAAAGGGGGTAAGAAATGGCTACACGGACTAGTAAAACCGAGATGACTGAGCATGACTTAGTTATTGAGAAAAGCGCTCATACGTATAGAGCTAGCGGAGGAGTTGCCTATACGAATCCTGGAAGCGAAAAAAATTATGATATAGATGGTCTTTACCCAGATATAGTAGCAAAGAAGAAGGATGGTTCAATTTTCATAGAGGAAATGGAGACCGAAAGCACGGTAACAGAAGATGAGTGCGAAAACCAGTGGAAGCTATACTCTAAATTAGGCTACAATTTCATTTTGGTAGTTCCAATTAATCAGGCAGGCCTTGCGCAAAGGTTTGTCCGTCGTTCAAAGTTAGATGTTACTTTGCAGACCTATGAAATCAGTGGAAACACAGTCATTTTCCGTGACTCGCCAGGTAATGTTATCATAAGGGTTTAATCTCAATGAGGCTTTAAGCGACCACCAACCACAACCGAGCAGTACCATATATGAATCCGAATTCAGTCACGGGTGTACCCACAGCTTGTTGCCTCTGTACAGTTTGGTATCGCTAAATTCAGGTTGGCATTGGACCTTTATGTAATTCTCGCTGAGTGTGTTTGCAGCCCACTTACCGCCCCCTGACTCTTCTCTACCCCAGAATTCGAGGGGCGGCAAAACAATGTAACCCGCCTTTTGGCTTCCTACGGCTACGCAACGACCAGCTACCGCACAGAGAGCGGTGAGACTGCAAACAAAGGAGGCACGTTTTTCATGCCCATGTATCTCCGCCAAGTGACGAGCTAACTTACGTCCGGGTAATAAAATCAATAGCAATTGCTCTAGCTTCTTGTCCACTTGGCAAAACAGGGTATCAGTCCACCGCCGACGTCTTTGGGGACGCGGAGGGAATCCTTTATCAGAATGAAGTACAGCCAGAAAAGCATTGGGAAACGCTTCCACCACTGCTTTATCGTAGACGTTATAGGGATAGAAGGCAACAGCGACGTCTTGAGTGCGGAGAACCAGTTCGGCCAACTTAGTGGCTTCTTCATGCAGCCTATATCCAAAGCCGCCATTTGTTGGCCCAGGCTTACCTCGATGTTGGAATTGGCCACGAGAGAGGAGGGCATCCGCAGCTCGATACGCTTTGACGCATCTGAGCCCCGGTACTAGTGGACCGTCTAACCCTACGGCCAGTAGTTTTTTCTCCCCAACTAGTTCGTCCAGCTTTACCTCTCTATCGTTTACCGTAGCATCATAAAAATTCCAGCTTATCTGATGAGCTGTCCATTCCAGGAGACAGAGACCGGTAGTAGGCTTCGTTTTACTCCAACCCACGTCAATGCCTAAGACAGAGCCATTCTCGGCGTCGTACTGGCGCTTTTTTGTAGATATTCTATCGACTATCACCATCTAACGGTCCTGTTCCTCAAGGTCAAATTAAGTTCAGGTAACAAATAGCCAAGATGTGCAATTGTACAAGCAGCTGATGCCTTAGAGTAAGGAATCACAGACTACCTGCCTGGGATACCATGAGGATAATCAAGTTGGAGTGCTTCGTCCCAATAAGCTTGAGGTAGTTCTTCCATTCCAAATATTCTGGCTATCTTTTTCATAATATCTACTGTGACATCCATTGTTAAATTCCACTTATCGCCGCGCTCATGTATTGAGTATAGTTCAATTGTCTCCACTATATCGTGGTGATAGGCAACATAAGGTTTCTTTTCATACACACGATTAAAACGAAATATCTCCCATTTGAATTCGTCTATATTTCTTAACTTAACGACGCAGACTACCTCACTGGCAAGTCCTTCCAATACTTCTCTGGTCAATTGAAGATGCCTCTGAATCTTATATATAAACCAGTTAGGGTTAAATCCATCATCTCCCTCACAAAATATATCTATATATCCATCCGTTACGATATGACCATCAGAATAGCAAGTAGTGATCTGTGATACAATATTTTCCCCTGACTGTTCTTTCGTCTTGTACGCCCGAGTAAATCCATCTTGATGAGCGATTGGTGCCTCTGAATGAGTTAGTGATTCAGAGTAAATGCGTTTGGCATCTAAAAAAGTATCTCTAATTCTAGTTTCTGGAACATTTATCTTCTCATGAGTAAGGCTGTGTATCGCGTAGTAACCGTATTGTTCAATCTTGGGAAGAAAAGCTTTCACTATCTCTTCATGCCTAATTAAACGTGAATCATTGTCTAAATCTATTCTGATCTTATTCACGGGTTTCAACCTCCCTTTGCCTTACTCCGAAGTTAGCCTAACAATTATATATCTATGATTAACCCTTAATTCATTTGAAGACTCGCATTAGTTCGTTTACGACCTTTTCTATTCCTTCTTCGGCTCTTGCGGCATAGATATCCGCAAGTAGTGGTGAATGTTGGTATACAACGGCGCGATCGACGTTTAACCAGATAGGCAGTATTACTTTCTGATTTCTGGAATCTCGTGCTGTAAGAGCATTAAGTTCTCTTTGCGGCCAATTCTTATTGAAAAAAGAGGGGCTCAATACCACAATACCAAACCGCGATTTCAGTATTCCTTTATCGATGGATTCCCTTAGACTGTCCCCAACAGTCAGTGCAAATTCATCATACCAGACTCTAATACCTTTTTCTGCAAGTTCTCCAGCTAGCTTACGGACAAAGATGTCCTTATCTTCAGTCGCATGACAAATGAATACATCCCACTCGAACTCCCCGGGTGAAGGTCTAACGTACTCTGGTCTTACATTAACTATTTCTTCAAAGGTCTCAGTTTCTCTTCGCTCATCCAATGATTTTTCTAGCTCTTCGAGAAGTGCTTTGCCTGCCCTAGTTAGCATTGGTGCTGCACCAGTAAAAGTACGATTAGCTACAATAGCACCTTTGCTTTCGAGGATATCAATCTGATCAATTATATCTTGTTCGGTAACGCTCAGGTCTATAGCGATTTCACGTTCATCCGCTAGAGAAGAATCGCCAGAATGTTCTTTTGCTAATAGGTACTGTAAGATTCTATATCTCAGCTCTTTACCGCTTGGCATGTTATAAATTTAGTTCATTGGTTTACTCACGTCAAGGCTCCTCAAAACCTGTTTACCGGAGACGAAAGCTTTTAGGGTGAATTAGGCTGTCTATTCAGAACAGTTTACAAAGCTGGTTCAGACGCTATTTTGTCTGTAAATAAGCTTAATGATTACATTTAGATAAGCCTTACAATTCTGCACAATGTGCAAATAGGTAACATAACATCGCAATGTCACTCGGGAGCTTGCTCGAACTCCAGAACATCGAGGTGAAATGTAACCTTTGGAAGTAATGGCGTGTGTCCCAATTCAATGTCAACTCCCTTCAACCGAATCTTCACCTTCTTCAAGGTAATGCTTGGCAATGAGCCTCGCTTAGGCAATTTCACCTGGGGTAGGGTCAGGATGTTTAATGATTGTTCCATTGTAGCACCTCCGTCTCCTTGTAGCTCGAACCAAACAGTCTTGATGTTGGAACCCCAAAACCATCTCCGCCGTCGTTAGGGTGAAATGATTTGTTGTATTCTTGCCCTTAAGGGTGGTTGAGCTTCTCGTGGATATATCAGGCAAATCGACAAGGGTAACTAACATTGTCCGGTCGGTTTACTCGTGTCTTTGTTCCCTTTAGAAATATTTGGCATCGATTTCATAAGCTGCTCAGTAACAAGGTCAGCCAACCTTTGTAGTCTTCTGTCTGACTCCCTTGCTAACCTTACAGACCTCAATGAGATGTTTAACGCCAAACCTCCAATACTGACGCTGATGATACTTATTCCTAGCCCAACTACGGTTCTGTCCCATGGAACATTAGCCCAAAGTTGTAATTTATAAGAGAGCCATATAACTATGGCTCCAAAGACAAGCAACGCGAACGCTGCAATTATGGAGATTCTTAGCCCTCTCATTTTATTTCCTCCTTTTGAGGCATACTGCGAGCTAATTATACATCTACATGACGCCATCGGCACCTTGTGTTACTAAGTCAAGGAAGGCTACAGCAGTACGCTACAAAGTCTGGACGTGCGAGAGCCCTTGCATGATACTGAGACATACTGTGTCAGTTTCGAGGTGTAGACAGTGACTTTTAAGAAGGGATTTGGCCCTTTAGTAGCTTTTTCTGGATACCTCTTGACCTTGGGCATTATATAGTGCAGCCATATCAGGTTCCGTATTATTCCAGATAGCCTTTCCGTAGCCAAAGCTGAAGCCTCCCCACTCGGGATGAATCTCATTGGTGTAGACTCGGATAGTTGTGCCAGGTTCCAAGATGTAATGAGGAAATGTAAAAGAAGGGTAGCCCTCAGATATGTCTTTGAGCATCCAGCCAGCTAGGTCTTGCAGTTCAGTTCCTAGATTAGTGATTTCAACATACTCGTCAGATTCTACACGCGGGACAACACCATCGTAAAATATGCGAGTTATTTGAACATTGTTAGCTCCTGGTGGTGTTGGTGATGGGGTAGGCGTTTGCGAGACGACAGGTGGTGAACAGGGTGGAGCTTGCTTTTCTAGCTGCAGGGTATATGTTTCACCATCAGTAGTTACTACTATAGTGCCGTGAATATCCGTGCCGTATATTTCAGCTCCAACCTCGGTAAGAGCGGTAATAGTTTCTTGGTGCGGATGGCCGTAGCTATTGCTTTTGCCAGCCATGTAGATGGCGACTTCAGGACTTGTAGCAACTAAGAAATCGTGAGAGGAAGCTGTTCTAGACCCATGATGTCCCACCTTGAGAATTTCTACGTCTGGTACCGGAACTACTGACGAGACGAGCATTGAGGCTTCTGCTTCCTTCTCAGCATCTCCAGTAAACAGAAAATCGATGTCTCCGTAGCTTAGAGACAGGACGATGCTGTTGTTATTCGTAGTGCCGTTCAAAGTGTCAGGATTGAGTACTGTGAAAGATAGACCTCCTACATTGATTTTGTCTCCACGCCTAGCCACATAAGTATTCGCATGCTCTAATTGAACTGCACTCATAAACTCTGAGTAAGTCTGTGAGTTCGTTGAGTCGCCACTAGTCCAGATGTTCAAAACATCAAATGAGTCCAGCACTGATATAAGTCCGCCGATATGGTCAGAGTGAGGATGCGTAGCAATAACCGCTTCGAGTAGACCGTCCACATAGCTGCTTATGTATGATGTTACGCCAGACGATTTCTCCCCTCCATCAATTAAAATTTCCTGGTCATTTAGGTCAATCAAGATTGAATCTCCCTGACCAACATCTATAAAGTGAACCTTCAATTCTTGAGTAGATGGAGAAGGTGCTGACATAGAAGGAGAGGGTGGAGTAGGTTCACCGGTTGGTGCTGGAGCAGGGGGTAGAGTAGGTTCGGGGGTTGGTGTTGGCATGGGACGCGCACATGCCGATAGAACAACCAAAACGAAAAGTAACGGGATAATACAGTGCCGATTCATGACTGTATGTTACTTCAGCGAATCGGTCACGTCAAACAAGCCATCGCTTTGTTCAGCAGGTACTCGGAAGCCGTATTCCATATATATAATACATAAGCTATCGCTCATGCCCATCAGTCCAACCGGTTTCCAGTTTCTGTCCAGCAGTCCAAGCTTCGCAGCCCCGTTGTTATAACAGTTATAACTTGTTATAACAATCCTAACACCTTGTTATAACAATGTCAGGTCCAACACCGCGCCTAAACTTTCTAACACTGTTATAACAGATGTTAGAGGGGTGTGTCGTCGCTGGTGGTAAACCATAGGGTAAACGGTTACCCCCTCGAGCACTTCCCTTCACTCCCTTTGAGCAGTCCAGCCTAGTCCAAGGAGTCCAGGTCGGTGCAAGAAAAGTACAGCTCTAGTTCAGGCATCCATGTTTCATAACATAACTGCGGTTTCCCCTCGTTATAACAAGGTTATAAAGCCTCAGTTATAACCACTCCCTCCGCATAAAATCCTCACCTGGCTAGATCGCCTGGGGCATTATGAGAAGGCTTTACGCAGAGCCAGCGCCTCCATTGTTATAACACGCCGTTATGATGAAAATTGGACTAGACCTGGACTACTGGACTGAAGCTGGACTTTCCCTGGACTAGGCTGGACTACTTGGGCTGACAGGCATAAGAGATATGAGCAGTTAGTGGCTATGACCAGTAGATTAGCCGTTTCTCCCACCGTGGCTCCTCTTTGTTATAACAGTTATAACACTGTTATAACAAAGTGAAGACACTCTCTTAAGGTTCAATGACGCCGCTGCCGTAAACCTCCAAAATGGTTCTGATTTTGTCGCAATCCACTTTTGACCTGCTCTCAGAAATTAAATCAGCCCATCGCTGAGTCAGCTGCCTCTCCAGGCGTCCGCTCATGCTCTACCTTTGGCTTAAAGTTCTTTTCGTTGACGAATAAAGCTCTAGGGCTTCCTTAATTGAAAGCTGGTCATCTCGGGAACTTAAATGACGAATTAAATTCAACCAGGCAGCCACCGCTTCAGCTTCCATACCTAGAGCTTGTTGAAAAGCGACTTCTCGAAGATTATCTCTGCGAAGTTGTATAGCTTCTTCTCGCCGAGATTCTTTTTCTGCTGTAGCCATCATCATCATGATAACCTGTTATAACAGCAAAGTCAATTCGTTTACGCCATTTCTCCCCCCAGGGGAGGGGGACACGAGTTATAGCTTGTTATAACACCCTGAAGCCATTTTTATAAGGCTTTACGCAGAGGAAGCGACTTACTGTTATAACAGGCTAGAGCTATTAAGATTTGGCATTGGGCCGGGGAGGTGTTATAACACCGTCAAAAGGGGCTGACAAGCTGAGAGTCTAGGTCAGCCCCGTTTTCTTTTCAGGTTGTCGGCTCCACTAAGACAACTAGAGAACTGGAACAGAAATGGGCAGGGCCAAAAAACGAGACAGCAAATCTACTCTGACGATAGGCGACCTCGCTAGTCACTGCGAACTCAGCAACATTACTGAGGGCAAGAACCCAAAAACCATAACCGGTATTCAGACATCCTGCGCTCGTTCAAAACTCTTCGATGAGATATGCAGGTTACCCAGTGGCGATGAGGAACAGGGTAGAATCGCCAGTCTCCCTGCAAATGGGGTAGTCGGGATAGTTCTGATAACCACGACCTCTACTAGAGGGGTAAAAATCCTTCCCAAAAGTTTCTCCTTTTGAGCTTCGAAAGCCGCTTGACATTTCCCTGGTTAGGCATTACTATAGAGGTATGGCATTTGTAAGAACCAAGCGAATAAAGAATAGAACCTATTATTATCTCGTTGAAAGCAGGCGGGAAGGCAACAGAGTGAAGCAAAAAGTTATTAAATATCTCGGCGCCCAGATGCCGACAAAAGAGCAGATAGAAACCATCCTAAGGAGGAAGCGATGAGAGCAGCAATCTACTGCCGGGTATCAACTGAAGACCAGGAGAGGGAAGGGACATCAATAGATAGCCAGCTGAAAGCCTGCCTTAAGAAAGCTGACGAGCTTGGCTACGAGATGCCTGAGGAGTTTATTATTTTGGAGACCTACTCTGGATTAACGCTCGACAGACCCAAACTACCAAGGCTCCGACAGTGGGTGAGAGATAAAGAGGTGGACGCAGTTATTGGCTATACGCTAGACCGGCTGTCCCGTGACCCCGTCCACTTTATCATCCTGCAACAGGAGATGGAGAAGGCAGGTGTTAAGCTCATTCTGGTCACCGAGACTATAGATAGCTCGGATTTGGGGAAGTTGATAACCTACATCAAGGGCTATGCCGCCAAACTGGAGGCGGACAAGATAAGAGAGAGGACAATGAGGGGAATAAAGGAGAGAATTCAGGCTGGCAAGATGCCTAGCGGTAGGAGGGCTCGCCTATATGGTTATACCTACGCTCCAGGCAAAGGTGTGGGAGAAGGAGTAAGGTATAAAAACGAGTCCGAGGCTAAATGGGTTAAGCAGATATTTCACTGGTTTGTAAATGAAGGTCTGGGCATAGACAGAATAACCTATAAGCTGAGGGAGCTAGGCATTCCTACGCCCTCAGGGAAAGGGCTATGGTATGCCAGCGAAGTCTGGAGGATACTCAGAAATGTCGCCTATATTGGTGAAACCTACGTATTCACCCAAACCTACGGAGAGCCTAAGGTCAGGCTCAGCAAGGGTACCAAGACTAAGAAGACTGGTCTCATAAGGAAACCTAAAGAGGAGTGGGTTGAGATACCTGGTGCTACACCACCTATTATCGACAGGAACTTATTCGAGGCAGCCCAAGCACAGCTTAAGAGGAATAAGGATAGAGCTAGTAGAAATATGAAGCAGCGATACCTACTGGCTGGTTATATCCGGTGTCGAAGGTGTAATAGAAACTACTGGGGATATGTAAAAAGAGCCAAGTGGGCAGGAGAGTATCACGTTAAGCGCTACTACCGTTGCTCCGGTAACCTTCAAATGGTTTCCCCAGCTCGCTGTGGTAATCATAATCTCCCTGCTGATAAAGTAGAAGCTCTTATTTGGCAACAAGTAGAGAGGCTCCTATCCCGACCTGACCTGGTTTTGGCTGAGCTAGAGCGCAAAAGGACTGAGGCAAACAACAAGAGCTTCCTCGAGGAAGAACTAGGTCAAGTCAACAGACGACTTAAGGCACTGGACAGAGAACAGGAGCAGCTTCTCCAGTGGGCGCTAAAGGGATTCCCTGAGGAGAGCGTTATTAGAGAAAATGAAAAGATTAACCAGCAGAGGGCTGACCTTAAGCAGCGTCGAACCGAATTAGAGACAAAGATAAACCAAGCCAGGGAAGCTGAGGTTAACATAGAAGGGATAGAGAGGTTCTGCGGATTAGTAAGACAAAACTTAAAGGATTTCACCTTCGAGGATAAGAGGCTGGCGCTGGAGGCGCTCCAAATAGAGATATGGGTTGATGGTGACGCCATTACCGTGCTGGGCTCAATACCAATAATCGAGGGGGATATTGTATCCACTCGACGCTGGTAGGAGCCATGAATCCCTGCCCCTGCGGTTTCTATGGTGACCCATTTAGACAATGCACCTGTTCCCCCAGCCTGGTTTCCCGGTACCAGAAGCGGATTAGCGGACCATTTATTGACCGGGTTGATATATTTGTTGAGGTGCCCCATATTGACTACGAAAAGCTAGCCGATGAACGATTAGGGGAGAAATCAGACAAGGTCCAAGCCAGGGTTAAGGCTGCCCGCTTAATTCAACAAAGGCGCTTTGAGGGAACAAAACTAACCTGCAACGCTGAAATGACGCCGCCTGAGGTAAGGGAGTTTTGCCAGGCGGAAGAGTCAGCCCAGAGCTTACTTAAAGCGGCTATGAAGCAACTTTACCTCTCTGCGCGAGCCTTCCACCGCATCTTAAAGCTAGCCCGGACTATTGCCGATCTGGAAGATTCAGACATAATTAAAGCCCATCACCTAGCTGAAGCCATCCAGTATAGACCAAGACGGATGGTGTAGGTGGTGGCTTCTATCCCCATCCCCAATACCGCAAGCCACCACCTATACCGAGCATAACCAAGCCAACGATGATGCTAATCCAACCACCTATCTTTACTGAACTATGCTCGGGGTGCTCTGGCGAACGCTCTAAAAATTCCCTCAAATCGGTGCGGGTAGATAGGGAATTGTAGTAGCTCCTCTCCTGTCTTCTGCCCCAGAAAAGCACGGCTATGCCGACAACAAAAAACACGCCACCAATAACCATTAGTATGAAGCTATCAGGATAGGGCATACCAGTTCTTCTCCCTAAAGGGACTCCTAAGAATTATATGCCCTACTGACGTCTTTTTCAATAAGGCTAGTAGATTTTAGTTTTAGGTAATCTCAACAGTAGCCCCAGCCGCTTCCAGCTTCTGCTTGGCAGCGGTGGCTTCCTCCTTACTGACCCCTTCCTTCACTGCCTTCGGAGCACTCTCCACCAAGTCCTTGGACTCCTTCAGCCCTAAGGTGGTTAACTCCCGCACCGCCCTAATTACACTAATCTTATTTTCACCAACCGCCTTAAGAATCACGTTAAACTCTGTCTTCTCCTCAGCAGCTGGAGCCGGGGCTGCAGCAGTGGGTGCGGCAGTAGTAGCGGCTACTACCGGGGCAGCAGCACTAACTCCAAACTCAGCCTCTAGAGCCTTCACCAACTCTGACAGCTCAAGCACTGTCAGGTTTTTTATGGCAGCCATTATGTTGTCGATAGCTGTTTTCTGCCCCTTCTTTTCCACCTTCACCGTCTCCTTTCCCTTACCTTCATCAGTCACTTTCTTTTCCACCTTCGCCGTCTCTTCTGCCGTGCTTGGCTCAGTTTTTGCTTCTTTCTTCGCCATTTTATCCTCCTTCCAACTGTTTAATTCTAGCCTGTAAAACCCTAGCTATCCCCATTATCGGGGCGGTAAGGCAATTAACCAAGGAAGCTATGGGACTCTGCATCATACCTAGCACCTTGGCTAATAATATCTCCCTTGATGGCAATGTTGACAGAGCCGACACCTCATCTAAAGTAAGTAACCTATCATGTAAAAAGCCCCCCTTGATAGTTAGGCTCGACTTTGAGGTGCTAATGTAGTCAGCCAAAGCTCTAGCTGGCTCAGTTATATTACCGTAGCCAAAAGCAATAGCCACCGGACCCTCAAAGGAGGCGGCCAAATCAGCCCTGCCCACTCTTTCAGCAGCAAGTCGAGCCAGAGTATTCTTCACCACTCTATACTTAATGCCTAACCCTCCCAATTTACGCCGCAAAATAGTTATTTCAGAAGCCAATAATCCTCGGTAGTCAGTTAAAACGCCGATGCTACACTCAGAAAACACCTCCTCCAAGCTATCAATAATTTGTGCTTTTTTTTGTCTTGCCATTTCTTATTGCCTCCTAAGCTGACACAGCGCATCTATTAAAAATAAGTCCTTGTGCCAGCACACAAGGACTTAAGCTAAAACCGCATTTAAAGAAGCCTTAAACAATGAGCCTCTAAAGTCGGTTTAAAGCCTTTTCCCTCGGTAGGCACTATTTTAAGCCCTTGATTGACACCCACTGTCTCGGGGAATTATTAAGTTGTTAACCGGAACTTAAATCTAGGGTTGGTTTAAGGTCGAGCTTTATTCCAGGACCCATAGTCGTAGTTAACGAGGCAGTCTTGACATACTGTCCCTTAACCCCAGTCGGCCTAGCCTTGATAACAGCCTCGATTACTGCGGTTAGGTTGTCCATCAACTTTTTATCTTCAAAACTAACCTTACCCAAAGGGACATGAATGATAGCCGTCTTGTCCAGCTTGAATTCTACCCGACCTTTCCGGGCATCACCTATTACCCTGGGCAAGTCAGCCGCAGCTACCACGGTACCTGATTTAGGGTTTGGCATCAATCCTCTCCTCCCCAAGACTTTGCCCAACTTACCTACCTTGCCCATCATGTCGGGGGTAGCAATAGCAGTATCAAAATCCAACCAACCCTCCTCAATCTTCTTAACCAACTCATCACCACCAACATAATCTGCCCCAGCCGTTTTAGCGATTGTTTCTGCTTCACCCTGAGCAAAAACTAAAACCCTCACCGGCTTACCCAACCCGTGAGGCAAAAGGGCAACACCACGCACCTGCTGGCTGGCATTTCGGGGGTCAACACCCAT
>Ga0315314_1001324_pt1 | contig 22713 bp, 22 predicted proteins | sample TDP9_MG_FD_203631 | JGI IMG/M metagenome (GOLD analysis project Ga0315314, IMG submission 203631) | Freshwater sediment microbial communities from Lake Towuti, South Sulawesi, Indonesia - TDP9 | ecosystem: Environmental > Aquatic > Freshwater > Lake > Sediment | place: Indonesia: South Sulawesi... | reverse complement strand
CTAGAGGATCTTCAGGTCTCGGTTTAATGAGAATTCCCTCCACTCTAGGGATGAGCCTAACGCTCTTTTTAGGCTCAAGGGCGTATCGTTTGCGTAGCTCCTTGGGTATTGTGACCTCACCCTTGTCCCTTATCTCGACGACATACTCCGCCAAGTCCATCTTCTCTCCGAAATATCTAGGAGTCATCCGAATATTAAGCCTTTTGTCGGAACTGGGTGAGCCCGAAGATAGGTTCTGCCAGGCGATTATCTAAGTCAGGAAAGACGGCGCTCTTGTCCAGTTAGGTAATTCTCTCCTAGAGGCTTCCGCTAGATATTCCGTAGAGCAATCCGAAGGTCACGCTACCTGCCCAAGCTATGACCATATAGGTTAGAACAGCTCTCCAACGTGTAATCCTTGAGACTGCTAGGGCATTGGCAACGTCGTATGGTTGCCCCATAAGCCAAGCTAGCAATGCTCCCTTAGACATGCCCAGATCCCACAGTCCTTTACCGAGAACAATCTCGACAAGCGTAGGCGTATACAACGGACCGCCGATAACTGAAGCGATCAAGACGCCGCCGACGCCTGTTAGATAGTTGCCCACAAGATCTTCTGGAAGATAGGCTTCAACGTAACTGACAGCAACAAGTCCCAAAATAAAGTATGGTAGTATCCGCTTGGCCAAGTAACCTCCAAACTTCAAAGCTGCCCAAAGCCTCTCATCTAGAGGCTGTTTAACTAGCTCTACGGTTGCCTTTCTGTTTGAACTACTTACTTGGCGTTCTCTTTCAATCGCCTTGCCCCAAGGCGTCTTGGAGGTCACGATGCCTGCTACAAGCGCTACTACTACTGACGCCATAATGCGTACTCCAGCCAACTCCCATGAGAGTAGCTCTCCAGTAAGCAGAATGGCGAGAATGTTGGATGAGGGAGCCATCAGAAGAAAGGCTGTGGCAGGGCCTATCCCAGCGCCGCCATAGAGTAGGCCGGCGAATAATGGGACCATTGTGCATGAGCAGACTGTTAGAAACGGCGCCGTCCCGAGAGCTAAACCGTAACCGGTCGCTTTACTGCCGCCCATGTATTTTGTGATAGCTTCTTTCGGAATAAGCTCGCAGATTAGGCCGGCCATGGTGAATGCGAAGAGAAGGCAGATCCAGCCATGACTGAAATAGTCGATAAGGTATGCTATTGGAACTTGCCATACAGGAAGTCCGTGAAAATCAGCTGGCTTCATCGTTGGTGCAAGAGAGTACGCCATGATCCTCGAGTAGACCAAGGCTCCGAAGACGGCCAGTACAAACGAGATCAGAATCGCTGTTCGAATTAGTCGCTTCTTCTCTGTCATGCAGCCGCTTCCACAGTGCTACTTTGCGGTCTCCCTTAGGAGCGTCTCAACTTCCTTTGCGTCTGGCACCCTGCCCATTATTTTGACCGTTCCGTTCAAGGCGAGCGCTGGCGACATTATCGGGCCATACCTCGATATCACGTCTTTAGACATGATGTCAAGTTTCTTCATCGTCACTCTAACGCCTTCTGACTTGAGGGTTGAAGCTGCCTTCTCCACATTCTTCCAAGTGTTGTAGCACCTCTTGCATGGAGGGACGACACCGATCACTTCAACATATGCCTCTTTATCCAAACTTGTTCACCTTCTATCAGAGATACATAACGATAGATTTAAATATGTTACTTCGAAACACCGAAGTCCTACGGTCGAAGACATGACCTCCGCAAAGGCTAGTAAGCTACCGCTCTTAGACAGATTCCTCACTGCTTGGATATTTCTCGCCATGGCAATTGGAGTAGGAGCTGGAGCTACCTTTCAGCAAATTGCCAACCTGCTCGATGCGATGCGCCTTGATACAGTCTCCCTCCCAATCGCTATCGGGTTGTTGTGGATGATGTATCCTCCACTAGCCAAGGTCAAGTATGAAGAACTGTCAAAAGTCACGAAAGCTTGGAAGATGTTCTCGATCTCCATCATCCAAAACTGGCTCGTAGGCCCATTCTTGATGTTCGGGTTGGCTTGGCTCTTCCTACCCGACCTTCCAGAGTACCGCGTCGGAATAATCATAGTCGGACTTGCTCGATGCATCGCCATGGTTCTAATCTGGAACCTTCTCGCAGGAGGGGACAATGAATATTGCGCGATCCTCGTAGCCTTGAACTCAGTGTTCCAGATCGCTCTATACTCGGTGTACGCCTACTTCTTTGTGACACTGTTATCATCTTGGATCGCAGGCCAATCGGCCGCTATGGTTGTACATGTTTCCGTATGGGATATTGCTAGAAGCGTCTTCATCTTCTTGGGCATACCCTTCATAGCTGGAATCGTAACCAGATTTACCTTGATTAAACGTCGTGGAAAGGAATGGTATGAAGAAGCCTTCATCAAACGTTTAAGCCCCACAGCATTGATCGGATTGCTCTTCACGATCGTGGTTATGTTCTCTTTGAAAGGTGAGTATATTCTCGCATTGCCTTGGGATGTCGTGCGAATAGCGATTCCACTAGTCAGCTATTTTCTAATAATGTTCGGGCTTTCATTCTTGATGTCGTGGGCTCTAAAGTTCACATACCCTGAAACGGTGACCTTGTCTTTCACAGCCGCTAGCAACAACTTTGAACTCGCGATCGCCGTAGCCATAAGTGTCTTCGGCATAAATTCAGGGCAAGCCTTCGCGACGGTAATAGGTCCCTTAATGGAAGTTCCAGTATTGATAAGCCTAGTCAATGTCTCACTCTGGGCAAAGAAGCGGCTTTTCAACGAGAACGGAAACCCAAAATAGGCACCTGAGGCCGTGGACGCTTTACAGATTTAAATGTGTCAATGCGTCTTTCTACATGAATTAATACCAGAATAGCCTCACGATGATGGATATGTCGGCCCAAAAATCAGACCTGGCAGAACGGGTTCAGCGGCTGGTGGACTCAGGGCTTTGCACAGCAGAAAGCGCTTCAGAGCATTTGAGAAAGCTGAGAACACTCGTTGAGAGCAGAATGGACGAGGAGTCAATCAAGCAACAAAGTAGGGTTTTCAAAGCTCTGTCAGATCCCACGCGCCTCAAGATCATCAAGCTGCTAAACATTCGTGATATGTGTGTATGCGAGATAATGGCTGCATTAGACATGACGCAGCCTACAGCTTCTCATCATCTCAACATACTTGAGAGTGCGGGCTTACTAAATGATAGACGAGAGGGAAAATGGATCTTCTACAGCCTTGCAAACCCAGATATCACAAGATTCTTGAAAAAGAGTCAAGCGTTAACTTAGCTCTCACTCTGAAAACAAATGGCGACCGTGCCGCTCGAGCAACGAAAAGGAGCACCACGCTCTCTCAAAACTCGGTGATGTTCTTCAATCCCCAGAACATCTGAAAGAATTAATCAGATCTTATTGCTTTGAATTAAGACCTGCGGGTAACTTGCCTCCTTGCCAAATAGTACGCTCCGCCAGCAATGGCCGCTACTGCCCCTATTAGGATTGAGTCGTACGCCAGGAAGAAAATCAGTATGATGCAGGAGGCCAAGCCTAACAAGGGAAAAATAGGATACAGTGGCACTTTGAATGCTCCTATGCGAGGCCTAGTCCTTTTTCTGAGAAGTAATGCGGAGACGTTTGTAGTTGCATAATAGCATATGGAAGCGAAGCTGCTTACAGCGACAACTTGCCTCAGATCCGCGAAAGAGGCCAGTAGGGTCATCGCAACGCCTACTATGATGATGGATATGTAGGGCGTCCTGAATCGAGTATGGACTTTACCGAAGAAGCTTGGCAATTGAAGGTTTCTCGACATGGCGAATGAAACTCTGGACAAGCCTATGATCGTAGTCAAGAGTACGCTGGTAGTTGCGGTTATCGCTCCTAACGTGACCACTAGAGATGCAATGGGGTTTCCAGTCGCCATGGCTGCATCGCTGAGCGGTGAACCTGATGAAGCCAGATCCCGGTAGTTCACTAGTCCTACCGCTGTGAAGGAAGTTAGAGTGTAGAGCACCATACAAATCCCGAGCGAGAGCAGTACCGACATAGGGATCGTTCTCTCCGGATTCTTCACTTCTTCTGCGACAGTTGTGATTCTCGCGAATCCAGCGTAAGCGAAGAATATGAGTGCCGCTCCTTGAAAGACGCCGATCCACCCATTGGGCATTAGAGGAGTAAGATTCTTCGGGGTCAAATGAAACATTCCTACAGCCATAAAGAAGCATAGCACAGAAATCTTTACCAAGACGAGTACATTGTTCACTAGGCTAGATTCTCTTATTCCAAATAGATTGACTACGGTCACGATGACGCAAGCGAAGATCGCGATCGCCTTCACCGGTATGATTGGGATGAGAATTGCGACGTAGCTTGCCAGTCCTATGCTTATCGCAGCTCCGGCAACTATGTTAGATATTAGCCAAAGCCAACCTACCATAAAACCGGCGAAAGGAGAGATGGTTTCATGAGCATACGCATAGGCGCCTCCTTCTTTCGGGATAGCTGAGCTCAGTTCAGCAAAGCTTAGAGCAGTAAGAGAAGCGATGGCTCCTGAGATCAAAACGGAAAGCACGACCGCTGGACCCGCTAAACCTGCAGATATCCCTGTAACGACAAATATTCCTGCGCCTACAATTGCTCCAATACCAATCGATGTTGCATCGAAGACGTTCAGCGTCCTCTTCAGCTCTATCGCATCTCTCATAGAGAATTCCCGAGTTGACTTGATACTGAATGTGCATATCTCTTTGGTAAAGGCTTTCGAATCTTCCTACCTGAGATAGCCTACGAGAGTTCTGTCATCAATAAGTGCTACGAAAGCAAGGAAACTCTTTTGAGCGAATCCTAGCGCATCTAGGTCAACAGACGCATTTCAATTGAGGAGAGTCGTATTGAAACTGGTGGCATTCAAGGTTCATGACGAAGAAAGACTCGGCGTACTAGAGAACGACATTGTAGTCGATTTGAATCTAGCACATCAGCTGTATCTATCAGAACGAAGAGATACTGCGACAACGCTTGACTCATTTCCTTCAACGATCATCGATTTTCTTGAACTCGGGGAAAAGGTCAGGAAGTATGCGTCCAACCTTGTCGCATACGCACATGAGCTCCGGAAAAAGCGTTCTGGGAAAACTGAACGGCAAAGAGTGCTGCTGAATGTTTCTGACGTGCGCATATTGGCTCCTGTTCCTCTTCCTCCCAAGATAATCTGTTTAGGGTTGAATTACAAGGACCATGCGGAGGAGGGTCATGTTCCTATTCCTGAAGAACCGATTCTCTTCTCGAAGCCGAGTACAGCCATAGTAGGTCCTGATGATTGCGTGGTCTATCCGAAGATCTCGACTGAAGTGGACTATGAAATTGAGCTCGCGGTCATCATTGGGAAAGAGGGAAGGAACCTATCTGAACCAGATGCATCTAACCATGTCGGCGGGTACATGATCTTCAACGACATATCGGCAAGAGACATACAGTTCAAAGACAAGCAATGGTTCAGGGGGAAGAGCTTCGACACTTTCGCCCCTACCGGCCCATGTCTAGTCCTCAGCGACCAGATACGAGATCCGCATCGTTTGAAGATGGAATTGAGAGTCAACGGAGAAGTAAGGCAGAGCAGCACAACCGCCAACATGATATTCAAGATTCCTCAAATCATCGCTTTTATCTCACGTACCATGACGCTTCAGCCCGGAGACATCGTCGCCACAGGAACGCCCGCTGGAGTGGGCTTCTACGCCAAACCGGAGAAGAAACTCCTCAGACCAGGAGATTTCATGGAAGCTGAGATTGAGAGCATAGGGGTCTTGAGGAATAGGGTTATCGCGGTTCCGTGAACCTCATATGTTCCACGTTCGGAACATTAATATACCACATCCGCATAATACCGGAGGACATGGAGGAGAAAAGAGACCCGGTGCCCGCCATGGCTATTTCCGCGTCAAACAATCTCATCAGAGCAAAGCACGCTAGTGAGGATGCCTATTCCACTCGTAATTCAGTTTACTCGCATGTCCATATACGTAAGGCAGATCTTTCTCCCGCAGCATTTCAAATTCGCCTCTGACATATCACTCGGCACCTCACTACTCCTCCATAACAAAAGGAGGTGGCGCATCTGGTAGCATGTATAAAATGCGGAATAGAGGTTGCACAGCCGAAGAAAGAGTGGAGCATGAAGCCCAAAAGCGGAAAAGGACCTTTGCTTCACATAAAGTACTTCTCATGTCCAAACTGCGGCCAAAAGTTCAGAATAGCCAACAAAATGTAGGGCCAACGCTTCTTCCAGTGACCGTTTCGCCGAACGAAGTTTTTCATCGACCATCTCTATTTGCAGGGTGGAGGAGTCACCCTCTGCTTCTCCTTTGGAATCTTAGTCCATCTCAAAAATTCATCGCTCGGCGGCTCCTCCTCATACAATCTTCGCCTCTTGTACTCGAGCAACTTATTCTCCAAACCAGCGAATTCAGCTGCTGTCTTGACCGAGTGATCTAGGCTTCCCGCGACTTCGAATACAGGGTTCGCAAACTCCCTCCAATTCTCAGCTCTAAGCAGATGATGTTCCAAGATACTGCTTGGGATAAGCTCTACCAGCCTCATGAAATTCTCAATCCCATGTGAAACGACAGCTGTATCAATCTTGAAATCTGCCAAGTACAAAGGGGGGCCTCCCATTATCAAGAACTGGGGTTTCTCATCGAGGATGATCTTGGCTGTCTTATCTGATATTGGGCCTTGAACATCTGAAGCATACATAACCTTGTCTTCACTTCTACGAACGGTAAGCATTAAGACCCATCCTAGGTCGCTGTTCTCCTCACCATGGAAGACAGGTTGAGAGAACTTCAACTCAGTCTCACCGTACTGGAACGTCCGTCCATCCGCAACTTCGAACTTCTTTACATAGTCCTCTGAAGTCTTCTGGAACATCCAACCTCTATGTCGTTGACTGAAGTTGATCGTGCTTCTGATATTCTTCAGGAGTACGGTCTTGTCCTGAAAGATCTCTCTTGATTCTTCAGCGCTACTGCCGATCCAAACTGTGTCCGTAAAGCTTGGAGTATAGTGGTCGTTGTGATAGTGCGAAATGACCATGAGGTCCACTTTCTTGGCGGTTTCTCTAATTCTCGCACGGCATCTGTTACGTGCCTCATACTCTTGCGGGTGAGGCAGAACTCTAAACCTAGGGCCAAGTGCGACTCCAGGGTCTATGAGAACCTTAACTTCAGGCGTCTCGAGCAGGGTACACATTGATCTGACGCCCAAGCTTTCAAAAGCGATTGGTGTGATTTTGATATCTTTCATTGCTACTGCGCATCGTGAGATGTGGTCTGCTAAGTTTTTATGCTTGGATGTTATTTATTCTCTTGGTAGGCGATGACGAGTCTGGCCCAGTTGATTATGTGATATAGATCTTGAGTGCGAGAGCCTGCCGCATGCTTTTTTACGCGTGTGGTTTTCCGAGAAGCATTTGTATTACAAATCTAAATAGTTGATAGCCTCAAGTTGTAGTATTCAGTTCGAGAAGTTTCATGCAAGAGAAGCAAACATCATTGTTGAAGGAGTGACCGCGATTGAGTTTTCCTTTCGGAAAGATCTCCCCTACGATTCTTGAACGAATAGTCTTCAAGTATCTAGGTGCGAAACGCGCGGATATAGTTCAAGGGCCAGCCAAAGGAGAAGACGCTGCGATTGTACGCGTTGGCAAGGATCTTATGGCTCTTTCATGCGACCCGATAAGTGGAGCATTGAAAAGAATTGGATGGCTAGTGCTTAACGTTTCAGCCAACGATGTCGCTACCCGCGGCGTGAAGCCGCGATGGTTTCTATCTACAATGATGCTTCCTAAAGACACGCGTGAGGATCGTGTCAGGAGAATATGTAGAGAGATGCATGAGGCCGCTATGAGGCTGGACATAGGGATCATAGGCGGGCATTCAGAGATCACCCCTGGAATAGATCATCCGCTCATCGTCGGATTCTGCGTCGGGGTTGTTGAGAAGGGCCGCTACGTAACTACAGGCATGGCACGTAAAGGGGATGAAGTAATACTAACGAAAGGGGTAGGAGTCGAAGGAACAGCTATTCTTGCCTCAGATAGACAGAAGATGCTGATAAGAAGATTTGACGGAGAATTTGTGAGAAGAGCGGAGAGTTTCTACGACAGGATTAGCGTCGTCAAGGACGCCCTAACAGCATTCAATCTGGGCGGAGTATCCGCGATGCATGACCCCACTGAGGGTGGGGTTGCGGGTGGACTTCACGAGTTGGCTGATGCCTCTGGAAAAGGCTTTGAAGTCTATGAAGATAGATTTATGACTGAACCTGAAACCTTAGAGATTTGCAGATTCTTCAAAATAGATCCTCTAAGACTGATAAGCTCTGGATCTCTCTTGATCACTTGTCTTCCAGAAATGACGGGTAAGATATTGTCCAAGCTCCACTCGATTGGGATAAACGCTTCATCTATCGGGAGGATAACGGCTTCGCCACGTCGAGTGATCGTGAAGAAGAGCGGTGTCCATCGGAAACTCCAACGGCCTTTGAGCGATCATCTCTGGGTCGCTCTGAGTAGAAAGTTCTAGAGAGGAACCGAGTAAGAAACCCCACAGCCCATTAGGATAGGATGATTTGCGTGTCCGCCTTCTGGCAGACCGATTCCGCATAATGGTTTTCACCACGCCTCTATGTTTAACGCGGAACCTATGCGTCAATTTACATCAAAACAGGAGGATAGGGTCCCTAAGAATACGAAGTGCATCAATTAAAGGTGGGGTGAGTTACTTTCACGTCCCTCTAAGCTTTTTATCCTTTCTAGAGAACAAAAAGCAAATAGAACGCTGCAGGTATTCTCTTAAGGAGCTTAGGCAAGATTGTCAATGGAAATAATAAAGGAAGCTATCTCAAGGCCGACGATCTTCAAGAACGAAAGCCCGCTCTCGATCGAGTATATTCCAACGAGACTTCCTCATAGAGAGAGTCAACTCCGGTTTCTAGCTCAGCTGTTCCGCTTCATATTGGAAAGACCCGGATCGATGAATCAGAGGGTACTAGTGACGGGAAGCATCGGCACTGGGAAGACTGTGATGTCTCAAAGGTTCGGTCTCGATGTTATGAAAGCCGCGAGGAGCCGGAAGATCAATCTCCGCTATATCCATGTCAACTGCCGAGAATGTAGAGGGAGCTTATTCATGATATTGAAGCGGGTGGTGACAGAGTTCACTCCTGAGTTCCCTCAACGAGGTTTCTCGTCTGAAGAGTTGATTCAGATTCTAATGGACGTATTAGACGATAAAGACGCGCATGTTATCCTTGCGCTGGATGAGCTGGAGACATTGATAAGAACTGAGGGGTCGACCGCGCTCTACAATCTCACAAGGATACAGGAGAACAGGCTTGGAGCTGCAATGCGTCTATCATTGATATGCATCTTGAGAGAGCCTGAGTACCTGAAGGATCTAGATGCGAGCACACTCAGCACTCTCCAACAGAACTTCATACAACTGGAAAGATATTCATCAAGTCAACTTGAAGGTATTCTCAAAGATAGAATAGAACTAGCGTTTAAGGAGGGGGCTGTCCCTCAAGATACAGTTAAGTTCATTTGCGATCTCGCAGCAGCTTCCGGCGACGCACGATACGCAATAGAGCTTCTCTGGAGAGCAGGGAAATATGCAGACGCTGAAAACGCGCGTGAGATGACGGCGGAGCATATCAGAAGAGCTGCTGGAGCTGTATATCCTACCCTTCGAGGAGAATATGTTCAAACACTATCTCTCCACGAGAAGTTTCTCCTTCTTGCAATCTCAAGGCTTCTAGAAAGGACGGCTACCGCCTACATTAGCATGGGGGAGGCGGAGAAGGTGTACAAGATAGTCTGCGAAGAGTACAGACAGCTGCCGAGAGCACATACCCAACTCTGGAAATACATAGGAGGGCTAGATGCGAGTGGAATAATCTCAACCAAGAAATCTGGCAAAGGATTGAGAGGCAAGACTACACTTATCGGGTTGACATTGACCCCTGCTTCAGCTATGACAAGATGGCTAGAATCAACACTGGAGGTGCTCTACAAACGTGTCTCAACAAGAGCAGACTAAGCTGGATGAGATTCTCTCCTGCAGAGGACGCGTCCGCATACTAATGCTACTGTCAAATGTCATGGAACTGAATATCTCCGAGATCGCTAGAAGAGTAGGCCTGAACTACACCACGGCAAACAGACACCTAATAGAACTGGAAAACGCTGGCTTAGTTCAGCAGAAGAGATTTGGGAGGATTCGAATCTACAAATTCAGCGATGCAAACTCCAAAGCGCAAGCAATAAAGAGACTGGTCAAAGAATGGCAGCCGAACAAGGCGTAAAGCGCGGACTCGGTTTTCCTTTTTTATGGGCTTTGACACTTAAAAAGAAGAGGGCATAAAATGAAAAAAGACAGGTCATTAGGAGCAATCCCCACCCCAAAAGAAATAGCCCGATTTTTAGTCAAATGGGCAATCAGATGTAAAGATGACCTTGTGTTAGATCCTGGAGCCGGAGAAGGGATATTTGTAAATGAAAGTATTAGGCGGCTCAATGAACTCAATTGCACAGTAAGCAAATCTCTCAACCAGGTTTTTGCCATCGAATATGATAATGAAGCGTTCAACAAGCTAGTGACTTCTATGCAGAACAAATATGCTACTGTAGTCGATCATAATATGGTGAATTCCAATTTCTTCGATGTTTGGCCTGACATGGGTAAGGTAGTATTTCCAAAGGTTGATGCGGTGGTGGGAAATCCGCCTTATGTGGAAAGACAATTAATTACAAATTCTGACCAAATAAGGAATTTATTGGCGAGACGATCTAACGTGAAATTGAATGGATCTACAGACATCTATGGGTATTTCATAATTCATGCTACTGATTTTCTCAAACCCAACGGACGGCTTGCGTTCATAGTTTCTGACACATGGATGAATATGGATTTTGGCGTTGCAATTCGTGATTTTCTACTCAAGAAATTTCGTATCAAAGCAATCATAGGTTTTGATAGGAGAGTCTTTCCGAAAGTTCTAGTACGTACAGTGATGTTGTTATTGGAACGAAAAAATGATGAAGAGCTGAAGGAAAATCAAGTGTCTTTTGTGCAATTGAGTGACCTAGCTAGGTTGGATGAATTAAGCAAGGATATGGAAAGCCTCAGCAAAGAAAGAGATGGAAATGGATTCAGGGTCGCATTGACAAAACAAGTCAAACTGAGCCCGTCTATTCCATGGACAATTTATTTGAAAAGTCCGAAAGTGTACTTTAGGTCAATTAACCATCCATTGATGACTAGCTTATCGGATATAGCTCGGTCAAGCATTGGAGTACAAACATTGAAAAGAAACTTCTTCGTAATGGAAGAGTCGAAGAGAAAAAGAAGTGGACTCGAATCTAGATATTTTGAAAGAATCGTTCTATCACCGAGAGAAGCAGGTCTTGTGATAGATAACCGAGAACAAGTGCCTCATTCTGTTCTATACTGCGATAAAGAAAAGCATGACTTGAGTGGTACGAAATTGCTTCGTTACATCGAGCAAGCTGAACAAACGAAAGTAAAGCCTAGAGGAAAAAGTGAGACCTATCTTGGTTTCCACAAAATACCTAGAATTCAAAAGGCTCACAGGAAGCCTTGGTACAACATTAAGTCAGAAATAGACAGAAGATGTCAAGGGCCTATCCTCATTCCGCGTCGGATATACGAAAGATATACAGTGGTTTGGAATAAGTTGTTGTTACCTGTCAATGAGGACTTCATCGTAGTGGAACCAAAGGACTCACGTATGATTCTACCGTTATTGGCAATTCTAAATTCATCCCTTACAGAGTTCTTTGTTAGAGTTCTAGGACATATATATGGAGGCGGGGTCTGTGATCTACGACCTGATGACGTAAAAAATCTTCCCGTGATGAACGTCCGTGCTTTGGACGAAGAAGCTCTAAGAAGACTCGAACAAGCGTATCAGGTATTTCTATCATCAAACGGGACGAACCGTGGGGGAATCGATGACGTAATCCAATCGATCCTGAACTTACCAGAAAAATTGCAACGAGATATATCGAAAGATTACAAGCAAATTCTTGAAGTATCCCTGATGGCAAAAAAAAATTAGTGAACATCCGTATTATGCAATCCTAAATCTCGATGTAGATAGTCTTTCCTTTGTACTGATATCTTATGACCCCTGCTGGCTCGCTCGCAATCCACACATCAGTTCCCCACGCTATGACATTCGCAAATTTAGTGAAAGTCCGTCGGTTTGGAAATGCTGTTATGAAGCCGATTTGCAGGACCGGTCTTCCCCGGTGAATTAATGTTCGTTTTGGCTTTTCATTAATGATGTAATTGATTTCTTCTTTTCTACTTTCTTCTACAACTCCTCCACTCGTGACAGACTCTATGACGTACAGTGCGTTTCTCTTAGATGACCAAACCATCACATCAGGAAGTTTGTCATGCTCATCCAAGACTAGACCCAGTTTATTAACAAGCTCATGATTGACATAGAATAGTTTCTTGCGTGCATCACCAATATAGACAACTTCCGGATCTGTGATATATCTTACAAGGAAGATTTCGACAATCGACTTAACTAATTGATTATGAGCGCCTGGGCTGAGCCTCTTGATCGAACCATCACGAAACTGAATCTTTACTTCATTTCTAGATTCTGCTATCTCAGGTATTACCGCAACATGTGATGAAAGCCACTGGTTTATCATTCGTTCACGTCTTGTACTGTCTTCTACTTGGAGGATATTCCGAAAATCATCTGTGAGTTTGTAGTTTGTTAAGCCTGAATTCACAGGTCGTGCAGGATTATCTTCATTGATTATTACAAGCCCGTGGCTTACCAGTCGCTTCATGGATGATTTCCTTATAGATTCACGGGTATTCTCTGCTACGGTTTTTCCGAGGGATTTTCGCATGAATTCTATAATGTCATGGATCCTAAGCCGTTCTCCTTTTCTTTCATAAAGAGCAATGACGCAAGACGCTGTCTGTTCGGTGATGAACCTTTCTTCTAGACGTAGCCTCCTTAACACATCTTTGACATAGTTCGGGTCTAGCATCTGTCAACCTCTTCGTCCCAATCGTTTATTATTAGTTGACTCAAAGAATATTTAAAACAACATGTCAGTCGCCTCAGTTTCTTTAAACTTTAACCATTTTTTGACCTACCCCTTACTCAATTTTCTTATGCTTAATAAAAAATGGTTCAGGATACCAATAAGGACTAAAAATAAAGCTTGTCCGCCGGATGGTGTATCTTGACATCGACAACATAGATGTCTCTCCAGCTATTGACGTTTTATGTTGGTGAGAGATGGCAAGACCTAAAATATGTTGGAGCAACAGCCTCGGTGCGGACACTCGCGCCATCTGTAACGTTGACCGACGATTTGACGAGGTTGGGAACCCTTGTCAGGGCTGTCCCGCAGACAGCAACCGTCAGCATCTTGTCTTTCTCAATACATGGCTTCCTGGGGAAAGCTTTGTCCGAGAAAACGGACGTACGTCCGGAAAAGCGAACAAATTTAAGCTCATGAAACACTGATTACTTCATATGTCCGAGTCTCTCACACCCAAAGTGCTGGCCGCGCTTAAAGCTATGCACAATGACTTAGAGAAGTGGTATTACACTAGGGAACTTGCGCGTCTTTCAAAAGCAGGCAGGTCAACAATCTCTGATGAATTCCCCCGACTTGTGAAGCTCGGAATTCTGAATCAGCGACGTGAAGGTCGAGAAGTCTACTATAGGTTCAATTTAACCAATCCAAAAACCCGCAAGCTATGTGAGCTATTTGAGACTGAGAAGAGAGAGGAATTCTACAAAAAAAGTAGAAGGCTTTCATGGTCTCTTCAAGACTTCACAAAGCGCGTGTTTGACTTTCTTCCGCAGATTCAGTCTGCTATCCTTTTTGGAAGCGCAGCACGCCGGCAACTTACAAAAACGAGTGATGTGGACGTACTCATCATTGTACCTAACGTAGAGCAGGAGGCATTCAATACTCTGATGAAATCCATTGACGCGCTTGCCGCGGATGTGAGAGGAAGGTACGGGTTCCCAATTTCTGCAGTCACCATGACCATGAAAGATTTCGAATCGGCGCTCCGTGAGAAGAAACGAATATCACAAGATGTGTTGCATGAAGGCGTCGTGTTGTTCGGAGAAGAGCGATACTACCAATTGCTTGCTAGGGTGTTCTCATGATCAGGCAAAACCTCGGTAAACAAAAGCGTCGAGTACCGACGTGGGAAGACTGGCTAAAAAGTCCTAAACTTTGTGAGCAATCGCTGCAGTACTTCGAACGACATGCGCAAGTGAAGAGGTTGGATGCAGATCTAATCATTCGGATGTTGGCATCTTAGTTTGAGGATGGTCTTGCCCATCTGTAAGTATTGTTTAAATTTGAAACGTCTTGCCTACGCGTAGGCGATACTTATAAGTAAATCGAGTTACCTACATATCGTTTTGGACTCCGGTGAATCACGCTGAGGATTCGAGGTACGAAGCGGGAACGTGTGCTAAGGGTACTGCTCAATGAGCCTGACGGCAACCTCACCAAGTACAGGATAGCTAAGCTGTCGGAGTGCTCACGTGAGTGGGTAATAGAATTCCTAAGGAAACTCGAAGCGCAAGGCCTTGTGGAGCAGACCAAGGTTCTCGGCTCTGACAAACTCATAAAGTACTGGAGCCAAGTTCGATTGGAACCTGAGCACTGGGACTATATGCTCAGAGACCCTCTCGAACTCCTACGGAAGATAGAGCTCAGATACGCATTGACCACCTACCAAGCGGAGAACCTAGTTCAACACTACCTCTTCCCATCACGTACAGACCTTTACATTCTAGAAGCGGATCAGGCGAAATGGCATAATCAGATAGTCACTGAGGGAGGCTTAGTCGGCAAAGGCAACCTGCGGCTACTACTCGCAGACAGACACGTATTCTACAAAGCTTCCAAGCTTCAAGAGTTGACAGTGGTCTCCTTGCCGCAACTTGTAGTCGACCTTCTTACAGAAGGTGGTCCCTGCATTGAAGCTGCACAACTTCTACTGGAGAAGATGAGTACGCATGTTATACCAGCCTTATGAAATCGAGATATCCCAGAGGTACATGCAGACCGTCATTTCCAAGCTCAGAGAGCCAATATGCATACTTGGAGGCTGGGCCGTGTACCTTGCGGTGGGAGAGAATTTCAGGCGAGAGCATGGAAGAGACTATCTGGGCTCAAGAGATATTGATCTAGGCTTTCACATCGAGGAGGATTGGAGCAGGGGTGAGCTGGAGAACTCCGGTTTAGCCCTTGCTATCAAGACACTAAACGAGATGGGTTTCGAATCTGTGAGTTTTAGACTCATCAAACACTTTCACGTAGACACGAAGCAAGAGTTGGCTGGAGAAGAGGCGAGGAAAGCTTCTTCATATAAGATCTTCGATCTGTTTGTGGATCCTGTGGTCGACCACATTCATCCAGAGGCTTGCAAGGTCTTCGGTTTCGTTCCTATAGATGAGCCTCTCCTCGAACATGTCTTCGGCGGGGAGAAATGTAGGACGATGGAGCTCTTTGGAAGAAAGGTTCTCCTCCCTCTTCCACACGTCCTTCTGGCAACCAAAATCAAGAGCGTACGCCAACGTGACAAAGAGCACAAGCGGATCAAAGACATAGCCGATATCTACGTGCTTTCATGGTATTCTGATGAAAAAATCGCGACATTGAGAGTAGCTCTTGCAGCGATACTTCCTCCTCAAGAGACTAGAATAATAGTCGAATCTTTCACAAGAGAAGACCTGGATGCGGTGTCGAATGTTTTGGGTACAGAAACTCCGCAGGTTCAACGCGTTCTAAGCGAACTCAAGTCTTGGTGATTACAAGTCCTCTACCCTAAGATTCACGTAGCCTTCAAGCTTCAGAAGACTAAGTGAGAAAAGCGCCGAGAAGAAAACCCCGGTTTCAAAATTTTTTAAAATCCGGGTTTTGAGGGGCCCTATGGGAACAAGAGAATATACAATCTGCATCTACCCTCAGATCTAGGCGGCTTTCAATCTCCTCTGCAACCAATCAGGCTACAGGAAAGTTAATGAAGTCTTGGAGCATTTGATGCCGAAACGTATCGATTCTGGTTCGCCCGGTCCATCATCTACTCCCAACAGAGACGCAACATCTGGACAGGAGGAAGAAGAAGGTCCAAGGAGGAGACGCAAATATACCCCCCTAGGGGAGGGGGGTGCCGCAACCATGTCAGAGAACCAGTTTCAATCGATCTGTGGCTGAACGGTAGCACACTGTATTGGCGTTTTGAAAGTCGTACTTCAGAACCCACTCCCCCTGTTTTGATGTAAATTCCTAATACGGGTGTAATATCTAGATCGACTCCATTTCATGAAAGTCCAGAAGAAACCAAGGTTTTGAAAGATCAGTACAGCTTATCGGGCAATCGACAACAATTATGACCATGCCACTTTCCCGAGTTCAAAGCAGCCTTCTCTCAAGACTTCCTGACCGGGTATTCCGCAATGCCGTAGCCGGCTAGGCCGTTGAGAGTGAGAGAATCTTATATCCATAAATTCTTTCGCGAAGGTGACATATGGTGGAGAGAATCTATTGAAAAGAGTCTGCATAAGCGTGTTTCTCAACTTTGGCCGAAAATAAGGAGTAATCATAGTAGAGAGGAAGAAAGATGGTGAAAATACTTGCATTCAACTGTAGCCCGAGGATGGAGAGGGGCAATACCGCTCTGATCTTAACTCCCTTCCTTGAAGGGATGAGGGAGGCGGGGGCAGAGGTGGAAGTCTTCTACACGAGGAAGCTCAGGATCAACCCTTGCACGGGCGAGTTCAACTGCTGGCTTAAGAATCCGGGCAAGTGCTACCAAGATGACGACATGAACGTGCTGTACCCTAAACTACGGGGAGCTGACATCTTGGTATTCGCGACTCCCGTCTACGTGGACGGGGTTTCTGGCCCGATGAAGAACCTAATGGATCGAATGGTTCCGCTCCTGCAGCCCTTCTTTGAACTACGCGAAGGTCACTGTCGTCATCCTTTGCGCGAAGGAATCAAGAATGGCAAAGTCGTGCTGATCTCTAACTGTGGCTTCTGGGAGATGGATAACTTCGACCCGTTGCTTGTCCACATGAAAGCCTTCTGCAAGAATGCAGGGAGGGAATTCGCGGGAGCTCTTTTGCGGCCACATGGACCAGAATTGAAGAGTATGATGAAGAAGGGTTTGCCGATAGAGGACATATTTGAAGCGGCGAAAGAGGCTGGTCTCCAACTCGTGGAAGATGGCAAAATGTCCGCTGAAACCCTCAAGATCATCAGCCGCGAACTAGTGCCATTAGAGATGTATGTGCAAAGGGTCAATACTTATTTCGCGCTCAAAACGGCTTAGATGAACAGATATAGGCCACGATCAGAGAAATACGCTATTGCTACAAGTATCTATGCGGAGCTAGATGGAATGCCTGAGAAGGCTCAACACTTCAGAATGGTGGATATAACGGGAAAGAGAGAGGTTTTCAGAGAAGCTGTTGCCACTGGGAGAATAAAGCTGAAGCCCAGCACCCTGATGTTGATTAAGGAAGGAAAAATTGAGAAAGGAAATCCTCTCGCCGCCGCTGAAATCGCAGCGGTCTTAGCCGCAAAAAACACAAGTCAATTGATTCCTTTTTGCCACTCAATTCCGCTAACGAGTGTCCAAACGAAAGCGAAGATCAATGATGCCGGCATCGAGGTCGAGGTCCTAGTCAGAACGAAAGCAAGCACAGGGGTCGAGATGGAGGCCCTTTCAGCCGCTACTGCATATCTCCTCACTGTCTGGGACGTAGTTAAGAAATATGAGAAAGACGCTCAAGGCCAATACCCAGAGACAGCGATAGAGTATGTGAAGGTCAAAAAGAAGATGAAAGGTTCATGAAGACCAGTTCAACTTCTGCTGAGCACAAAGCCAAGGCTCCTCTCAAGCTTACAGTATGCGTTCTTACATGCAGTACCTCACGATATGGAGATCAACGATCTGGAAAGAGTGTAGAAGATCCGTCGGGAGACATTATTGAGAATCATCTGACTAAGGCGGGTCACATAGTGACGGGTAGAAAGCTGGTTCCTGACAATGAAGCGATGATCAAACAGACTCTAAGAGAAATGTTGAGTCGGAGAGATATTGACGCCATTATTGTCACAGGAGGCACAGGCATCTCCTCCAAGGACGTTACGATAGAAGTTGCTAGAGACCTCTTTGAGAAGGATATCCCTGGATTCGGAGAGCTCTTCAGAAAGATAAGCTATGATCAGATTGGGTCGCCAGCGATATTGACGCGAGCTGTAGCAGGGGTTGCAAAGTCTAAGCTTATATTCTGCTTACCGGGTTCACCCGACGCTGTCAATAGGGCCATGGCGTCGCTGATCGTGCCTGAGATAGCTCACATGGTCAAGCATATTAGAGAGAGCTGAGCCTCTTTCGGCGATATTCATGATACGCGATAGCTACAGCAGACCTCTCACAAACTTTCGAATCGCAGTGACTCAGGAATGTAACCTAGAATGCTTCTACTGTCACAAGGAGGGCCAATACTACGCCAGCACTCAAATGGAACCGATCGAAATAGCAAGAATCACGAGGATCGCGACTGATTTCGGCGTTAGAAACGTCAAGATAACCGGAGGGGAGCCTTTACTGAGAGAAGACCTCAGCGAAATCATATATTTGATACATCAACTGCCAAATGTGGAAGAAGTATCGCTAGTCACAAATGCAAGGCTGATGACATCCAAGAAAGCATTGGACCTTAAGAAGAGCGGCCTCGCCAGAGTGAACGTCAGTCTACCTTCAATTGTTCCTGAAATATACCGCCAAGTTACCGGGGGAAACCTGTGCGACGCCATCAATGGCGTGAGAGCCACAATTCAAGCTGGACTGAACCCCGTCAAGATAAATATGGTAGTTGTACACGGCGTGAACGAAGACGAGATCAACCTGATGATGAATTTCTCAAGGAATTTCAGGATTACGCTTCAACTAATCGAATTGGAGCCTGTCAACATCGATCGCGAATTGTACAATCTTTATCACCACTCACTTGAAGCTATTGAGCGGGATTTAGCTGAACGATCGACGAAAGTGGAATCGAGGCCTTTCATGCAAGGTAGGAGGATATATACACTTGAAGGGGGCAGGGTTGAAGTCGTCAAACCTGTGGAGAACACATCCTTCTGTATGCAATGCACAAGAATAAGGTTGACTAGCGATGGAAAGTTGAAGCCTTGCCTCATGAGAAATGACAATCTCGTGGACATATTAACTCCACTTAGGAAAGGCGAATCAGACGATTATTTGCATGCAGTCTTCAGGAGAGCTCTAGAGGCGAGAGAACCTTTCCATAAGGCAATGCCGCAATCGATAGACGCGAAGAAAAAAGCCTAGACCGTCAAGCGCTTTAAGGTCTAGGGAAAGCTAACGCATTGACTCTCTTGTCAGTTATGAGCGTAGTAGATCTTGACGAGATCTTGAGTTACCTCATCTATTCTTCCGAATCCGAAACGAGTCAGCTGCACTATCTGGTCCTTGGCTTCTTGCTTAAGGCCTTGTTCTCCGACTCCTTCAGAAATCTCCGATGTGGGCATCACCACATTTACTCTCAAATTACCAACTTCAGGAAGCCAGTGTATGAGTGAAGCGTTCAATTTCCTAGCTTCATCGTAAGGTTCGCTATGAAAACTTGCCTCCACTCCGTCTTCCACTATCTTATCGACGGTTACATTGAACAACTCCATGAATCTGACGACTTGGCCTTTTCTCAACGAGGCAAAGTCCTTCTTCGAAATGAGGAGGCGAGCTTCACTGTTAATAGGCTCTACCTCAAGCTTTCTATTCCCTCTCTCAGGGTAACTAGGGTGTAAGGGAGGATTTGAAGTATAAGTTCTCGAAACTCCACTCACCGAAATAGGCACAGGGTCTTCAACATAGAAGTACCTGTTGGCCCTCGAGTCGACTATCTTTCTATTCTGAGCGTAAATGTTATCCCAACTCAAGGTAGCGTCTACAGGTCTTGGACCGACCTCGATAACGATCTTCCTTAAGGCTTCTGAAGTTATCCCTCTCCTCCTCAGCGCGATCAATGTTCCGAGTCTTGGATCGCTGAAATCCTTCGCTAACCCCTCAGCCAAGGCTTTAATAATCTTCGACTTGCTTAAGGCGGCTCCCGCAATCTTCAATCTCCCGTAATGGGTAGCCTCAGGATAGCTCCAGCCCAAATGCGAATACATGTACCGCTGTCTCACCGTGTTCGTAACATGCTCCTTTCCTCGAATGATGTGAGTTATACCCATCAAGTGGTCATCTACGCCGCATGCAAAATTGTACAGAGGCCAAACTCTATATCGGCTTCCAACTCTCGGGTGAGGGCTTTTTTCTGTGTCGATTATCCGGAGTGCAGGCCAATCTCTAACAGCGGGATTTGGATGCGTAAGATCTGTCTTCACTCTGACTATTGCGTCGCCTTCTTTGAAGGTTCTGTTGAGCATTCGCTTCCATCTGGCTAGATTCTCGTCAGCGGGCAAATCTCTGCAAGGGCATGGCCGCGCCGCCAAGACTTTCTGGCTAAAATCTTCCTTCTTGCACGTGCATACGTAAGCTCCCTCTATCTCAAGGAGCTTCTCTGCATGTTCATAGTAGATCGGGATTCGGTCGCTCTGAATGAACTCTTGATCCCATTCGCATTCAAGCCATCTAATATCTTCTCTAATGAGATCATAGTATTCGAGGACTGATTTCTTCAATCTCGGATCTGTGTCTTCAAACCTGAGGATGAACTTCCCCTTGTAGATTCTAGCATAGTCGTGCGAGAGAATGATAGCTCTGATAGAACCCAGATGAAGAACGCAATCAGGATTCGGCGAGAATCGAGTTACAATAATTGTATATTTATCTGCGTTAGGGAGGGGTGGAAGGATCTTCTCTTCCTTAATCCTCTCTTCTACCAGTAGCTCAGGCCAGTTTCTCTCAATGATTGACCTCTGTTCAGCTACGGTGTACTCATTCACCTCTTTCACGACTTCCGCCGCAAACTTCATTACATCTTCTGCGTTCGCCTTGAGGTCCGGTCTTTCACCTAGAATTCTTCCCGTTACAGCTCCAGCATCTGCTTTCCCTTCATGTTTGACAGCGTTCAGTAGTGCAATCTTGCGGGCGAATTGTTTGAGATCTTCAGGCTGCGTCAATCGCTCCTCTCCATATTATCATGACATGCCTTGAAGGGTTCTCCAAGATCTGTCCTTGATACAGAACTTTCCCGTCGACATCAGATTTCAGGTTTCTCAAGACACGTTCTCGGGAGATTGTTTGAGCTATCTTCTCTCCTTTCCTCACTTCCTCTCCCAAGTCGACCATGTATCTGATATGCCGGGCCCGTATTTCCTTTATGTAGACTTTCTCGCCTGCTTTGAGATGTATCGGCTCTTCTCCTGATATCTTGATTATGGTCGGATTCTTGATAGTAGAGTTACTTTCATCAATGACATGTTCGTATGCTCGCTCATATATGGTAGGCAAGTAGATCTCGCTAGTCTCCTTGATTCGACGCGCCTCCATCAAACTAACTTCTCTTGGAACGAGTTTTCCTTCTTCTGTGATGATGATCGCATTCAGCCTGTCCCTCTTCGGTAGGATTTCCTCCATTCCGTGAAAGTATTTAATGAAGATCTCTGTATCTCTCATTTCGTGTTCGCCATTTTCTTAGAAGAGGTGCTCATTCGTTAATGTAGCCCCATCACCTGCGCCGCTCTTCAGACTGTCCAAACCGGTCTCCTCTCGGATTATCTTCTCAACAAGACTCCCATGTTCTGGAAGCGTGTTCACGAACACCGATGGCCCTGTATCCATCGAGTACCACACTGGAACTCCCTCCCTTGATCTCATATCAGTAACGGTCTCCATTACCCGTAAGGTCTCAGGCTTCAGCACGAACAGCCGTGAATCACCTGTCATTGTGGTCGCGTGCAGGTTCAATGTATCTATCTCAGTCAACTCACATATTCTTGGAACGTCTCTTAGCTGAATAGCCCTCTTCATCTTGGCTAGAGCTCCACGTAGATATCTCAGCCGTGCATCGAAGAATGGCGATGTTAAGGCTTCTTGATGAGCCATCTCAGTCTTAACCTCAGAATGAATTGGAATAACGATCATCTGCATATCTATGTCACTAGGTTTGGCCAACTGCTCGGCGTAAGAGAACCCTCTCTTCCGTGCATACCAAATCGCGTACCCTCCCACAAGACTTCTCGTCGCGGATCCTGTTCCCAATCGAACGATTTCACTGAGTTTTCTCGGCGAAATCTGAAGATTGAGAGCTCTAACTGCCGCTAAACCCAGTGAGGCGAAGGCTGAAGCTGAAAAGCCCAGTCCTTTACCCTTGGATAAACTGTTCACTGAGACGATTCTTGCCTTGACATCTTTTCTTCCCAAGACTCTGATTGAATTGAGAACCGATTCGATTCTCTGTAGTTCTCTTCTAGTCGGTTCTCTTCCATTTATCGTGATCACATCTCTAGTCAGATTCTCGTCGAAATGAACAGTCGTCTTAGTACTCAACTTATCTACAGAAACGGATATGCTGTCATGGTAAGGTAACCTGAGCTTCTCGTCTCTCAAGCCATGATACTTTATGAGCCCTTGGATTGCGTGAGCCGTAGCTGATGCTTTCCCACT
>Ga0315314_1001323_pt1 | contig 22730 bp, 24 predicted proteins | sample TDP9_MG_FD_203631 | JGI IMG/M metagenome (GOLD analysis project Ga0315314, IMG submission 203631) | Freshwater sediment microbial communities from Lake Towuti, South Sulawesi, Indonesia - TDP9 | ecosystem: Environmental > Aquatic > Freshwater > Lake > Sediment | place: Indonesia: South Sulawesi... | reverse complement strand
GGGAAGGTAAATTTAATATCCTTTTTTCAAAGAAATTGCAAGATCTGAAAGGCTCCAGGTAGTGTCTCTTTTCCCATGACGTAAAAAAGATGTTTACGTCTTTCATAAAATGATTGACAATAGGGAACGATATTGGTAGATATTTTAGAAAATCTCATAAGAGTAATGGGGTGGTGATGAAGTAACCCAATTTTGAAAGGAGGTATTAACGATGAAACAGAAGAGACTATTGATTTTGGCAGGGATTCTTTGTTTGGGGCTCATGGTAACTCTCTTACCCTTCGAAGGCGCTTATGCCAAACCTGAGGTGATAACGCTAAAATTTGCTAATTTCTTCCCTCCTGTGGCGAAACAAACCCTGATCGTTCCCGAATTTATTGAAGAGATAGAAAAGCGCACCGGCGGAAGGGTGAAGATTACCTATTATCCTGGTGGCACATTACTTACTGCTCCAGCGATGAGTGATGGCATCATGAAAGGAATCGCCGACATGGGCTATACTCATGTTGAATATAGCCCAGGTCGCTTCCCCGTTACCGAGGTCTGTGATATGCCTCTGGGCTATCCCAGTGCCTGGGTAGCTAGCCAGTGCATGAATGACTTCTACCAGAAATTTAAGCCGAAGGAATGGGATGTAGTACACCCGCTCTGGTTCAATAGCAGTAACCCCGGCCTCATTATCTGCAAGAAGCCAGTGCGAAAGCTGGAAGACCTGAAGGGGCTAATAATAAGAGCCCCAGGGCGTGTCGGTGACGTCATGAAGGCACTTGGTGGAACCCCAGCTCCCACACCTATGATAGAAGTTTATGAGGCAATAGCTAAGGGTGTGAACGATGGAGTGTTTACGCCATACGAGACGCTCAAGACATTCAGGTTTGCTGAAGTAGTAAAATATACGACAGTTTCCTGGCAAGTTGGCAGCGTCTACGCCTTCTTTGTAGCGATGAATAAGGACACCTGGAAGAAGTTGCCCCCTGATATACAAGCCATTTTCACTGAGGTCAGCGGAATGTTCAGGGAGAAATATGCCTTGATGTGGAATTCGATTGACTTTGAAGGGATAGAGTTTGCAAAAGCCAAGGGTGTAGAACTCATTGAGCTTTCCCCAGAAGAGGTAGTCAGGTGGAAGGCGGCGGCTGAGCCGGCAATAGAGGGCTATGTGAAGGAGATGGTTGGTAAAGGGTATAAAGAGGACGAGGTAAGAGGCTGGATTAAATTCCTACGGGAGCGAATTGACTATTGGACTAAGAAGCAGATAGAATGGCGAATCTCATCACCAACCGGACCTAAAGAGATGAGACCTGAATCCATTCTGAGGTAATCTCTTTCCCAACCCCTTAGATTTGGGTGTGGGGTAAAACCTTCACCCAATCCAGGGAATACAGCATGATCCTATAGTGAACGGCATAAATAAGATGACGTTCGGGTGTTGTCATTGCGAACGAAGTGAAGCAATCTCATGAGATTGCCACGTCGCTCCGCTCCTCGCAATGACTACTTTTTTAAAACGTTCACTATAAAAGGTTGAAGTTTGCCACAATGCTAAGCAAATTTGAAAAATTTAATCGTTGGTTAAGTGGTTGGCTTGAATGGATAGGAGTTATAGGGCTCCTGGTGATGATGTTTATTACCTGCATTGATGTTTTATTGACAAAATTTTTTACCTTGCCTATCCAGGGTGCCATTGATGTAGTCATGTTTTCCCAGGTAATAGCCATTGCCTTTGCTTTAGCCACGACACTAATTTTAGGTCGTCATATCCAAGTAGACCTTTTTATCTCCAGCCTGCCAAGGCGTACTCAAGGAGTTATCGACAGTATTGCCACTCTTTTTGGATTTGCCTTCTTCATTATCGTTGTTTGGCAGCTCTATGGTCTTGGCCACTCATTTCAGACCGCGGGTGAGAAGAGCATGTCTCAATTACGCATCGCTCTTTTCCCTTTCCCTTATGTCATTGCTCTTGGCAGTATACCGGTTTGTATGGTGTTTTTACAGAGATTGATTAGCTCTTTAATTAGGGTGGTAAAAGGATGAGCGAAATTACGGTAGGCGTTATTGGAATTGCTGTTCTTATGCTCCTGTTTCTCATTAGGGTGCCCGTGGCTTTCTCTATGGCGATTGTGGGGTTTGCTGGTTTTACTTATCTATCTAACCCCCAAGCAGGACTGAGTATTCTCGCCCGGGATATCTTCGAGCAATTTTCCTCTTACTCCTTGAGTTGTATCCCAATGTTTATACTCATGGGTTGCTTCGCCTTTGCCTCAGGAATTAGTAGAAGGCTTTATGATACCACCTATGCCTGGGTGGGGCATTTACGTGGCGGGCTGATTATGGCTACAGTAATGGCCTGTGCTGGTTTCGGTGCCATATGTGGGTCGTCGGCAGCTACGGCAGCGACAATGGGCAAGATAGCCATTCCAGAGATGAAGAGGTATCATTACGATGATACATTAGCTACAGGTTCGGTTGCCTCCGCCGGCACACTTGGTATTATGATTCCACCAAGCACCATCTTCCTCATCTATGGGATATTGACCGAACAGTCAATAGGTAAACTTTTCATCGCCGGGGTATTGCCAGGATTACTCCTCGCCTTCCTTATGATGATAGTGGTTGCTATTATTTGCTGGCGCAATCCTAACCTCGCTCCCCCTGGAGCCCCAACCAGTTGGAAAGGGAAGCTAAGATCACTTACCGGGGTTATTGAGACTCTAATTTTATTCCTTTTTGTCATTGGCGGGTTATTTCTTGGCTGGTTCAGCCCCACTCAGGCTGGGGCGATTGGAGCTGGTGGTGCCTTACTTATCGGCTTAGTCAAACGACAGCTTAGCTGGCGAGGGTTTTTCGAGGCGGTTAAGGATGCCTTGCAAACATCCTGTATGGTTATATTCTGTATAACCGGGGCAGTAGTCTTCGGTCATTTTATGGCAGTATCAAGAATAACCTTTGACTTGGCTGACTGGGTTGCGGGGCTTCCTCTCTCTCCAAAGATTATCATGGCAGTCATAGTTTTCTTTTATTTCTTAGGTGGTACCTTTATGGATTCCATGGGGTTGATCGTACTCACCATCCCCATCTTTTTCCCGGTAGTAGTGCGCCTTGGATTTGACCCAATATGGTTTGGAGTGATAATAGTCTTGATCGCCGAGATGGGGGTAATCTCACCGCCGGAGGGGGTAAATGTATTTGTAATTAAATCGATTGCTCCAGAGGTACCTCTGCAGAGTGTCTTTAAGGGTGTACTACCCTTCCTTGCTGCAATGGTTGTTTGTGCAGTTATAATTATGGCTTTCCCCATTATTGCTACCTTTTTGCCAAGTTTTATCACCTATTAGGACTCTGCAAGCATAGCGCAACTCAAAATTCGAAATCCGAATATCGAAATCCGAAACAAATCCAAAATTCAAATTGTTCAATGTTCAAAACGAAACCGTTTCGAATTTCGAGTTTGGAACATTTGAATTTGTTTCGAATTTCGGATTTCGTGCTTCGGATTTAAATGCCTCCAATCACGGGAATTTTTTGCCATTTCGCACACGATTTCATTTCTGAGGGACTAACTAGACTTTTCCCTCTTTTTTGAGTTTCCCTTTAATCTCTTCTCTCAACCGTTTCTTATCCACCTTTCCCACATTGGTTAGAGGCATCTCCTCGATGATTTCGATCCGTTCCGGGAGATAAAGAACCGAGGTCTTCTTCTCTTTAAGGTAAGAGATGATCTCTTCAAAAAAGGGGACTGTCCCCTTTTTGGGTTTGATGAAGGCACAGACCCGTTCTCCAAGAATCGGGTCCGGCATGCCTACGGCAGCCACCTGCTCGACTTTGGGATGGCCAGTAATCAGATCTTCCACCTCTCTGGCACTGATGTTTTCCCCACCCCGGATGATGATATCCTTCTTTCTACCCGTGATGGTCAGACGTCGCTCTTCATCGAACTTTGCTATATCCCCTGTTCGAAAGAAACCATCCGGTGTGAAGGCCTCACGATTCTCAGACTCTGCTTTATAATAGCCCCGGAAAATGCAAGGTCCTCTGACCACCAATTCCCCTTCCTTTCCCTGAGGGAGTTCATTGCCATTTGTATCGATCACCTTAAATTCATCATAAGGGCAGACAGGCCATCCAACCGTGTAAAAGACCACTTCATCTGGGTCTTGTAGTCGAGTCTGAGTACATGGGCCTTCAGACATGCCGAAGACATTGAAAAATTTGCATTTCAATTTATCGTAAACTTTCCTAATCGCCTCAGGGGGGATATGGGAGCCCCCGGTAGCGATCACCTGTAAGGAAGAGACATTGTACCGATCCAATTCCGGGTAGTCCACGATCTGTTGAACCTGGGCCACAGCGAGGATCGTCGTGGTGACTTTTTCCTTTTCGATCGCTTCCAGGATCTCTTTTGGTCGGGTGGATGGAATCATCACCACTTTCCCTCCGGTGAGGAAAGCGGGGTTCATAGAAACCTCAATCGCCATATTGTGAGTGATTGGGGTGGCAATCAGGGTAATGTCATGAGGGCCTTTTTCCCAGGCCTTTGAACGATATTCAAAATTACAGAAGAAGTCGTTGTGGGTCCTTGGAACAAGCTTTGGAAGACCGGTCGTCCCTCCTGTGGGCATCAAATGGCAAATCTCGTTGGGATCGGGTCTGAAGGATTGAAGGTAATCTCTTGGATATCGCGTCAAGTCAACCTTTCTCAAAAGATCGTTAAAGGAGAGCGTTCCTTCGGGCAATGGCTCGTCTTTTCGGCCGTAGGGCTCGATCACGAGAATATGCCTTAAAAAGAAAGGTCGAGATCTAAAGAATTCAATCATCGGCCTGTAATCTACCTTTTCAAACTGCAAAGGAACGATCCAAGCCTTGGCCTCCGCAGCCTCGCAGAAGTGTTCCATCTCTCTCTGGGAAAAACGAGGGATGCACATCACAGGGATGGCTCCAATCTTATGAAGACCGTAATAGGCATAGACAAACTCCGGCCAGTTGGGAATCTGGAGAAGGACTCGATCCAGCTTCCCTATCCCCAGTTCGAGAAAGGCAATGGCAGCTCGATCGGTCCACTCCCGGAGCTGATGATAGGTTAATCGAACTTCGCCTGCTACAAGGGCTTCCCTATGGGGATAGATGTCACAGGTTCTATCCAGCATCTCTCCCAGTGGAATTCCTAACCACCAACGCTTTTCGTAGTATCGGTCGATAAACTCTTTCGGAAAAGGATTAGCCCCTTCGAGCACCATCGGCTTCACCACAAACGAAGGAGAATACGATTGGTCATAAATTAAAACGTATATTAATTTTTCTCAACGGCATGGTCAAGAAGAAAAAGTTTGCTGATATGGCTGGAGATCCTACATTGGGGAGATAATAAGGGAAGGCTTTTTGGCCTTCCCTAAGTTATTCGTCTTTCCAAGTGGGTTTGCGTTTTTCTAAGAAGGCCTTGAGGCCTTCGATGGCATCGTAGCTCTTCATCAATTGATCGAGATAGATCTTTTCAATCGCTTTGAGCCCTTTGTCGATATCGTCATTGAGACCTGCGAGCGTCGCCTCCTTGGCCAATTTCAAAACGACCCCGCTCAATCTTTTAAACTTTTCAATAAATCCATTCACCTCCTGATCAAGAGAGGCCTCGGAAACCACTTTATTGATCAACCCCATGGCCAAGGCCTCTTGGGCATTGATCGTATCTCCAGAAAGAATCAGTTCCATGGCCTTCTTTCTTCCAATCATCCTTGGAAAGACAAGAGCGGCAATAGGCGGAAAGACACCAACTTGTATTTCCGGTTGTCCGAATTTTGACCTCTCTGTTGCAATCACCATGTCACAATACAGAGCCAACTCACATCCCCCTCCCAGCGCCGAACCGTTCACAACAGCGATGCAAGGAACCTTCAGGTCATCCATCAAGTGAAACATTTTGTGAAAGACTTCGATCATCTTATAGACCAGATCGCCAAGATGTTCTCCGACATCCACCCCTGCAGAGAAGGCTTTTCCAGCGGCCTGAATGACGAGGAGCTTCAGAGATTTCTCCTTCCTCAATTCCTCGAGATAAGTATTGATCTCCTCCATCATTTCAATGTTGAGGACATTGAGGGGAGCGCGGTTCAATGTAAGCGTGGCCACACCATCCTTTAGCTCTGTCTGAATATATTTGAAGACCATTTGTCTCACTCCCATCAAAAATCTTCCCTCCCCTGGCGCCCCTCCTCCGCAGTAGATTGCTACGGAGGATGGAGGAGGGGATTCACCCCACCCAACCCTCCCCCCATCAAAGGGGGAGGGGAAAGTGGAGGTACTACTTTTTCGGCTTCGGCAATACCAGTTCTGCCAGTTCTTCGTCGTAAAGGTGACCCTCGGCGACCTGCCTTCGATATTCAAGGAAGTTAATCACACTCGAGCCTGTCTCTTTCTGTGTATTGAAAGCATTGAATCCGAGCCAAGCATCCATATTCATATTGGCGGCCAACCAGTAGATGGCATGAGCCTTGGTATTGTCCCACCAGAATTTCTTCTTAATCCGGATCGTCTCAACCGTCTTCATGAGACAGAGAGGAAAGAGATTGGCCAGGGTCCATATCATATTGTTGACGTAATTATCCAATTGGGTCCAATCGGTCTTCAAGGTCTTCAGATAATCCATGGCTTTTTTTGCTTCCTCACCTGCCTTCATCTCACCATAGACGATCTCACCATTGTCCACATACTTATCGGTGATCACACGTGGATCTCTCACCCAGTTCCCCTTGTCATCCTTTTTTATCGGAATCGCCTTGGTGATCAATCCGAGCCTCTCCATCTTGTAGGCGCTCCAGGGAATGTTGGAGATGCAGTTCCACATTGCCTGTTCCATGCTGAGGTTCCAGGGTAAAAAGTCTGTTGAGCCACCATCCGGTGTGGATCCAGCCCTTGTTCCCGCCTGTCCAAAGAATGCTGTATCAGCAGCAACGGTGAGGTCGCAGGCCTGTCCGATCTCCTGGCCACCGGCAATTCTCATTCCGTTAGCTCGGCAGATGACCGGAACTCGGCACTTCAGGATTCCGTCAACCATGCCAGAGAAAAGATCCATATAGTCCGCATACTCCTTGGGCCTCCGAGTATAAAATTCAGAATACTCCTTCGTATTTCCACCAGTACAGAACGCCCTGTCTCCGACAGCAGTGAAGACGACCGCTACAACCGTCTTATCAACAGAGGCCCGGTGCATGCCCGCAATGACACCCTTCACCATCTGTGTTGTATAAGAGTTGAATTGTTCAGGATTATTGAGAGTGATCCACACGGAATATAACCCTTCCACCACATTCCCCTTCGGATCAAGTAATGGTTTCTTCTCAAAAGTGGTACAGGGCGGTTCCTTTCCAAAAAACTCCTCCCCAAAAAGGTTGTGATCTTTCGGTACATTATCTCTTACCAACCAATCCAATGCCATACAAATTCCTCCTTTCTATGTCCCTTCACCCTTTCCTCTCCCTTAGGGGAGAGGACAAAGGTGAGCGGGTAGAGTTTTTTGACGATTAAAAATCAGGTGTCAGAACAATCCTCTTTGCTGGAGAACCGGCTTTGTGAACTTCGTCGAATACCGACTGGATCTGGCTCATCGGTCTGGCCTCCACAAATGGAGCGATGTCGATCTTTTTTGAGAGGACCATATCCAGCACAACCGGATAATATTCTGGTAAGCATCCCCAAGTCCCGATGATCTCTGCATCGAAGGCCATAAGCCGAGAGATGCTATATTCATTCTTCGCCATCCCAAATCCGATCACGATCAATTTGCCTGTGAAGGAAAGAAGTTCCAAAGCGATATCCTGTCCCGCCTTGGTCCCTGTCACCTCGAAAATCTTCCAGCCAAAACCAGCCTCCAAGCCGTTCTTCTTGCAGATCTCTCTGAACTCATTCCGCATATCCTTGATGGCCTTGTCTTGCGAACTGATCACGAAATCAGCTCCATATTTTAAAGCTCTCTGTAATTTCTCTGGATTCCTCGCGATGCCGATGACCGTCTTCGCACCCAGGGCCTTTGCCGTCTGAGCCATATAAACACCAACCCCTCCGGTCACTCCGATGACGATCACATTATCGCCAGGCTGCAGATCTGCCCTTTTTGAAGCCTGATAAGGTGTGGTCACAGCATCCGCCACAACAGCCAGGTGCTCTAAAGGGATATCCCCACGGTTTCGCACCTCACAGAGGTCGATGAAAGGTACTGGAATGTGACTCGAAAATCCACCATAGACTCCCAAACTGTTCCCAGGCATCTTCTGGGCTAAACAACGATTCCCTCTTCCGGTTTTACAAAGGAGACATTTCCGGCAAGGCATCACTGCAGGGATGATCACTTCCTTTCCAATCCATCTTTCATCTCCTGCAACCACTGTTCCACTGATCTCGTGCCCGAGGGTTACGGGTGGTTTTTGAACAGTGGGAACACCATCATAAAAGTAACCCAGGTCTGTATGACAGACACCACATCCCACCACTTTGACCAGCACCTCTTCAGGTGACAAAGAAGGAACTGGAATCGAAGCCTTCGCCAATTTCCCCGGCTTCACTTCCCCCGTATCCTTGTCCTTTGCTGTCGGCTGAACCATTTGCCAAGTCTCGATCTTCTCAGGTATTGCTGCCATTCATTTCACCCCCCTTTTTATTCGTATTCCGTGTCCGTGATTCGTGACCGTATCTAAATAAACGAGACACGGAAAACGGTCACGGGCACGATTTTTAGGTCATCCCATATCCGCCGTCCACACACAGAAGTTGACCCGTGATGTAATTTGCTTCATCTGATGCAAGAAAGATGAACGCTGGGGCCACCTCTTCTGGTTCGGCGAATCGACCCAACAAAATTCGCCTCATGTAAATCTCTTTGAGCTTGGGATCTGTCCGAATCTTCTCACTCATCTCGGTGCTGACAATTCCCAACAAGATCACATTGACATTAATCCCATATTCAGCCAATTCCCGGGCAGCGGACTTCGTCAATGCAAGAATTCCTCCCTTTGCTGAACTATAATTGATCTGGCCCTTCGTCCCGACCAGGCCGGCCACGGACATCACATTAATGATCTTCCCACTTTTTTGCTCCATCATATACTTCGAAGCTGCCTGGATGCAGAGGAAAGGTCCTTTCAGATGGATATCCACCACCTCATCCCATTGCTCCTCTGTCATCTTATAGAGCATGGCCGTTCGCGTTGCCCCCGCATTGTTTACGAGAATGTCGACCCTCCCAAGGTTATCGACGGCCGCCTGGATGATTCTCTCCGTATCTGCCTTCACGGCCACATTCCCTTTAACTGCCACCGCTCTCCTGCCCATTCCCTGGATCATTCCAACGACTTCCTGGGCTGGCTGATCTTTCGTCGCATAGTTGACGATGACATCCGCTCCCTCTCTTGCATAGGCCAGACAGATCGCCCTGCCAATCCCTCTTCCTCCGCCTGTCACAACAGCTGCCCTGCCCTCTAACCGACCCATCCGCTCCTCCTCTTTGCAGGAGGATCGTTCCGCTTAATTTGTATTAGGAGCGCTACGCTTAAGGCTGGAGGGAAAAATTTTTGCCTCAAACGGGAGTGCTCCTCAAGTGTGGCTTGCGAAACGTTCCTTTATCCTCCTTCGATCTCGAGTTCCAGGTTAATCATATCACTGCCTCTTGTGAAGCCCATGGCACGAAAAAATTTGAGCAGATCCCAATCGTTCCAATTGACTAAGGTGTAGACGACGCTGACTCCGATTGCCTTGAGATTCTTGATAAACTCTTGGCCCAGTCTTCTCGCGACACCTCGATGTTGGTAACCGGGATCGACCCCGATCGTACTGATCCATCCAACCGTGTCTGGAACTCCGAACTCCCATCCACTCACCTCACCAACGATAAAACCGATCACTTTTCCCTCATATTCAGCGATCAGGCACGAGAGAGGGTATCGAGCGTTGGAAAGCTCGATTTTCTTCTTCCAATAATCTCGCCTCAACTTCCCCAAAATCTTATGCTCAATCTCGACAATTGCCTCCAGATCCCCAATGGTCAGAGGCCGGATATGCAACCTGCTCAAGAACTCTTCTTCCATCAGTTCTTCTCCATCTCACATTCTCTCTCTTTATTCGATGACCGCAATCACTGCCTCTGCCTCGACCTCTTGACCCGGTTTGACACAAACTTCTCTCACAGTTCCAGTCACCGGAGCGACAATGGGCATCTCCATCTTCATTGCCTCTAAGACAGCAACCTGATCGTTCTCTTCAATCCGATCTCCAACCTTCACTGTCACCGAGACGATCTTCCCTACCATGGGCACTGTCACTGATGTTCCCATATCCAATTCCTCCTATCTGATGGAATCCTCCTTTACCCCGTTAGAAAGCCCCAGCATTTATGCCGGGATGCCATAAATAGAAAGCATCCCTGCCTGTCCCTGCCCGTCCGGCAGGCGGGGGCAGACAGGAGCTCCTCGTTGAAGGCGGGCTTAAAGCCCCGTCTTTTTCTAACGGGGTTTACCCCAATGCCCCCCAAAAACAGGAAGCGATAAAAAAATCGATCTTCGAAACGCCTCAGCCATCAGGGCGAAATGCAGGGTCTATTTCAAACCAAGCGCATGTCTTGAAATGATCACTTTTTGAATATTGGATGTCCCTTCAACGATTTGATAGGATTTCGCATCCCGATAAAAACGCTCAACTGGGTATTCCGTTGAGAAGCCGTAGGAACCGAAGATTTTCACAGCTGTATTTGCTGCCCGAACGGCCACTTCCGCTGCAAAATATTTAGCACAGGAAACCTCGATGGTATTCCGCATCCCTTGGTCTTTCAACCAGGCAGCCCTGCAGACGAGCAGCCGGGCAGCCTCTTCTTCGACGTACATCTCCGCAATCTGTTCTTGAATCATCTGAAAATTGGCAATGGCCTGTCCGAACTGTTCCCGTTCATTGGCATAGCGAACCGAATGCTCACGGCAGGCTCTGGCGACCCCAATCGCCCTTGCTGCTGAGGAGAGACGGGTATTGTCCAGCATTGCCATACAGATCTTAAATCCGTCCCCTTTATTCCCGACCAGACTGTCCTTGGGAAGCTTGACATTGTCGAAGACGATCTCACCTGTGGGAGCGCAGTAAAGCCCTAATTTCGTTTCAATGGCCTTCTGTGTCACACCTGGGGAATGCATGTCTACCATAAATGCCGACATCCCCCGGTGTTTCAGAGAACGATCGGTATAAGCATAAACAATTCCGAGATCGGAGACTGGAACGCCTGAAATCCACATCTTCGTCCCATTCAGGATAAAGCCGTCCTCCGTCTCCTGGGCGGTCGTCTTCATCGAGGCAACGTCTGAACCTGTATTGGGCTCGGTAATGGCAAAACAGCCTAAAAGCTCCGCATTGATCAATTTTGGGATCCATTTCTCCCGTTGTTCCTCTGTCCCAAAGGCTAAAAGAACAGATTGGATTGAATTCATCTGTAGGTTAAAGGGAAGGCCCCAAGAAGGGGAGACCCTGGCGATCTCTTCTGTCATCAGCGTAGCTGCAAGGACTCCGCTCTCATTGCCGCCATATTTCTCAGGGGCTATACAGCCGAAAAATCCCAATCTTGCCATCTCCTTAACAATTTCTCGACGGAAATGGTGTTCCTTTTCATCCTCCTCCATGGTTGGAGCAATCTTTTTCTCTGCAAAATTTTTCGCCATCTCCCGCATCGCCTCTTGCTCTTCCGTAAACTTAAAATCCATAATACCGCCTCCCTCTTGTCTCAGATTGTGCAATTAATAACAAACTACCCTTTTTTTGTCAAGATAAATTTAACGTGTGCACGACAACTGTAAGCTGGCGTATTAATTATCAAATCTTACATGGTCGAAAGGCTCGCCCGAAGAAATCCTTGACAATTGAGGGTAAATGAGCGATAAAAAAACCGATGAGAATTATGGGCTTAGACATCGGTTCCCGTACTATCGGGATAGCCATCAGTGACGAATTAGGGTTGACGGCGCAAGGCCTCAAAACCCTCGCACGTAAGTCAATGAGAGAGGATTTGAAAGAGATTTCCGAGACCATTGCTCAATTAGGGATCGAGAAGATCGTGGTCGGTCTTCCCAAGAATATGGACGGGACAATAGGGAAACAAGCAGAGGCGGTTCTCGAATGGATAAAGGCTGCCGAGGAAAAAATCAACCTTCCCATCTTGACATGGGATGAACGTCTTTCAACAGTGGAGGCCTCCAAGGTCTTATTGGAGGCTGACCTCTCCAGAAGGAAAAGGAAGAGGATGATCGACAAATTGGCAGCTGTCCTCATTCTCCAAGGATACCTTAACCAGAGCAGGAAACCTAACGATGGGCCTTTTCCCTCGGCGTAAAGCTATCTTCATTTCATTGGGCCTCGTCCTTGTCTTGCTTATCTTTTCTGTCTATTGGTTTCTTTTTCGGCCTCCCTCTCAAACTCCCTCAACCAAAATCATCACGGTTAAGAAGGGGATGCACCTCAAGAAGATCTCAACCATGCTCGAGCAGGAAGGGATCATCAGAAATAGGCATCTTTTCATTGGGATAGCCACGCTCCTCGGGAAGAAAACTGAAATTAAAGCAGGAGAATATGAATTCCATACCGAGATGCTTCCCTTTCAGGTATTGGGTATCCTTGTGAAAGGCCAAGTGAAGCGGCATCTGGTCACCATTCCCGAAGGCTATACCATTTCTCAAATCGCCCAGCACTTGCAAGATCTGAGCATCGTGGAAAGAGAAGCATTTCTTCAGAAGGCAACTTCACCTTCTTTCATCTCCTCCCTTGGCCTCTCCCAACCTGGCCAGGCCGAGATGCGACCGACATTGGAGGGCTACCTCTTCCCTGACACTTATCATTTGATCAAAGAGATGGCGCCTGAAGAGGCGATCAAGATGATGGTCCACCGGTTCAAGAAAGTCTTTGGGCCAGAATTACAGAGCAGAGCCTCTCAATTGGGGATCTCGCATAGAGAAGCAGTCATCTTAGCCTCGATCATCGAAAAAGAGACTTCGTTAGCTGAAGAGAAACCTCTTATTTCCGCGGTCCTCCACAATCGATTAAAGCAGAAGATCCCCCTCCAAAGCGATCCCACTGTGATCTATGGAATTAAGAATTTTGATGGAAATTTGACGAAGGCCCATTTGCTTCAGCCTTCTCCTTATAATACTTATCTCATCAGTGGACTTCCACCCACACCCATCTGTAACCCTGGAAAGGGGTCTTTCCTCGCGGCCCTTTATCCGGCTCCTGTCTCTTACCTCTACTTCGTCTCGAAGAATGACGGATCTCACCATTTTTCTTCGAATATTGAGGAACATAACCAAGCGGTATGGAAATACCAAAAAATTCAAAGGAAAGAGAGCTCCAAAAAAAATCATTAGAGCTCTCTGATTACCCCAATTTTGATTTGATTACACAGATTTTTTCGTGGTAATTTTATCTCCGTAATCGATATTTAATCTGCGTAATCAGAGATTTCTAAACTTTTCCAGAAATCTCAAAAAATGACTTGACAAAAAGATGAACTCTCTTTAGTCTCTTAAAACCGTTGCTGACATGAAGGGGGTTTTTCATGAAAAAAGAGATAGCGATTGTGGGGGTTGGTCAGACCGCATTTGTGAGGGGCTACGAGGGCTCCATTCGAGAGCTCGCCTTCGATGCCTACAAAGAGGCCATGCTCGATGCTGGATTGACTTCTAAAGAGATCGGCGCTTCGATCATCTGTTCCGCGCCGGAGTATGACAAGCAACGTTCTCCCTCAGGAACCGTCATCGAATACCTGGGCCTAAACCCTAAGCCAACATTCTATATCGAGACGATCTGTTCATCTTCCAGTTCCGGACTCCGTGTGGCCTACTCCTTGGTCAAGTCCGGTCTTCATGAAGTCGTTCTGGTTTTGGGATTTCAGAAGATGTCGGAGATCAGTTCGGCTGACTCCCAGGAGCGAATGGGAAGAGGATCGGACATTATGTGGGAGGCACCTTTTGGAACGATGATGCCTGCGTACTATGCCATGCATGCCAGAGCGCACTTCCAACGATATGGCACGACAGAAGAGGACTTAGCTTTGACTCGGGTCAAGGCGGCTACTTATGGCATGATCAATAAGAAAGCGGTTTACCAAAAAGGGGTCACTCTCGAGCAAGTGCTTACCTCCGATATGATCGCCAGTCCACTCAAACGGTTCGACTGTTGTGCAAATGCTGACGGCGCTTCCTGCCTGATTGTAGCGAACAAGGAGAGAGCCAAGTCCCTTTCCAAGAAACCGGTTTGGATCCTTGGGTTGGGAGCAGCCACATCGCCCATCAACATGAGCGGAAGGGAGTCGCTGACAGGTTTGAGCTGCGCTCGGGAGGCTGCTAAAGAGGCCTACCGAATGGCTGAAGTGACTCCGCGAGATATCAATGTTGCAGAGGTCCACGATTGCTTCACCATCGCTGAATTAATGGCCTATGAGGATTTAGGATTTGCAAAGCCTGGGGAGGGAAAGGATCTGATACGCGGAAAGGAGACCTATATTGGTGGAAAAATCCCAGTCAATGTTGACGGTGGTCTCCTTTCAAAAGGCCATCCGATTGGCGCTACAGGCGGTTCTCAGATCCGTACCATCGTTCTACAACTTCGGGGTGAAGCAGGCGAAATGCAGGTGAAGGATCCGGAGATCGGCCTGATCCACAACATCGGTGGCGTGGGCCTCTATGGCAATGTAACCATCCTAGGAAGAGATTAACGAAAAAGACCAATGTAAAATTAGCAATGATCAATTAGCAATTCTCAATAAAAAGCACATAGAAAAATTACTTTTTCTTATTAAGTTTGTAATGAGATAGACAAAAGCAGTGGGTTGTCATTCCTGCGCAAGCAGGAATCCAGTTATTTTGATGTTTTTTTCCATTGTTGATTGATAATTGTTAATTGACCATTTTTCATTGATTATCTAATGGAGGTATTTATGGGTTTTGAACGTTTTGGAATTGTCAGTTTCACTTCTCAGACAAAAGCTGCACCCTTTGTGGACTACCTGGAGAAGGGGATATTAGCGGGGACCAAATGCAAAGGCTGTGGCACATTCTACTTTCCGCCGAGACCAGACTGTTATCAATGTCTATCGAGCAACGTGGAATGGCATGAAATTACGGGAAAAGGAAAATTGGTCTCCTACTCCACCCTCATCTATGCGCCAACCGGTTTCGAGGCGGACCTGCCTTATACCATTGCCCTGGTGGAATTTGAGAATAAGGTGAAGGTCTTCGGCCGATTGAGCAAAGAGATCAAACCGGAAGAAATCACAATTGGGATGGAACTGAAATACTCGGTGGTCAAACTCCCGAACGATCGGCTCACTTACGAATTCAAAAAGGCTTAAGTTATCTTATCCTTTCTATCTTCGACTGGCAGCATATAACACTCTTGGCATAAAACAAACCATTAAGGTTTATACTTTTCCGTTTGTGCCGCTGTTACCTTCCGTTGCGGGCATCTCCTTTAAAAATAAATTTTTTATGGGTGTCCCTCAGACCTCGGATTCGAACTTTTTATGCTGTGTTATACGCCGTTTCCTTTTTCTATTATCCTTTTCTCCCAAATTCAAACAACTTGGGAGCGTTGAAATTTAAAGAAAACTCCTTGATGCGCCTTTCTGCTAATTTTACATATTCTTCATTTATGTCATATCCAACATAATGACGCCTTGTTTTTACCGCTGCGATTGTAGCCTGCCCGCTTCCTATAAATGGATCAAGAACAACCTTCCCATGAAAAGCATAGGGCTGAATCAGCATCTTTTTAATCGTTTTTTGATCGGGAAACAAGAGGAATATTATCCTCATAATATTGCTCTGTAGCCTTATTTTTTTCTTTCGTATCCATTTTTCTAATCTTATGCTTTGCCAACTCAATATCATCATCATGTGGAACTTTTTCCTCAGTCCATACTAAATAACCGCAAATCGGACAACTGCCCTCAAAGTAAAGCCTGCCATTGCTGGAAAGGATCATCTTTTCAAAGCCACAATGTGGGCACTCTGAAAACCATGTATGCGAACTCATATCTTCTCTCCTTCATATTTAGATGCCAAGCTCCTTTTCCAGCTCGATAAGACTTATCTTCCGTTTATAAAGCTCTTTAATCTTTTCTAAATCGATGAATTTCAGATGCACGGCAATCTCATGAAAGCTCCCCGAAAGCAGATGGTTCACTTTTGCTTCATCCGTATCAGAGGCCACTACAAAAATATGACTATTCCACAAGTCAAAGGCATGTTTCAGCTTTGATAGATCATGATAGAGATCGCCCTTTACATAAATTTCAAAGACATAAGTTGGCACAGATTTTTCCACTCTTCTCCATACGACATCGATTCTCCCTAAATCGAAAGGATATTCCCCCTCGGCTATATAATTTTGCAGTTTACCAATTTCGATCAGTTTCTGTTTGATTTCCCTATGAGAAACTGGTTCTTCAATATCTTCGCTATATTGTTCTTTAAATTTTGATATGATCTCCTGAGCTAACGAAGTGGTGAGTTTTCGAAAACTCAGTCCAGCTTTAAATCTTAGTAATTCAGAGGTTAGTTTATCTGTTTCCCATCTGTCAGGTGAAAGACAATGTTCAACGTTAAACTCAAAGCGTAATGGCCATATTACTTCATTTCTCTCGAGTTCTTCAGACCAAAATGGCTGGGTTTGACGAAATTTCGTTCTGATTATTCCGTATCCAATTATGCCCGCAATCGGCCGCATAACATAGAACAAAAGGACATCGTTCTCTAAAAGAGCGGTCCACAGATGCTTTTGCCTCTCTTTAAGACCCCAGATATTACCTTTTTGAAATGCCTCTTTCCAATTTTCAAGAGTTCCTACTGTCAACCAATAATTCATGTCCGATAGCTACCCCCAATTTTATGATTTTGGATATCCAGTTATTGTTCTAATGAGAAAAGGTACTCCAAATAATTATGCATCTACTTCTGGTTCAGTAATAGGAATTTCAGTCTCTACATTTGCCTCGCCAAACTTGTAAATGAGCAAAGCAACTATTATCCTTTCACGAACAGACCCCACCTCCATTCCAGTTTTGCCTGCCCTTGAACTTTCCAATTCGGCAAGTTGAAACAAATAAGGCAGGCGCCTTTTGATCTTTTCCACAAGCTTTTTGTCTTCAAATATCTCTATCAGGCGATTCGGCATTCTTTACTCCTCTCAAGCGAAATGGCGTATAACGTTTCGCGGATAAAAGAAGTTGCTGACAGCAATTTGGGGAATCCTTGATTTATCTTTATCCGCTGTTAAGCGCCGTTGTCTAAAATATTCTAATTCTTTTATAACTTTCTTCCGTTTGTTGTCAGACAATGATCTGTATGAAACGTTGTTTTAATGTTTGCGTACGAAAAATAGTCTGGTCTTGCAACATGTGCTTCATTAACGAAAGTTGCCAAAATAGAAATAAATAGGAATAGTAAGTTCGGAACCTCATCTTCAGTAGTGCAATACATTTGCTTGGCATCCATTACTGATGGAATTAGACCTTTCTCACTTTCATATGAAATAAGGAAATTTTTGTAGGCACAGAAGAGGTTTGACCATAATCGACGCTCCACCTTTGAATTATATTCTCTGAGCAGTTCTAAAATAGATCGTTCAGTCATTGATGTACGTGTAAAGATAAAACCCATGATTTGATCACGATACTGTGTTAAGGGATCAAACTTTAAAGGTTGAAGAGATATACCAGGACCAGTGATGATTAAGTTTTTACCTTGATTTGAACGATCTAATTCTTTAACCGATTTGATTTTATCGAGAGCGTCTTCAAGATCTTTCTTGGAGTCAATATCTGACTTAACTTCTCCAACAGCCAAGACTACTTCACATGGAAAATATTTGGTATTCCCAACTTCAAAAACAGTGGCGACGGTTTTATCATAAATGATTATATCTATCTGTTTACTTTCCCGTCCTTGAGCATCTAAAAGGAACCCTTGGTCAACTCCTACTCTTTGGGGCAGATATTTTTCCAAAATCCTTCGCAATGCGCATTCCCTAGCTTCACCAGATTTTACAGGGTGAGAAATTCCTTTCGTAATTTCACCAAACTCTATGTCAAATTGTTCAGATACTTTTCTGAAGATATCACTTAGTTCCATCTCTTACCCACCATAATCCGGTAGGGCAATGGCGCCTAACGGGGTGAGCGAAGTGCCCTTTATGGGCATTTTGGCGTCAGCCGTTCAACTTTGACATCTCTTCATCCTCACCCCGCCCCTCCCCTCCCCCCTGCCTACCGGCAGGCAGGCGTCCAGGGCGAGGAAGAGAGCTGGTAGATAGGACAAAAAATCCCATTCCTTATTTAGAAATGGGGCCTCAATTTATCTCCAGAGCATATTGCCCACCCTACGGATAGTAAAAGGGGTCAAGGAAGATAATAGATTGCCTCTATTTGCTAAGAGTCTACTAACTTGGGGAGATAAAGTCAATCCCTTCGGCTCTCCGGCCTCAAGGCCAGAGCTTGCTCAGGGTTGACCATGAGCAAGCCTTCATCCGTGTTCTAAAGAGGACGACGTTCGACTGAGCTCACGCCGAAGCCTCGGGCACGGTCGAATGGTCAATAAGAATAGAAATTGGGTGGTAGTTTAGCTACAGTTTGGATTTGTCGATGAAATTCTCATCTATTAGTATACGTACGTCACATACATTCAAAAGGTGCCATGAACTTGCATTCTCGAAATAGGCATTTTCGACATGTTTCCCAAGATCCTTGACACACTGGCAGGCACTTGCAAAATCGCCATCAGAACTAACCAGGACGGCCACATCATAGAGACCCTTGTATCCCATGCTCATCATATCTACAGCAAGGTTCACATCGCATCCCTTTTCAACAGGATAATTCAAAACATGACCACACTGCTCACACGTTTTGGTCTTCTTCAAAAAGTATCCAAGTTTCAACTCAAGATATGGGGTTCTCCTAAGGCCGTCAAAAAATAATTGCTGTCGTTTGTACTCTGCAGGGTCATCTGCCTGCTTTACTGGGGCATTGTAATAGTAAGTTCTAACGTGTCTACGTCCTCTGCACAGCAAGTCACTAAACTTTTTGAAGTCAATCTTCGTATTGAAATGATGGGCCTTAAGGTTATGATAAAAATTACTGCCGTCGATGAATATCATAACCCTCTCGTCGCTCATTTCGCCTCCTCACAAAATAAAAACCCGCCGTCACGTATGAGGGCGGGGGCTTAATTTCCCACCGTCACGTATGACGATGGGGGTTTAATTCATCTAATAAAATAATAGTCACTTGGTACCAAAAAATCAATCGCTTGTCAAGAAAAAAAGATCCTGAGGGATATATGATAAATTATGCAATATTCTGGCCACGAAGCATTGTAGCATAACACTTTGATTTTAATAATTAATTCTACTTTCTACTTTAGAGGATAAAGAGAAGAGGCGGCAATAATTTGTCATTCTCGTTGAATTTTTGACTACTCCCGATTTTTAAAATTACCCCATACCAAAAATTGGAATTGCTTCGCCGTTTCCTGTCTACCCTGCCTGCCAGCAGGCAGGCGCAGGCAGGTACTCCTCGCAATGACAAACTATTTAATGCGTTATTTCGTAATAGATCGACTCACCGTGGAAACGAGATTGAATTTTCCCCTCTTGAGATAGAGAGGTAATCTGTTCCTCCAATTCTCCCTGGGGAATTCCCATCCATTTCGAAAGGTCCGAAAGAGAAAGAGGCCTTCTTTTCAGAATCCTTAAAATCCCCTCCTTGATGTCTTCTTCGGTGACATAGGTGAGGTGGCGATTAAACTCCGAGATGACCGAAGCTTTTTCGCCAAAGAAATCCCTGATACCCTCCATTTCTCTCTGGCTCAATGGCTTGACCCAGTCTTCTGAAGGAGGTCGGATGACTGTGTTGAGATGAATGAGTTCAGGTTGGATTCGTTCGACCACCTCTTTTATCTTTTGAAGCTCCTCAGTTGTATCGTTCACTCCTTTACAGAGGAGGATCTCTAACCAGATCTTGCCACGATAAATTTTTTTGAATTCGACCATCCCCTCGATCACCTTCTCGATGGATAGCCTTCGATCAGGTCGATTAATTTTCTGAAAGACCTCCGACGATACTGCATCTAAAGAGGGAAGGATAACATCTGCTGCGAGTAAATCCTTTCTCACTTCCTCCTCAAAGAGGAGTGAGCCATTGGTGATCACGGCAACCGGAACAGAGGATAACTTCTTGATCCCTTCAATGATTGAACCGATTTTAGAATGGAGGGTAGGTTCTCCTGAACCGGAGAGAGAGAAATAATCGATGTGGGAATCTCCCTTTGAAAGAAATTCTTTTACTTCATCAAATACCTCTTCTGTGGGAACATATTCCCTCCTTAACAGCGTCCTACCCGTCGTCTTCCCAATCTGGCAGTAAATACAGTTGTAGGTGCAGATCTTGTGGGGAACAAGATCAATTCCGAGCGATCTTCCCAACCTTCTGGAAGGCACAGGACCGTAAAGATATTTAAAGTTGCTCATGGTAAAAACAGACCGTACGTAAGATTTGTCACCCTTGGCGGTGCAGATAGCGTTGAATAAATTCCAAGCACCAAATCCCAAGCTCCAAATAAATTCCAATAGCCAATGACCAAATTCTAACGACAGTTATTTGTTGGGTCAAATCGAAGTTTTGGTCATTTGGTATTGGAGCTTATTTGATTATTGGAATTTGCCTGCCTGCCGCAGGCAGGGAATTTGGTTATTGCCACATCAAGATGCGGCTTAAGCTCCGAATTTTTTTAATTTTAATCCATTGGCTAACATCAATGGTAGGACATCCACTGCTGGAAATCTTCCTAATTCTCCTCTCTGACAATGTTTTTCGGTGAAGCGCCGAATCCCATCGGGCCGGACATATCTCGAATGGAGGAGGATCGGGTTGGAATGCCAACTGTGAGACTTCAAAAGAGCGGGGGTGGCGTGGTCTCCGGTGATCACCAAGACATCTGGTTTGAGTTTGAGGATAGAGGGGAGGGTCCGATCAATCTCCTCAAGGGCCTTTACCTTTCCCTTGAAATTTCCATCTTCCCCAGCCGCGTCAGGCTTTTTGAAATGGAGATAGAAAAAATCATACTGATCAAAATATTTTTTCAGAGTGGCCACTTCATCCCGCACGTTTTCTCCAGTCTCTAAAATCTTCATCCCTACTAGTCTCGCCAATCCCCGATACATTGGATAGGTTGCTATAGCAGCAGGTCGGAGCTTGTACCGATTGGCCATTGTTGGAATTTCGGGAATCTTCGAAAACCCCCTGAGAAGAATTGTGTTGGCAGGATGGAATGGTTTGAGGACTTCGGTTGCTTTTTTGATATAACCGTTCACGATCTCCACTGTCCTTTGAGCCTCTTGCGAGAGGCCCTCCGTCCCTTTAGCCTTCAAGCCATTCTTCTGCGGGTCAGCATCCGTGAGGTCATCCTTCAAGCCTTCCCCTCGGAATACGATGACGAAGCGATGTTCTTTTCCAGGATGAATAGAAATCCGGACGCCCTCAAGCTCTTTAATCGCATCTTGGAGGAACTGGCAGATTTCCCGGTTCCTCTCGGTCGAAATTCTACCGGCTCTTCGATCAGTAATAATCCCTTTTCCATCCATCGTTGCAAAATTGCCTCTCGCTGCCAGATCGTCCTTCGTCAATTCCAAACCGGTACCCAATGCCTCGACGACACCTCTGCCAATCTCATATTGAAATGGATCATACCCAAAGAGGGCCAAATGGGAAGGTCCACTTCCCGGCGTGATCCCGGAAGAAATCGGATCGATCAATCCGCAGATCGACTTCGAAGCCAGTCGGTCAAGATTTGGGATCTTAGCTGCCTGCAGCTCTGTCTTACCACGGATGGGCAATCCGCCAATCCCATCAATCACCACCATCAGCAATCTTGATTCTGTTTGAACAGCAAGGGAACTAAGGATCTTATCTGGGATCATTCTCTATCTTTTACCCTCCTCATCAAAGAAAGAATAGACTGTCATTCCCGTGAAAACCGGAATTCCAGAGTTCTTTTGGTCCTGGTGTTAATTCAGGAAAAGCATCTGGATTCCTGCCGGAGTTTATCCCTGCTTTGGCAGGGGCAGGAATGACGAGTTCTTTACTACTCCTTTTTTCCATATCTTTCATGAAAAACGAACTCAGTAATTTCTTTCCTGTTAGATCCTGATCTCTGAACCGCAGGATATCCGAGAGGCGTCATCGCCACCACTTCGATGTTCTGAGGAACGCCCAAGATCTCTGCCACCTTTTGATGGTCAAACATCCCAATGATGACTGTGCCCAAACCCAATGCATAAGCAGCCAAGCACAGGTTCTCCATCGCGAGCCCGGTATCAAACATCAACCAATCCCCTTTTGCTGTTGAGGGCCGACCTCCGGCATAACCGGAGACTTCTCTTGCTCCACAGAGTACCGCAAGGACAGGTGCCTCTGTGATGGTTGATCGGGCAGGATTGGTTTTTGGAACGGCCTTGGCCAATTCGGATTTTAATGCTGAATCTTTAACAAGGATGAATTTCCAGCATTGGGTATTCCCCCAAGAAGGAGCCCATCTCACTGCCTCCATCAACGTTTGAAGGGCCTCCTCAGGAACAGGATCGGGCTTGTATTTCCGAATACTTCGTCTCCCTCTGATCGCTTCCATCAGATCCATTCCGTTTCCTCCCATTTATAAACAAATTTCCCA
>Ga0315314_1001322_pt1 | contig 22734 bp, 19 predicted proteins | sample TDP9_MG_FD_203631 | JGI IMG/M metagenome (GOLD analysis project Ga0315314, IMG submission 203631) | Freshwater sediment microbial communities from Lake Towuti, South Sulawesi, Indonesia - TDP9 | ecosystem: Environmental > Aquatic > Freshwater > Lake > Sediment | place: Indonesia: South Sulawesi... | reverse complement strand
GCCTTCATTCTCGAGAGTATGCCTTCTACGAGCTCCTCCTCAGTATCTCCCAGGAATTTCAGAGTCACATGCAGCAGGTCTGGCCTGACTATCTTCAGGTCCGCCCGAGTGCTCGCAAGCTCTCTCAGCACTGAGACGAGCGAATCGTTTGGCTCGATGTCCGCGGAAATGAACGCTCTGAACTTCATCGATTCCTGATTGGACTCTCTATCTCATATGCTTTTCAGCCCAATCGGACATGGCCTTCTCGAACACAGCCTTCGAATCGCCCGAAAGGAGAACGAATTGTATCAGACTTGGTTGTCCATTCGAAGCCGCGTGTCGCGCTGCCTCTTCGACCATTACTCGTGCCACCATGTCAACCGGAACGCCGCCGACGCCGGTTCCGAGAGCAGGTAATGCTATCGAGCTGACACCAAGCTCAGATGCTCGTCTGAGGGCGTTGCGAGTCGCAAGCTGTATCCTATCCTGGTCCGTCATCAGATCCTGGCCCATCACGGCGGCGTGGATGACACACTTCGCCTTGAGCGTGCCTGCTCTTGTGACCACAGCCTCTCCGACCTGGATAGGGCCCTTGCTGGCCGCCTCCCTCTCTATTTCGACCCCGCCACGTCGTTTGATTGCACCCGCGACCCCACCTCCCATCCAAAGGTGGTTGTTGGCAGCGTTGACGATCGCATCCGCGGAGGACTCGGAAATGTCGTCTGTGACTGCCTCGATCGTCACATTACTCACTTTCACACTCACCATCTCGATCCTCTGGGCCTGCTCTCGAGCTGATGTATTTTTGAGCGCGCCATCGCTATGCCAGCAATTGCCAGGAAGAAGGCTGCGACAAGGCCTATTAGGTAGGCAGATTCTCCGATATCATCTTCGTAGAGTGCGCCAAAAGATGCTGCGAAGTTGAAAGACGAATGCATGATCACTCCGGCGATGTAGTACGGAAACCACCCCCTGCTCTCCAATGCTCTCCTCGCGATGCCCAATCCGACGACAGAGGAGGCGCCAGCATGGAGCAAGGCAGAGGATAGGCTCCTGATCACAGCTACCGTAATGAATGCTTCAGCCCCGTTTGAGAAGTACGCATCTCCTTCATACAGGAGATTCTCGGTCGCGGCGAATCCCAATCCCACGGCGGCGCCATATACTATTCCGTCCTCAATCTCGGTCATGAACCTCTTCGCTCGTAGTACGCCGAGCCCTTTTGACGCTTCCTCGACAATCGGCGCGATCACGCACGCAAGGGCGAGCGATGGTATGGTTGGGTCTGTCCCGAACACCTCGTATACGCGCTCGATGTTCCTGTTGAAGAGAGCCAGCAGAAGCACTTCGAATGCGACAGCAATCACGACGGAAACTATCGCGCCAAATGCGAACACTCTCAGCAGTCTGCCATAGGGTTCACGGGAGTATCTCTCAGTGTTCCTGATCCAGATGAGATAGAGAAGCGAAGGAATGAATGCTACGAGCAACAGGACAACAAAGGCTACGACCACCGGGTCCAACTGTTCACCGCAGAAGTGAGACGTAAGAGGCTATTTCTATTTTCGTGAGACGATGTCCCGCACCCGGCCACCAGAGCGAAGAGAGATCGGACCAGATAGACTCAGAGGGAACGAAGAAGGGCGAGAAGGGAAGGTCTACTTCTTCTCCTCAAGAGAAATCGCATTGTTCGGGCATTCGTCGACACAAGCACCACAGTCAAGGCATTTCTTCTCGTCGACGACCGCAATGTCGTCACACGTGATTGCCTGCTCAGGACAGACATCTACACAAGCACCGCAAGCAACGCACTCATCCTTGTTGATCTTAGCTGGCATCAGAATACCTCAGATTGTCCTTGGTTTTCGGGAAATCCTTCCTCCATATAAAGTTTCTTGACCGAATCGAATTCACTAAGATTTTTAGATTCTTCGTCTTATTTAATTCTGGAAGGTGCAGTTCTTGCCCTTTCTGACCATGGGAGTTCACATATGTCTCTCGCACCGACAAATTATTAGAAACTCGTCCACCATGGTGCATCCGAAATAGCATGAAGTCGTCATTCGTCGGCAGATGGGTATTCACATCCGATGGCCTCGCCAAGGGTTTCCTCAGAATCGAGGAAGAGAGAGTGGCGGAGATATGCTACGGAAATCCTCCAAGCGATTCGCAGAAAGCACTGATCCTCCCAGGGTTCGTGAACGCCCACACTCATATCGGAGACTCTGTTGCCTTTCCAGCTCCAAGAGGATCGGTGCAGGAAATCGTTGGTCCGCCGGATGGCTACAAGCATCGAGTGCTGGCAAGCGCGGCAGTTAAGGACAAGGTTGATGCGATGAGGAGCGCGGTGAAACTCATGAACAGGATTGGATGCTCTCTGTTCGTCGATTTCCGCGAAGAGGGCATCAAGGGCATTGAGGAGCTGGAATCCTCACTCCCGCCTCACTCCCCCCATCATTTGACTCTGGGCAGACCAGTGGGTTCAGAAGCCTCTGAGGAGGAGATAGATGCAATCCTCGAGAAATCCGATGGGCTAGGCATGAGCGCTGTGAGAGATTGGCCAATGGATTTCCTTCAGAGGCTTTCCAGAAAGGCCAGGGGCGCGGGGAAGCTCTTCGCGATCCACGCGAGTGAGACTCAGCGAGAGGACATCGAATCGATCCTGAGCCTGAAGCCGAGCTTCCTCGTTCATATGGTGAAGGCAACGCAGTCCGACTTGGAGATGTGCGCCGATGCTGGCGTTCCAATCGTAGTGTGCCCGCGTGCAAACGAGTTCTTCGGTCTCGGACTTGACATTCCCAGGCTGTTGCGTGCGGGCGTGATCGTCGGTCTCGGGACGGACAACGGCATGATATCTCAGCCCAATATGATCTCAGAACTTCAGGCGGCCTACGGAATGGGCCGAGGCTCAAGGCGTCTTCTCCCTCAGGAAGTTGTAAATCTGGCGACGTTTGGTGGGCACAAAGTTTTAAATGCGGCGGGCAAGATACTTACGGAAATCGGCATCCAATATGATCTCGTTATACTCCGTGTGAAGGGTGACGAACCTTTGCGTGAGCTGGTGACCGAAACGAGGCCTGAGGATGTCATGGCAGTCGTGCGCGGAGGAAAGGTCCGGAGGCCAGAGACGTGGACGAGATAAGGAAGATACTCATCGCGACGGACGGCTCCGAGTACACAAAGGAAGCCGTCTCACGCGGTCTTCAGCTCGCCAAGATACTCAGTGCCGACGTTACCGCCCTCTACGTCATCGACCAGACCTCTTTCGTGAGTTTTCCGATTGATTCTTCGATAGTCAGCGTCTATTCCCTGCTGGAGAATGAGGGCAAGCGAGCGGTCGAAGATGTCAAGAACGAGGGTGAGGCGATGGGCGTGAAGGTCACCCCTGTCGTGGCGGAGGGCTCTCCTACGCGGAAGATCGTAGAGATGGCTGCGGACTTCGACCTCGTGGTGCTGGGCACCTTGGGCCGGTCGGCGTTATCGAAGCTGTTCATGGGGAGCGTTGCGGAGAGAGTGACTAGGTACGCGCCATGCCCTGTGCTTGTTGTCAGGAGCAAGAAGAGGTGAGGCCTCGTGAAGGTCAAGGAAGTCATGACTGAGAACCCGATCGTCGCTGAGCTCCCGGGCACGAGGACGGAGGTCCTGAAGAAGCTCGTCAAGAACAACATCACTGGGATGCCCGTCATCAAGAGCGATGACGGGACGCTCGCAGGCTTCGTGACGAGGCAGGACATCTTCGCGAAACCCGATGAAGAGCAGCTCGCCCTGGTCATGAGGCGGGACATGCCAACAGTGAGCGCGAACGCGAGCGTCAAGGATGCCGCCAGAGTCATGGTCGAGGGAGGCCTCAGCCATCTTCCTGTCGTCGAGAAGAGCAAGCTCGTTGGGATCCTCACACCTACGGACCTGCTGATCGTCGTCGAGAAGGACAATCCGCAGATCACCGTTGAGGAGATAGTCAGGTCTCCCTGCATTCCGATCTATCAGAGCGCGCCGCTCTCTGTCGCACTTGCCACATTCCGCGCGGCCAAGGTGAATGCGCTGCCCGTGCTCGACGACGATGCGAAGCTTGTGGGCATCATAACGGACAGGGACATATTCAACCAGACGATAGTGGACAGCTCCGTCGTCATGAGCGACTTGGGCATAAGCGATGATGAAGACAACTGGACATGGGAGGGCCTGAGGAACGTCATGAAGCTCTGGTACGAGGTTTCCCGTGTGGATCTTCCGAAGCTCACCGTCAGGGAGATCATGATAAAGAGCCCCATGACTGTCTTCAGGAAAACTCTCGTGGGAGATGCCGCTCGGATCATGCGGAAGCACGACTTCGGCCAGCTGCCTGTAAGGGACTCTAGGGACAACCTCGTAGCGATGATTTATGATATTGATGTGGTATCCACACTCACCAAGTGATTGAAAATGGATCCACAGGAGCTTCTGTCACTCTGCAAGCGGCGAGGATTTCTGTGGCCCGCCTATGACATATACGGGGGCGTCGCGGGTCTCTACGACTTCGGGCCTCTGGGGGCAGCTTTGAAGACGAACATCGAGAACTATTGGAGGGATCTGTATGTTCTTGGAGAGGGCTTCCAAGAGATATCGTGCCCCATTGTGGCTCCCGAACCGGTCTTCAAAGCCTCGGGCCATGTGGACGCGTTCTCGGATGTCTATGTGGAATGCACGAGCTGCGGGGAGACCTATCGGGCAGACCATCTTGTGGTCGGCATGCACCCGAACCTGGCGTCGTTGAGCGAAGAGAAGTTGGGGGAGCTGCTCCGCAAGGACAATGTGAGGTGCCCCGAGTGCAAGGGTGAGCTCACCTCGCCAGAACGATTCAATCTGATGTTCAAGACGTCCATTGGAGCGGGCAAAGGCAAGGCGGGATACCTCCGGCCAGAGACCGCTCAGGGCATGTTCGTCAACTTCTCCCAGATCTACAGATTCGGAAGGGAGAAGCTGCCTGTGGGCGCTGTCCAGATAGGCAGGTCCTTCAGGAATGAGATCTCTCCGAGGCAGGGCCTCATCAGACTGCGCGAGTTCTCCATGATGGAGGCGGAGCTGTTCGTGCATCCTGAGAACAAGATCTGGCCGCGGTTCAAGCAGGTAAAGGGAGAGAAGATGCTCCTCGTTCCAAATGCAGGGTCCGAGCGAAGGCTGTCTCTTGAAAAGGCGGTTGAGTCCGGGGTGATTGTGAACGAGGCGCTCGCATACTTCATGTGGGTCACTTACAAGTTCGCATTGGATGTCGGGGTTGACCCGAAGCGCCTCAGGTTCAGACAGCATGAAAAGGCCGAGATGGCGCACTACGCTTCTGATTGCTGGGATCTCGAGGCAGAGCTTTCGTATGGTTGGACCGAGATTGTGGGCGTCGCGGACAGAGGTTGTTATGACGTCCAGGCGCACATCAACTACTCGAGCGCAGACCTTACAGCATTCGAACGGTTCGACGAACTCCATGAGATCGAGCAGGAGGTCGTGAAGCCCAAGTTCGATGTCATGGGACCGTTGTTCAAAGGCAGGACAAAGCAGGTGGCTGATGCCCTGTCGAAGTTGGCACCGGGCGAGGTGCGGAGCAAAGACAAGGTTGCTGTCGATGTCGGCGGGACGAAGTTCACCGTGCCATCTTCGTGCTTCGAGATAGGGATAAGGAAAGAGAAGGTCTCAGGCCGGAAGATCGTGCCACATGTAATTGAACCATCCTACGGTGTTGACAGGATTCTCTACGCAATTCTCGAGCACGCATATCATAGGAAGGACGGCTACGTCACTCTTCGTCTCAAGGGCCTCGTCGCACCGATAAAGGCAGGAGTCTTTCCGTTGATGGCGAAGGACGGAATGGATGAAATCGCGAAGGAAATTCACGACTCGCTGGCAAAGGCTGGTTATGTATCCCACTACGACGATTCGGGTTCGATTGGGCGCAGGTATGCCCGCATGGACGAGGTCGGCACACCGTGTTGCGTCACGGTCGACTATGACACCAAATTGGACAACACGGTTACGGTCCGCGAAAGAGACTCAGCTGAGCAGATCAGGATCAAGAGAGAGAATGTGCCCGAGGCAGTGGGCATGATCGTCAAGGGCGCGAGGATCAATGATCTTGCGTCGCTGGGATGAGGAGAAATCGAAGGACCATGTCCTTGTCTGGTGCCAAGGGTGTTCGCGGGAATGAAGGATTCCCCCCTCCTGTCGACCTGTCCAAGGAGTTCGGGAAGTACATCGGCAAGCAGGTGAGCTACGCTACACACGGGATACACAAGTACCCTGCGAAGTTCATCCCTCAGATTCCAAGATTCTGTCTCGAATCGTACTCGAGGGTCGGAGACGATGTTCTAGATCCGTTCATGGGCTCAGGGACAACTCTGCTTGAGGCTTTCATATTGGGCAGGAACGGCTACGGGATCGACGTCCATCCGCTTGCTAAGCTCATAGCCAAGGTGAAGACAACCCCCATAGATCCTGCGCAATTGTCGTCCACGGCCGAGGATCTTTTTCGAAGAGTGCGAGAGGACAACGAGGACAACACGAACTGGATTCCAGAAATACCAAACAGGGACCACTGGTTCCGGCCTAGTGTCCTCGCAGGACTCGCAACGATAAAGAAGAACATCTGGCGGCTGAAGCCAGGGGACGAGCAGGACTTCTTCAAGATATGTTTCTCCTCCATCATCCGCAAGGTGTCCAATTCCGACGACGACTCCCTGATTCCGGAGGTCACGAGCTTCCAGAGGAAGTTGGACGCACAGGGCAAGACGTCCTACGATGCGCTCTCTCGATTTGAGAATGTAGTCAGGAACAGACTCATTGACGCGGCTGATTTGTATAGGCTTTCGGAAGAAGTCCAAGGAAAGTACAAGTCGGTTCCAAAAGTGTGCATAATCGGGAATGACGCGAGGGAAATTGATCTGGAGGATGGTTCAATTGATCTTGCGGTTACATCTCCCCCCTATGCCAGTGCTGTTCATTACGTTAGCGTGCACAAGCTCGAGATGTATTGGCTCAACCTGGTCAAGAATCCGGCTGAGCTTGACGCAAGGCTCGTTGGGACTTCCAAAGCGTATGTTGCTGACTACCGATCATGGCAGCCGTCGGTGAGAATCCCAGCCTTGCGAGAAGCGATTCAGGATTTGCTTGCTAGGGACAAGAAGAGCGCATATGTCGTCTACAAGTACTTCGAGGAGATGAGGAAGAACTTCTGCGAGACAAACAGGGTCCTCAAGCGCAACGGACACTACTGCGTTGTCGTCGGTGAGAACACATTCCGAAGGGTCAGAATACCGACGTACAGAATATTAACCTACATAGCCGAGGCATCGGGGTTTGAGACGCGTGATTCATTCGTTTACAATGTGATAAATAGACATCTCGATGTCCCCAGGTGGAATGAGAGCACCATAGAGAGAGACTACATCCTCGTTTTTCAACGCAAGGGCAAAGCGAAGGAGGAACCGCTCTGACGCCCAGAGACTTAGGGGTTCATGCCCTCGTCTCAAAACGTTCGAGCGGTCTTCATGCCCAGATTAACAACGTCCACTACTGTGCATCGGAGCCAGAACCCATTGCTTGAAGAATAGTTCATATAGCTTCAGCGCTATCCAAGCCGGGAGGAGGAAGTCATAGTGTCTGTTGCACACTATTCTTCGTATGACAGAGGATTTGATCTTGGCCGGAATGTTGGACACGCTGAGGTGCCTCCATCGCCGATAATTGAAAGGGAATTCGTGTCAAGACCTTCGAGGTCCATGCAATGGCGGAAGTTTGCGGCAATGTCAATTGTGGGAATAATGGTTCTGACCGGCTTCGCTGTCCTCGGACAAACGATCCTCAAGAGTGTTCCCGCGCCAGTTGAAGAGCCTGTACCTGCTGAACCTCTTGCAGGTAACAGGGAAATCACCTACACGACTAACCACATGTTCGAGCTTTACCTGAAGGAACAGAACAACTCGAAGCTTGGCAGATGGAATGACACGATGGGCTTGAACGGATGGTGGACCCCCAGGCAAAGTATTTATGGGGAGTGGATCGCTCGGAACAAGTATCCATATGTCCTCTGCTACAGCCCGTATTCTACGAAGACCACCCCGACGTACAATATGGGCAACTCGATCACGAGCTGGTATAGACAGTATATCGACGCGAAGAACATAACGGAACTCGGCACGAACGTCGGGGAGGACCCGCTATTCGTGCCTATACTTGGCAACGCTAACCAGGCTGGCGGCTGGGTCAACATGTCTTGGTACTCGACCTACCTCGAGTATTGGGAGGTGAGGGCCATTAGGTCAGCGACCGAAACGCACTATGCGAACACCTACTATGGTGTACCTGACGGTGTCACGCCGAGAGCAACCACCGATGATGGATACTATAACGAGCTCCAGGGCAAGCTAAGCTTCACCCGCCAAGCGTGCAATAAATTCCTGAATTTGGCTGGGGCGGGAGACCTGAAGGCCCAATTCAACGCGAGCGAGACCACGATAGAGACCAACTGGCTAAGCGATTGGCTGACCGAGGGCGGAGGCATCTATGACACATACACCGCCTACGATTACTCCCTTGCCATCCAATGGTTGGAGCTCAAGCTAGATCCGGACTTCTACAGCACAGACCCAGAAACGCTGCATTTGAGGTTCTGGAGCATGTCGTGGGGCAATGAGTGTCTGTTCATAAGGTACTTGGAAAAGGCCAATGTGACGAAGTACTGGCAAGGCTGGAGTGACGACTGGTACCTGAACGTCACAGTAGGTCCTGACCAGGGAAACGTGCAGTCGAGAGCCGTGATTGGCTACAGCATGTATGCCACTAAGGACGGCCTGAACACGCTCGGCGCATGGGCGTTGGAGTCATCGCATTTGGACTGGTGTGGTAACGCCCAGGGGCACAATGGTTACTTGACTCCGTACAATCCGTACGACCCGGACCAGTACTCAACCAGGGCGTTCGTGTCCTGGGCCCCGTTGACTACAAGGTATGGTATGCCTGTGAGTTATGCCCTTGCCCCTCTGCATTGGAACTTCACCGCGGGTGAGAAGTTTATTGTGCAGTTGCCATCGGCAACGAAATCCATAATCGGTTACAAGCCGGTCAGATCAACCACGGATGTTCTCGATACTGCAAAGATGGCCGAGCTTGCTTCGAACTCGTACTGGGGCGAGCTGGTCATGGGGAATGGCTATCCGAACAGTGGCTCGACCGATCTGAAGAACTACTACAATGCCGCGACGAAGATATTGACCCTCACGGGCCCGATTGACTTTCCGGTTAACACGAACCCGTCGTTCCCAATGATACTGGAAGGTGGTTGTCCTAGCATCGTGCTGGATGTTGCCAAGGTCAGCAGCTATGACCTTGAGATCGTGGGGCAGACGGTTCCTTATGACCTCGTGGGAGGCGTGGAGTACACGCTCAGAGTCACTGCGAGGAACGCGACCGGCGCTTTGGTGACAAACTACAATGGCACTAACACCCTGTCGTGCACGGATTCGGCAGCAGTCATACAGGAAACTACACATCACTGGATCCTTGCTGATGCTGGAGACTATGAGACCAAGATAACGTTCTGGACTGTCGGGGATTGGTACGTCAACGCCACTGATTCGAACTACACTCTCGACGTGACGGGGTCGATCTCTGTTCACATCGGATCGATCATACCCGAGTTCCCGTTCTTGGTAGTGCCTGTTGTCGGCGCGGCCGCTATCATGTTCGTGATGAGGGCACGGTTGAGGCGTAGGTAGCCGCTGTTGGCTCTTGGACGTCGAAAACCCTTTCCCAAACGTTCTTCATTCTGATTTTGTGATGATGAGATTCATATGTCTGTAGCGATGCCGCCTTCCGCAAGCCCAGAATACTTTTAACTCGACCCCTGCTCATTACGTGTTTTGCAGAGGATGGGACCTTGAGGGCCAAGCTTCCGCTGGAATTCCGACTGTCTCGACTGACTGTGCAAAGCCTCAGAAACCTCTGTGATGCCCAGGGCGTCGAAGGCTCCTCCGGTCTTCTGAAGGACCAGCTTGTAGCTTTTGTTCTAGAGAGTATCGATCATCGTGTGCTGAAGGACTTCTGCCGCTCACAGGAGGAGATCTATTTCGTCGAGAACATGGCCAAAGCAATCAAGTGGGCTGCGAGCAGAAAGATCGTTGACCTCGATCCAAAGAGCAATCACGCTCTTGTGAACGCCGTTTTCACTCTGAGGCGCTCGGACGGGTACGAGGTGTACCGCATCCGATTCGTGAACCAGACGACTGATGACATAGCGACATCGTGCGAGTGCCTCGAGTTCAGAGAGAAGGGGTACTTCTGTGCACACCAGATGGCAGTGCTCGTAAGGTGTCTAGCAGATGGTCTATTCGCGCTCGATCAATGGACGGGGCCAATGACCCTCGAGGCGAAAGACCTGATACTTGCCAATGTGCTCAGGAGGAAGAGGCGAGACAGGTGAGAAAATCGCTGGCGTAGCATGTTCCAGCCATCGTGCGTGCTGAACAAGGTTTATCTAGAGTGATTCGTTTGTCTGGAAAGCCATGACCCAATATGATTGGCGCGTGAGCGAGCCGAAGTGGCAGGCCAAGTGGAAGGAGTGGGGGCTGTACCGCTTCAATCCAAAAGCCAGAAGCGAGGTCTACAGCATTGACAACCCTCCTAGGTATGCCTCAGGCGCGCTGCACCTCGGCCACGCATATGGTTACACTGTGATTGACTTCGCAGCGAGGTACAAGCGTCTGAAGGGATTCAACGTGTTTTTCCCGCTGTGTTTTGATGTCAATGGTACTCCTGTAGAGGTGCGCGTGGAGAAGGTAAAGGGCGTCAAGGCGTCGCAGGTGCCTCGTCAGGAATTCATCAGGATGTGCAGCGAGTTCGCGGAGAAGTACATTGGTGATATGACGCGGCAGTTCGAGATCCTGGGGGAGTCGATGGATCCGAGCATATACTATCGGACGGACGCCGAGTACTACAGACGCCTCACCCAGATATCGTTCATTCGCATGTACAAGAGGGGCCTCGTGTACAAAGGGCATTTCCCCGTCAATTGGTGCACCCGGTGCGGGACTGCTCTCGCGGACGCCGAGGTCGAGTACCAGCCCAGGAAGACCAAGCTGAACTACATCAAGTTCCGCGATGCGGACACGGGCAACGATGTCCTCATCGCGACAACTCGGCCCGAGCTTCTGTGCACTTGTCTTCTGGTCGCAGTCAATCCGGATGACCCGTCCAAGAAGGATTTGATCGGAAGGGAACTTCTGACGCCTGTCTACAGCAAGAAGGTCAAGGTGGTCGAGGACCCGAAGGTGGATGCTGCATTCGGCACCGGAACAGTGATGATTTGCTCGATCGGCGACAAGGATGACCTAGAATGGATCATGAAGTATGGTCTCCCTCTCGAGAAAGGCATCGAGGAATCAGGTCTGATGACCTCCCTCGCCGGAAAGTATACCGGCATGACTGTCACCGACGCGAGGAAGGCAATAATCGAGGACATGAAGGCGTCAGGAGAGCTCGTGAAGCAGGAAGATCTGGACCAGAACATTGGTGCGTGCTGGAGATGTCACACACCAATCGAGTTCCTCAAGGTGCCCCAGTGGTTCATCAAGGCCGTCCAGTTCAGGGATCAGATCCTGGATATGATTGACAAGATAGTCTGGAACCCCGAGTTCATGAAGATCAGGATACAGAACTGGGTCAACTCCTTGGCATGGGACTGGGTCGTGTCCAGACAGAGGTATTTCGCGACCGCAATTCCCCTCTGGGAGTGCCAGGATTGCGGCAGCGTGCTCCTCGCGGAGGAGGAAGACTGCTATGTGGACCCCACGATGAAGCCTCCGCGGAAGGAGAAGTGCGATGTCTGCGGTGGCAAGTACGTCGGATCCACGGACGTGTTCGACACTTGGATGGATTCCAGCATTTCGCCGCTGTGGAACACCTACTGGGAACGTGATGAGAAGCTCTTCAAGAAGCTGTATCCGATGAGCATGCGGCCCCAGGGGCTGGAGATCATCCGCACATGGGCCTACTACACGATACTCAGGAGCATGCTCCTCATCGGGGAGAAGCCCTGGAACGAGACGATGATACACGGCTTCATCATGGCCCCCGATGGCACGCCCATGCACGCCTCGGCGGGGAATGTTGTCGATCCAAGGCCATTGCTGGAGAAATACGGCGGAGACGCGATGAGGTACTACGCTGCAACATGTGCCTTGGGCATCGATCATGCGTTCAAGGAGCAGGAGCTCGTGCGCGGTGGGAGGCTAGCGACAAAGGCCTGGAACGTGATGAGAATGGTCGGCTCGGCCTGCAAGTCCAAGCCCAGGAAGCCCAAGAAGATGCACCCTGCGGACGAGTGGATTCTGAGCAAGTTCGGTGAGCTCGTAAGAGGGGTAGAGAGGCACTGCGAGAAGTATAGGTTCGACCAGGCGATGGCCTTGATTGAGGACTTCCTGTGGCACGAGTTCGCAGACCACTACATTGAGCTTGTCAAGCACAGAGCCTATTCGGACAAGGACGGGGGTGCTAGGTACGCTCTCTACGTGGTGGGCCTCGGCATTCTGAAGATGATCTCCGTGTTCCTGCCACATATGGCCGAGGACGCATACCAGACGAACTTCAGAACCTACGAGAGGCCAGTCAGCATTCACATTTGCCATTGGCCAGAGGCATTCGAGAGAAACGAAGATGCTGAGAGGAAGGGCGAGGCCGTGAAGGAGATTGTCGCGACAACACGCTCTTGGAAAGCGTCGAGGGGCCTGTCGCTCAACTCAGAAATCGCGAGAGTGCAGATAGTTGGTCTTGATGCGAGCAGAGTCATCTCTGGCTCTGAAGATGACATCAGAGCGACATTGCGCCTCCGAGAAATTGAGGTTTTGGAATCCGTGTCGCTGAGCGAATCCGTCGTGAGGGTCAGACCAGTTCATGCAAAGCTCGGACCCGTCTTCAGGAAGGATTCGAAGGAGATTGCTGAGAGACTCCAGTCGTTGAGGGGCATTGATGCGAAGTCCGTCCATGCGGGCATCAAGTTGATTCTGAGTGACGGACGAGAGGTTTCTATCTCGCCGGATTGCTTCGAGATTGAGAAGAGAATCACGTCGGACAAGGGAGAGCTTGACCATCTCTCTGCAGGTGGGCTGGCAGTGCTTGTGTACCGTTAGGAGTCCGTGAGCCAAGCTCGACAGTTTATAATACTGAGATGCTGATTTGCACGAAGGTATGGACAAGAAGGATGTTGTTGTCGAGACCCTCCGTGCTGTCCTCGACCCGCATACAGGAGTGAGCGTTTACGACATGGGTCTGATTTCGGAGTTGGTCGTCAGCGAGGACACTGTGAGCTTGACTTTCATGCCCACGAGCCCATTTTGTCCGGTAGGCGTCGAGCTCGCGAAGGCGATCCGGGACAGGATCCTCTCGATTGAGGGCGTGAGATCCTGCAACGTCAAAGTCGTGGGACACATACGGGCAGAGGAGATAAACCAAGCCCTCAGCGCTTGACCTGGTCTCTGACGAGGTCCAGTCTAACGCGTTTGTTCTGAATGGAGAACTGCTCGAGCGTCTTCATGGCTCTGAACGCAACACTCTTATGAATCTCGATTCTGCTGGATTCTCCTCCAACATCCACGTTGCCAATCAGATGTTCTACTATGCCAGTCTTCCTTTCGATGAACCTTATGAGATCTACAAGCCCCACGCCGTCTCTCTTGCCAATGTTTATGACGAATGGGACCATGCCGAAGTGGTCCGCATACTCGTCAAGGTCCAGCTGTCGCTTCACCGTGTCTCGTCCGCGCGAATCCGGAACCTCGTGCTGTTCGATCTTCGTTTTGCCAAAGCTCTCAATCGCCTTCACCAGATGTTGCTCTTCACGGGAGACAAAGGTGATTGCCCTTCCCGTCTTGCCCGCCCTCGCGGTTCTTCCGATCCGGTGTACATAGTCCTCTGGGTTCTCTGGGATATCGTAGTTGATCACATGTGTGACATCCTCTATGTCGAGGCCGCGAGCCGCGACGTCTGTGGCAATGAGTATTCTGAGCTTCCCAGACTTGAACTTCGTCATCACCTTGTCTCTGAGAGCTTGAGACAAATCCCCGTGGATGGCATCTGCAGAGTAACCATATGCCCGAAGCTTGTGGTTCAACATGTCGACCATTCGCTTCGTGGAGCAGAAAACCATGGCCCTCTCTAGTCTCTCTGAATCGATGATTCTGCACAATGCCCACAGCTTGTTCTTCCTGCCCACGTTGATGTAGACCTGTTCAGTCTGAGGGACTGTCAACGTGTCCTGGCTGATGATGATCTCCTTCGGACTCCTCATATATCTTTGAGCGAGCTCTCTAATCGGCTGCGGCAGAGTCGCTGAGAACAGCATGGTCTGTCTCTCGTTGGGGACCCTCTGAAGGATCCATTCGATATCATCGATGAATCCCATGTCTAGCATCCTGTCTGCCTCGTCCAGAACAAGGAATCGTACGCCTTGAAACGACAGCTCCCCCCTCCTCATCAGGTCCATCAATCTGCCCGGGGTGCCCACAACGATCTCCGCTCCTCTTCTGATCTTGTCCGTCTGGACGTTGATAGACTGGCCTCCGTAGATGGCCACTGCCCTCGTGTTCGTGTGCTTGCCCAGCTCGGAGAAATCCTCAGCCACTTGAACTGCCAGCTCACGTGTTGGGGCCAGGACCAGGCATTGAATCCTCCTGTTCTCCTTCAGCTTCTCGAGTATGGGAATGGCGAACGCGCCTGTCTTGCCCGTCCCGGTCTGCGCCTGGGCCATCAAGTCCTCCCCTCTCCTGGCGAGCGGGATCACCTGTTCCTGAACTGGCGTCGGTTCCTCCCATTCGAGGTCCGCAATCACCCTAAGGATGCGTTGATCTTGAACGACCGAGCCGAATTCCATTGTTCCAGTCTTCCCTGCGCTTTCGCGCGAGTTACACCGGTCGTACTATTTTAATGCATGCGACTGCGATACTGGGTCTGCGGGTTCGGCTGGAGAGCAGTGATTGGATGATGGTCAGGGCAAGGGATGCTTGGCAGAGGCTCTATTCCAAGCACGGACTCCAGTATGGTGGGTCCGGCGACATTGGACAGCTCGAAGGTTATCTGAGGCCCGGGATGACCGTGCTCGATGCGGGCTGCGGAGAAGGCAAGACCACGGAGATTTTGGCGAGGAAGTGCGAAGTCGTAGGGTGCGATTTCTCCCGAGAGGCCCTCCTCTCTCTTCGGACGCAGAGAGATAGGGATAGGCTGGTAAATTTGGTTGAATGTGAGCTAGGCTTCATAGCTTTTGAACCCGAAAAGTTCGATGCGATCGTCTGCATCCATACGCTCTCGCACATGCTCAGCCACGACCGCCTGAAGGCCTCAAGCGAGCTGCGCCGCGTCCTCAGGCCCGGCGGATTCCTGATGGTCGAAGGCTTCGGAAAGAACGACATCCGCTACGGTGATGGCCAGGAGGTTGAGCCCTCGTCCTTTCTCAGGGGCAATGGCATACTGACCCACTACTTCGACGAGGGGGAGATCCCTGGTCTGTTCCCTGGGCTGCTCACGATATCCGAGGTGAGTTCCGTGCGAAGAGTCTCATTCGGGCCAGTGGCAGGCAGGAGGAGCTCCGTCAGGGCGCTGATGAAGAAGACTTGAAGGTCCTCATCTCTTTCTCAGTCTCGGGTTGAAGATGTCGTCCAGAGCGTAGCCGACCAGCGAGAACGACAGAACGCAGACGATGATGGCCAATGACGGCGGCAGCGTCCACCACCAGGCTCCCGAGTCAAATGCGCCGTTTTCGTATGCCGCCTCGAGCATGATTCCCCAGCTGATCACGGTCGGGTCGCCCAGTCCGAAGAAGTCGAGGAATGCTTCGGTGAATATCGCTGTGGATATCAGAAGGACTGTGTTGGCGAACACCAGAGGAAGGACGTTCGGGAATACATGCTTCCTTATGATGTACAGGTCGCCCGCTCCGATGGCTCTCGACCTCTCGATGAATGCTCTCTCCTTCACCGTGAGCACCTGAGATCTCACGATCCTCGCGGTCGAAGGCCAGCTCGTGATCCCTATCGTCAGGATCACGAACTCGAACTTGGGACCAAGAACAGTCATAATGACAATTACGAGCGGGAACCAGGGAAGGACCAGGAAGTAGTCCGTGAATCTCATCAGGATTTCATCCGAGACCCTGCCGAAGTACCCGGATACGAGGCCGACGGTCACGCCCACTGCTATCGAGATCAATGTCGCAGCAAACCCGACAAGCAATGAGGCTCGCGCGCCATAGAGCAGCATGCTGTAGATGTCGCGGCCGATGTAATCGGTGCCAAGTGGGTGAACGAATCCTGTAAATGGGGACGGATCAAGCGACGGGGGTTTTGGATTGTCCCAGCCCGGTCTTGTTTCCTCGTAGTTCTGGTAATAGTTCGGGCTTCCAACGGTGGAAAGCACTGGCGCGAGCAATGCTATGGCCAGGAACACGACGAGGGCCAGGAATCCTGCGAATCCGAGCCTGTTAGAACGGAAAGTCCTCCAGAACTTCTTCGCATCCTTGATCCTCAGCTGCACCTTCTCGATCTCCGCCTGAGTGAACAGAGTCTTGTCTCTCCTGTACTTGATAAGCAGATAGAGAGATGCGAGGCCAGCAATGGCCAATCCTATCAACAGGCCTATCCAATGCTTTTCGAGCCAAGTGGGTTTCTCGTCAACAGTGACCAACAGACTCGTCGTATTCGACAGGCCAGCGCCGTTGGTCACGGTCAGGTTGAGGACATATTCGCCCTTGATATTGAACTTCCAGGTCAACGCTGGTCCATATCTTGTGATATTCGCTCCCGCGTAGGTGAAGTTCCAAGTGAAGTTGGAGATTCCAGTTTCAACATCGAACGAGCGCGACGCATTGAAAGTCCAGGTATAGCCGACGTACAGGGTCGTGTTGTACGCTCCTCTGACTTCAGGGGGCGTAGTATCTGGGACTATTGAGACGACAACTAAGTCAGTGTCCCAATTGCCTTCGAGGTCAGTCACGTTGAGTGTCACCGTGTAATTGCCAGGCAGTTGAAACACATATGCTGCCAAGACTCCAGTGAGTGTCTTTAGACCTTGGTCATCAAAAGTCCATGTGTAAGTGACTATCCCCACATTGTCGGTCGAAGCAGAACCGTTCAGAATAGCCTCGATCCCTGCATATGAAACGAAGTCCTCTCCTGCATCTGCTATTGGAGGCTCTGTGTCCTGTGCGAGGTTGGAGAGCTCGAAGGCATATGTGCTCGACGAGCCAATGAACCCAGATTCGTTTCCCTCACCAGCTTGCCCACAGGACAAAAGGCCCGTGAGGAGCGCGATAGCCGAGAGCAGAAGAGCCAGAGCAATCGCCAGATTGCAGCTCGGATTTGGCTGCGTCCTCTCCGATTCACCCTGTAGTCGGCGTTCTTTGGACACGGCCTCGCCTCAGATCCTGACTCTCGGGTCAAGACGAGTGTAGATGATGTCAGCGATGAAGTTCGCGAGCAAGACTCCGACTGAGATCAGCAGGAACAGAGCTTGGAGCATTGGGAAGTCCCTGTAGTACACTGCCTCATACGTCAGCTGGCCTATGCCCTCGTATGAGAATATCAGCTCGACCATGATCTCTCCGCCCACAATCCATCCGACGGTGATGGCAACCACTGTCACGACCGGAAGCAACGCGTTTCTCATGGCGTGGTCCCTTAGGACTTCCTCGTCCGAGAGGCCTTTGGCTTTGGCGGTCATTATGTAGTCCTCGGTGAGGACGTCCGTGAGCGAGTTCCTCATGATGAGGACGAAGTCTGCCATCCATTGTATGCTGAACGCCAGGACCGGAAGCACGAGATGATACCCCCTGCTGGCGAGCTTCTCGATCAGACTCATGTCCTCGTAGTTGGGTGGATTATCGTAGAAAGGTATCTCGCCGTAGGCCCCTTTGAGTGGGAACCAGTCAAGCTTTCCGCCGAAGAAGATGACAAGCGCAAGAGCTAGCACGAAAGTTGGCATCGTGTAGAAGGTGAGCGAGAACGCCAGCCCAGCCGTGTCGATAGCCGACCCGCGTCTCCATGCGATGAACCTTCCAAGAGCAATGCCTGCGAAAACTGCAATAGCTGTGCCAAAGGCCATGAGCAGGAGAGTGTTGAACAAGCGCGGTTTTATCACGTCGGCTACTTCCGTGCCCGGCAAGTAGCTTGAGGTGATGCCAAAGTCCAGGGTGAAGAGGTCGCCTAGGTAGTAGAAGAACTGCTCGTACAAGGGCCTGTCCAGATGGAACCTCGCTGTGAGGTTCTCGATGACCTCCGGGGTTGCACCCCTGGGTATGATCGCCCTTGCCGGATCTCCCGGCATTATCCTGAAGAGGATGAAATTGGTGAGTACAATCGCAAACAGAGTGATGGCAAGGTACAAAGCCTTCCGAATCAAGAACCTCCTCATGTCCATGAGCTGACTCTCCGTGTTCTCTCAAATCGATTTCTGGAAGTGTCTTGGTTTGCCCTCAGCTTTGCGAGGTCGAAGCCTCATGTGGTCGCGTGAGTGATCGTGTCAGGGCATTCATCTAGCACTTCGGACCTGCTACTCTCCCAAGGGGCTTGCCTTCTTCTTTCCCTTCTTCTTGATCCACCAGATCACTACTGCGATTGCCACAATAGCGCCGACGACGCCGGCGGCAATCGATGCGGCGACGACATCAAATCCGCCTCCCCCTCCTCCAATGTACTCGAGATCGAAGAAAAGCGGATTCCCACTCCAGAAGTTGTCCATGCTCCTTCCTGGGTTGGCCTCCCAGTCGCCCCAGCCCGTGAATGTGTCGTTTCTCCAAGCATAGGTCTGATATGGCACGGCCATGATGATGAATGCGGCATCTCGGTAGTGGATCCGCTGGCAGTTGTCCACATAGGTCTTCCGCTCGTCATAGTCCATCGCGGAAACAGACTTATTGTAGTTCTCGTCATATGCCGGGTTGTAGTACTTGTTGTCGCTCCACCCAAACCATGCGAGCTTCGATTGACAGTACAGCATGTAGTTGGGGTCTACGTCCATGCTCCAATACCAGATGCAGGTATCGTATTTGTAGGAGTAGACCTTGGTCGCCATCGCGGATTCGTAGAGGACTGTGATGGTCAGGTCGATGCCGATGTCCTTCCATATCGATTGGAGATACTTAGCGATGGCCTGTTCCTCAGGGTATTCTTGACGAACGAGCATATCATATTTCAATTCCGTATTCAGAAGCACGAGATTATTCTTGACGGCGTAACTGTCAGCAGTTGCCACCCTCGTCTTCGCACCGACATACGGATACCTGTATCCAGCGTCTTCCAGCAGATCGGCGGCGGCATCGAGGTCAAACTTGAACTTCTCAGATGCCGTTGGCTCGTAGTGCCATTTCTCATAGACCGAAGGTATGAGGGTGTCGCCCTCATCTGCCAGACCTCTGTAGTAGTTCTGAACGATGTAGGTCTTGTTGGTGGCCATCGCCATCGCCTGACGGATAGCGGGGTCCAGTCTAGACGGGTTCGGGCCATCGTTGTTCATGCAGATCTCAATCTCCGTCCAGAAGCCCGTGCATTTCGGACCGTCGAAGGTCTCCAGATTGGCATATTCCCCCGATGCCACGTTGTCCCTCAGGGCCTTGTATGTCTCAGGTGGAAACTGCGCAATGTCCAGATCCCCGGACGTGAGTGCCAAACGCATGGAGGTCGCATCGTCGTAGAACATCATCTCGATCTTGTCGAACTTGACGAACACGTTCTTGTCTGGGCCCCAATGGTAGTTCGGGTTTCTGACGAGTGTGATCTGTGATCCAGCTGTCCACTCATCCAGTATTCGATTCGTGACCATGAATGGTCCCGTTCCAACGAGTGGCGGCCTCGAACCCTCGAAGATCCCGTTCCAAGAGAACGAGATGTCGGAGGCGGTCTTGGTCTTCAACAGATGCTCTGGGAGTATGACAATGCCGAGAAGATAGGCGTACGCTGAGGCCTTCGGCTGCTCGGACTCTCGATCAAAATAGTAGACTCTCACGGTGTTCTCGTCAACTGCACGCGCATCTTGGATGAAGTAGGAATATGGCTGGAAGGCCCACATGAGATCATAAGTGGCTTCGCTTGACTGCAGCTTGATGTTGTAGACGATATCCTCCACTGTAAAAGCTTCGCCATCGTGCCAACGAGCATTCGCGGTGATATCGTATTCCCAAATAGATCCGAACGGCCTGCCGACCATCTCCGGGTCGCTAACAGGAACGGGCCTGCAGTCGGTCGCAAGGTTGCTCGTCACACTCAGGTTATTTGCCACACATACTATGTAATCGTAGACGAGGCCGTAGAAGACATAAGACGCGTCGTTGAGGCCCAACATAGGGTTTAGGCTGTCGACGGCTTGGAGGAACCCTATCCTCAGCACGCCCTCATTTCCGCCCGCAGCCTGCGCTCCACTAAGAGCAATAATGCTCGGAGCGTGAAGCAGCATCACAGAAGACACGAAGAGGACACACATGCGCAACATCGCTAGTGACAGTGTTGTCATCGGATTCTCCACCTCCTTTCATCGGCTAACCGCAAACCTGCACGAAATCCTCCAAACCAGCAGCCCTCCTGGACCGCGTCCCATATGCAGGATACCTGTATTCTCGTCCGCTATTTTAGAGTGTCGCTCTGAGCGCAAGCGCCACGTAGCTAGTTCATGTGCTGGCTTCAAGCCCTGTCTTGCGCCTGGCCATGGTCCCCAATCTCCTTCACTCCGCCAAGAAGAAGAAACCGCACGGCGGAGTTCAGACTGCACGCCGAGCCACTGGTTTCAGTGCGGAATAATCTCTTCCCTGATCTTCACTCCCTTCTGTCCGAGCCGTCGAAGGAAGGTCTCTGTCGGCAGCTGCTCGGGAATTACGATGCCCTTCTCCTTGACCTGACCATCGATGAGCATCTCGGTCGCAACAGCCCCGCCTGTGCCGACGAAGTATCCCGTCGCATTCGTCTTGTAGAGTCTGTAGGTCTCCTCGTAGGAAGTCATCGTCCACATCTTCACCTTGGTCTTCCTCCCTTCCTTCTCGCCGATCACCTCCACCACGAAGCAAGCATGCCCCTTTATTCTGTCAGCGAAACTGATGGGAGCCGGCATCACGGCTGCAACCACGTCCAACGGTCGAACGTTGACGCCTTTCACGTCCACGGAATCCCTGCTGAGCAGCCCGAATCTGCGGAACATGGCGGCAGCCTCTGCGAAACCATCGTCTATGTGGATGTTGAAGGAGGCGTTTCTCAGGGTCTTGATGCCCATCGGCATGAAGTAGGTCTCATCGTGGTTCGTCTTGTAGACTGGACGTCGGCCCACAGGCTCAGGGAACTCGTAGATTTCCCGGGCGCTCATCGGGGGAATGAATTCGATCTTGCCATTCCTGAATACGGCTGCGGGAACGCTCATCTCGTCGAACAAATCCACGGGGGACCAAGTCGAGAAGAACTCGAGCCCATCGACGGTGGCATTGTCCCCGTCGTAGACGTGCGCCTCGTCAGCCCGGTCCAATTTGGCCGCTGCGTGCATTGCGAATACATCAGATATCCCAGGCTCCATGCCCATTCCAACGAGCGCTGCAATCCCCGCGTCACCGCACATCTCGGCATGCTGATCGAACTCCGGTCCTGTGCTGTCAAAAGGCATCCCGAAGTCCACATAGTTCGTTCTGATGTCGGCCGCAATTTCCATAACGCTTCTGTTGAGGCGCCATGGCATCGTGGCAACGACTATGTCGCATGCCTTGAGGAGAACCTTCAATGCTTCCGGATCTGTGCCATTCACCTTCTTCACGGACACTTTGTCGTTTCTTAGGCGGTCGGCCAAGGCTTCAGCTGCATCGGTCTTGGCATCCGCGAGAATCAATTGATTCACCTTGGGATTCTTGGCGAGATGTTCTGCACACACTAGTCCGCAGATTCCGCATCCTAGCTGGACAATTTTCACTTCCTCACCCTCTTCTGGAGGACCTTTCTTCTTGAAGGTACCATCGGGACTGTCACTGATTGGCAGTCTCAAATGCGGGAGATGGCACCAATTGCCTTAAACCTGTCCTAGCAATTCTGGCTAAAAGGTAGAAGCGCCGATCAGGCAAGGCGTGGAAGTATGTCAGCTTGACCAATCGCCTTCTCAGAACTGGTCATTTCTTCTCCTAAGTTGATCGAGTGAATCCTTGAAGTAGTATCCGCATGGTTGATGTATTTGCTCGCTTCTTGTCCTTGGGTACTTTCTGCACTGCGGAGGCCTAATGGCGTAGGCTCTGCATGCAGCTGAGTTCGGGTTGCCCTCCTCGAACTTGAGAAACGGACATTTGAATAGAAACATGCAGCAGGCGCCGCACTTCGCACACTCCCCCGTTCTGTTCGCATCCACTGGAAGTATGAGACTTGTGAAAAATCTCCTTATCTTGCCGTCGAACGGACCGCTTGTCATACAAGGCACCATTCTGATGATCCCTCTAGCGCACTTGTTGCCCTATTGTACTTTCCAGACAACCGGATGAATAGTGAGTGCGGCCGCCGGGATTTGAACCCGAGTTTTGAGCTTGGCAAGCTCAAGTGATAACCAGTCTACACTACAGCCGCTCGGTCGGGGTTCAATACGCAGCCGGAATTTATACCTTGTGCGGACCGTTCCATGAAACTTGCCCACCTATCCCATGCGGGATGGCGGCGTTCATTTCCTGCTTCATAGACCCGGCTCGCGGCGCCCTCGCGGGCACCGTGGAGGCCAGGTCTCCACAGGCGTTTAGGGTCT
>Ga0315314_1001321_pt1 | contig 22760 bp, 23 predicted proteins | sample TDP9_MG_FD_203631 | JGI IMG/M metagenome (GOLD analysis project Ga0315314, IMG submission 203631) | Freshwater sediment microbial communities from Lake Towuti, South Sulawesi, Indonesia - TDP9 | ecosystem: Environmental > Aquatic > Freshwater > Lake > Sediment | place: Indonesia: South Sulawesi... | reverse complement strand
AGGGAGGGGAGGTGGGTTTCGTGTCTGCTCCCGTGGGAGACATCCAAACCTTAGAGGTAACCCCTAGTCGAGGATATATCATCCAAAAAGCCGCCTACATCGCCTCCACCGAGAACGTCGATCTAGACGTTAAGTGGGAAGGGTTTACCAAAGGCCTCTTCGGGCAGGGCTTGTTCATGATTAAGGTTACGGGGAAGGGGCTACTATTCATCAACACTTTCGGCGCCATCGACAAGCACACCCTTCAGCCGGGCCAGAAGTTAGTGGTGGACAATTTCCATCTTGTCGCCTTCAGCGACACCTGTCAATATAAAGTTACAAAGTTTGGGGGACTCAAGGAAACGATTCTCGGCGGAGAGGGCTTAGTGACAGAGATCACGGGGCCGGGAGAGGTTTACCTTCAGACAAAGAATCTGCGGGAGTTTGTGGAGTGGCTTTGGACCCTCATCGAGCCGAGGGTGAGGGCTAGGGCCCGCTAACATGAAACAAAAATATGGATTCCAGAGAGACAAGGCATTAATAAGCTAAGGACCAACGTATGGCCTAGGAGGTCTCAGCCATTCTAGGTTGGATCGTTTCCATTGCTCTCATCGTCTTGGGGCTCATCATCCTCATCTTCGTCGTGAAAGTGCTGTTCTTCTTTCTGCCCGCCGCCATAGTCGCCTTTGTCGTTTGGTTCCTCACCAAGAGCGAGTTCTGGGCTGGCATAGCCTTCCTAATCATAGCCGTCCTTTCTATCGCAAAACGCAAATAACACAAAAGCGCAGAAATCAAAAATGGGCTTGCTCTGGCTCCAAGGCTCCACTGATTTTAGTTTCGGCCTAATGCAAAAATTGAGGGACAACCTTTTTGGTGAACAGTTTTGCGCCCTCTAAGCAGGGGAAGTCCAAAAATCTTAAGATGAAGTGTTCGACACCTATGTCGGTGAAGGCCTTGATCTGGTCTTTTACCCTCTCCGGGGTTCCAATGAAGTAGGCCTCATTCTCTTTCGCCTTGAAGGGGCTTCTCTTGGCTATTTCTTGAGCCTCCTCCTCTGTTTCCGCGATGGCTACTATGTTGCCCAAGGTCTTTTTTATCTCTCCGGGCTCCCTGCCCTCTCTGGAACAATGATCCCTGAGGATATCCAGTTTATGTTTGTAGGTTTCTAGCGTGACGTTAGGGAGGTTCCACCAGTCTGCGTGGCGCGCCACCACCCTTAGGGTCAGCCTTTCCCCTCCACCTCCGATCATTATAGGAGGCGGCGAAACGGGTTTTGGATTGCAGCAGGCGTCCTTTATTCTGAAGTATTTGCCTTGGAAGCTGGCCTCTTCTTCCGTCCACATTTTCTTGATTATCTGCACTCCCTCTTCGAGTTGCCTGATCCTCACGGCTGCAGGTGGGAACTTGTAGCCATAGGCGGCGTACTCGTCCTCTTTCCATCCAGCCCCTATACCCAGGATGAATCTGCCGTTGGTCAAGGCGTTCAAAGTTGCCCCCATCTTGGCTAGGAGTGCCGGGCTCCGATAGGAGTTGCACAAGACGATGCTTCCAAATTTGAATTTCCTGAAGACCCCTGAGAGGTAGCTGATGGTTGTGAAACATTCTAGGTTGTCTATGGATTTGCTCAAGAACTCTGCCCACGGGACGAAGTGGTCATCAACCCAAGCCGAATTGAAGTCTCCCTCCAGTTCCCGCACGAACCTCATGACTTGACCAACAAACTCTGATCCTTTGCTGCCGTCAACGGGAAAGCTTGGGATTCTTAACCCAAATTTTACACGGGCCACCCTTCATCCTCCAAAGTATAGTGCGGTTTTTTGCCTTAAGAGTTATTTGCGGGTGCTTTTATTGAATACGATAGGTGAAGATTTTGAGATAAGGCTAGATGGTTACCTATGAACGTTGGGCGAATTTAAACAGGGGAAACTTACCTAAACGAGGGAGCATCTCTGCTAAAGATTTTTTAATTAACTCTGAACCGACTTTTGCAAGTTCTTGAACACTTATGGGATCTTGACTCTCCACATATATTCTAAAAACAGGTTCCGTGCCGCTAGGTCTAAGTAGCATCCATGAGCCATCTGGATAAATGATTTTTATTCCGTCTATGGTAACAACTTCTGCTTCCTCTCCTCTCTTCTTCCACTCTTTCAACGCGTTCATCATTACGCTCTTCTTTAACGCCTCTGGGCAGTGGAAAGCTTCCTTTCTCATATGAAACTTAGGGAACTCTTGTACAAGTTCTGAGAGAGATTTTTGTTCTCTTGCCACAATCTCAAGCATCTTAAGAGTTGCTAGAATCCAGTCACCGTAAAGTATGGCTTCTGGCCAAATGTTTTTACCTGTTTCCTCTACACCAAAAACAGCCTTCACTCTCTTGAGGCCGCTCACAATGGAAGAGGGGCCAACTTTTGTGTATGTTATTTTCCCATTATGAGCGTTACAAACCCACTCGATTAATTGCGAACTATTAATGGGGGCAGCTATGGCTCCGCCACTATGCTTCATTAAAATATCTTTAACAAAAACGCATCCTGAGACATCGCCCCATAGTACTTTTCCCTCATCATCAACGAAGATCGCTCTATCACCATCCGCATCTGTGGCAGACCCAATATCAGCCTCACTTTCGTTGACTTCTCTCACTAACTCACTAAGGACCTCAGGTCTAGGATAAGGATCTCTGTGAGGAAACATTCCATCAGGTTCGTCGTTTATCACATCCACTTTAACACCGGCAGCCTGAAGAATTTTATCGCAAACAAGAGCTGATGCTCCACTTCCAGGATCTAACACCACTTTAAAGCCTGACGAAGATATTTTTGGAAGATCAACATACTCAAGGACGCTTCTAAGGTAAAGATCAGAAGCATCAACTTCAGAGCATTTACCTACCTCATTCCAAGCCACGACTTTAGGCTTATCGAAAAAGATGTTCTCAAATTGATATGATTCTTCAACTGAGAGCTCAGCTGTATCGCTCATAAAAAACAAGAATCCGATTATTTCAGGCGGAGTGTGGCTACCGGTAACCACCGCTGCGCCATCAAGTCCTCTTTTCTTAACGGCCCAAAGTACCGCAGGGGTGGGGGCAAGACCACAATCCTCAACATTAACACCACCAGCGAGAACTCCCGAGATAAAAGCATGGTGTAATAGCTTAGCTGGCAATTTAACGTCTCTTCCAACCGCAACCGTGCCCTCATTACCCAAAAAGGAGGCGAAAGTTATTCCAAGCTTTGTTGCCATCTCAGGAGTTATTTCCACATTAGCGGTCCCTCGAATTCCTGAAGTCCCAAAAAGTCTAAGGTTTTTCACCGAATTCCCTCTTTACCTCCTCCTCAAACTCGATGGGCAGTGTCGTTTTACCCCCCAATATGGTTTTCCCTCTCTGCAATCTCCAAATCGACGTTCCTCATTTCAAAAGGATAAGAAAGGTCTCCTTTTAACAATTCCTTCAACTTTCATCGCTTACCACACTAACGAAGCCTAAATTACTTGGATCACCTCATCTTTAGTTATGGAAAGGGTGAATGGGTGGTTAGAATGCCAGAAAGCGTGGTAAGGGATACTTCGCTTGCTTCCATAGGCAGAGACAAGCTGGAGTGGGCGGAGAGCTTTATGCCTGTGCTCGGAGAGATCAAGCGAGAATTGGAGAGCGAGAAGCCGCTCGATGGCTTAACGATTGGCTTGTGCCTTCACCTTGAAGCGAAGACCGCAGTCTTAGCGCGCACTCTTGCGGCGGGAGGGGCGAGGATCGTCATTTCGTCATGCAACCCGGAGACAACGCAGGATGATGTGGCAGCCGCGGCAACCGACTTTGCCCACGTTTATGCTTGGAGAGGAGAGACTGCTAGTGAGTATGTGGAAAATCTGAGGCGTGTGCTAAATCATGATCCGGACATTGTTATCGATGATGGCGCCGACTTAATATGTATGTTGCACGAAGAGAGGGGCGACCTTCTGGGCAAGGTTATTGGGGGATGCGAGGAAACCACAACCGGCGTGATACGTTTAAGGAACATGGAGAGGGGGGGAAAGCTTAGGTTTCCTGTTATTGCTGTGAACGATGCTCAAATGAAGTATCTCATTGACAATCGATACGGGACCGGGGAATCCTCCCTCTTCGGCATACTCAACGCGACGAATCTCACTATGGCTGGAAAGACGGTTGTTGTCACCGGCTATGGTTGGGTGGGTCAAGGTGTGGCAAAAAGAGCTCGAGGAATGGGCGCAAGAGTCATCGTAACCGAGGTTGACCCTATCAAGGCTTTTGAGGCACATATGGAAGGCTTTCGTGTTATGAGAATGATCGACGCTATCAAGGAAGCCGACATCGTCATTACTGCCACAGGCATGAGAGACATCGTAAGGAAAGAGCACCTGGAAGTGGCGAAGGATGGCTGCATCCTCTGCAACGCAGGACACTTCAACGTGGAGATATCCATCCCAGACCTCGAATCACTAAGCGTAGACAAAAAGTCCATGCGGGAATTCGGGACCCCGTATGGAGAAAAGTTAGTCTGGGCGTATAAACTCGGGGATGGAAGGAGGCTCTTTCTTCTGGGTGGAGGAAGACTCGTGAACCTGGTTTGCGGTCAGGGACACGCTGCTGAGATCATGGATCTAAGCTTTTCCCTTCAAGCCGAATCTGTGAGGCTTCTGGTGAGAAAGCGGAGGAAACTCCAGAATAGAGTTTACAAGGTGCCGCGTGAAGTTGACGAAAGGGTGGCTAGACTAAAGCTGAAATCTCTTGGGGTTCACATAGACAGTTTAACTAAGGGGCAGAGGAAATATCGAAGAGGGTGGAGATTTAAACCAAGCGGGATATCATGAAGCGGTGAAATATCGGTCAGGTGATCCGCCCATACGCTGCAAAATAATCTAAATACGGCAGGCGTTCAAGTTTCTTACTGGAAAGAAAGGGAAGGAACTATGAGAGAGAAGTTGTCACCTGATGATTTAAGATATGTAATAGACATGCTGGATGGATTCAGAAGCCCTCCATTTCCATTTCGTAAGCTAAAGGAGGTTATTCGTTCACGGGAGTTAAAAGGCGAGGAGAAGGATCTCCTTGAGAGAAGCCGGTTAAACCAAATGCTAGAGAGACTTAAGGAAGAAAATCAAAGTCTGAGTACACTGTGGAAGGATGCGAAAAAGCAGATTAGAATGCTTTATCCACTTCACGCCGAACTTGAAAGGGCGATGCGCAAATATGCATTAACGTTCTTCTTTCTAGGACCAGGAATCGCAGGCTTTTTAGGATTGTTAATCCGAGCTGACTTTGCTCTTCGCCTATTACTTCTGTTTATAGTGCCATTCGGTTTTGCTGGCGCTTTATTCCCCTTTTATCAAAGGACCATGAGGAAGGCTATAAAAAGACTCAGGGGGCAGTGGAAAGGAGAGATGGTTGTCAAAGAATTAGTTGATCAAGTGACAATTCACTTGGTGAAAACAATCAAGAAGCAAGGGTTAAACCCGAAGGACTTTTCCATAGAGTCGTATTTCAACGATTATGCTAATCTTATCGTAGAAAAGGAGATTAAGAACGGATTCATTTTGATCCCAAGGTCCTAGAAAATGCCATCAACCTATTTTTCCCAAGCCCTCTCAATTGATCAAAAGTGTTAAATTGGCTGGGGACAAAATCTACTATCAGGGAAAAATATGAGAGAAAACTTCACCCTGTTTGGCTATACGATGATGATAGTGTTCTTCGCGTTGAGCACAGCGTTCTACGCAGTGTTGTTGTGGCTCTTTGCCTTATTGCCAATCTGGATCATCCCAGCGATTACATCGCTCCGACCTGGCAACGCTGTTCCAATCGTATGTAGCTTGCTTTGGGGTCCTGCAGCGGCGTGGGGCACTGCCTTCGGAAACCTAATCGGCTATGACATCATGGGTGGTGCACTGACCTTAGGCAGCATCGGGGGTTTCGTTGGAAACTGGGTCATGGGCTTTCTACCCTACTTTACTTGGCACAAGGTGTTCGGCGAAGAACCCCATTGTAGATCAACAACTAGCTTGGCAAAGTTTGAAGCCACTAACTTACTGCACTCCAGCGCCTGCGGCATGGTAATTTCTCTATGGGTTGAACTGATAGGCTTCGTGCCATTCGCTTTCATATCAATAATCATCACGTTCAACAACTTTTTGCACACGCTGTTTATCAGTCCGATCTTAATGGGTATTTTCTACCCCAGAGTGAAACGGATGGGCTGGCTTTGGACAGATTTCATGAGCGAGTACAGCTACACCACGGAGAAAACTCCCAAACTAACCCTTATCGGCTATGGACTTATTTGGATAGGCTGGGTCATCGGTAACTTCATTTGCATCGGCTTAGGTTTAGCCGTGTTTGGTCAAATGAACCCCTTCGGAACTGGCGGATGGGTTTTCGCAGCTCCAGCATTTTCACTGGTAAACCCGATTTTCCTTATTGGTCTGTTGTTCTCTCTGATCTCAATCGTTGGCATCGCGTTAATGGAGTTCGGCGGGAAATGGCGGAAGGCACCCTCTTAACCCTCCTTCTTTTTTACTTTAAGCAAGCTTATTGCTCATGAGTCTGACAAGCGTGTCTGGTGATAACTGAGATGTCTATCATCAAACTCGACGACGTTTGGATTAAGTATCGGGGGCAGCCGGATTATGCACTTCGCGATTTAAATTTAAAGGTGGAGCGAGGCGAGTTTTTAGGGATAATTGGTCCCACTGGTGCAGGGAAAAGCACACTATGCATAACGCTTAATGGTTTGATCCCTCATCTTGTACGCCCGGATGAATTCAGGGGCAATGTTGTCGTCAAAGGATTAAACACCAAAGAACACAAGATTGCAGAGCTTTCTCAGCACATCGGAATCGTTTTCCAAGATTATGAGTCTCAATTGTTCTGCACGAACACGGAGCTAGAGGTTGCATTTGGTCTGGAAAACTTAGCGATTCCTCGAGACGAGATGAAAAGCAGAATAGAACAAGCTCTAAAGTGGACTCGCTTAACAGGACTAGAGAAACACTACACATTCAACTTAAGTGGAGGTCAAAAGCAGCGACTAGCAATAGCCGCCGTTCTTGCAATGCATCCAAGCATTATTGTTCTTGACGAAGCGACATCTGATCTTGACCCGGTTGGGAAGTATGAAGTCTATGAGATCATAAAAGATCTTCGTAAACGAGAAGAGGTAACTATGATAATGGTGGACCATCATCTAGATCGTGTCGCAGAGGTAGCAGATCGTGTTGTTGTGGTAAATAAAGGAAAAATCATATATGACGACAGACCTCGCGAAGTCTTTTCGCACGTTGAAGAGCTAATTGAGTTGGGGTTAAGCCCCCCACAAGTCGCCGAGCTTTTCCACAAGATCGGCTATGAAGGTGGCTATCCATTAAGCGTAACAGAAGCAATGGAGAAGTTCCCCGCAAACTATGGAGTAGTTTCTCCTAAGTCTGAACTCGAGCCAGTAGGCGAACCTGTCATCGAAATTCGAAACCTGTCGCACACTTATGATGGCGAACGTTGGGTTTTGAAAAATATTAACGTGAAAGTTCACAGGGGCGAGTTTGTCGCGCTCATAGGTCAAAATGGTTCAGGCAAAACCACGTTGGCTTTATGCATCAATGGCGTGGTCAAGCCCACAAAGGGTTCAATAAGGATCCTTGGGGAAGAAGCCACACTAAAGACGGTGTTAGAACTAGGGAAGACGGTTGGTTATGTTTATCAGAACCCCGACTATATGATTTACAGCGACACAGTGCGCGCCGAGTTGGAGATGGGCCCTAAGTATGCCGAGCTTCCGATGGAGGAGGTGGCTAGAAGAGTTGACCACGCTTTAAAGGTCTTGGAAATCGAAGATCTCGAGAAAGAAGACCCCTTCTTCTTGAATAAAGCGAATCGGCAGCGAGTGGCGGTTGGATCAGTCTTGACGGTTGAACCTGAAATCCTAATTGTTGATGAGCCGACAACGGGCTTGGCGCCCGGCGAGACTCGCCACATTATGAAGTTAGCGCAGGAATTGAACAGCATGGGAAAAACGATCATCGTTATCAGCCATGATATGTGGGTTATATCCGAGTACTGCAAGCGTATACTGGTTCTTCATAATGGTGACTTAATTATGGATGGCCCTACCCGAGAAGTTTTTTCAAGGACAAACATATTGAGGAGAACCTTTATTGAACCCCCTCAAATTTCACGCTTCAGTCAAGCGAAGTTTGGAGAAACTTTTTTGAGTGTGGATGAAATGGTTGAACATGTCTCGAAAGCGTGATGACGCATGGTTCAATTCACACTCTATGTTGAAAGGGATACCATCATTCATCGGTTAGACCCTAGAGCGAAGCTCGTTTGGCTCGGATGCTTTTTCGTATGGTCGGTCACTTTTAACCATCCATTGTGGTGTCTTGTGGTTTTCTCCATCGCCTTCACAGTCGCCATTACATCTAGAACGATAAGCCAATATAAGTTTGCCCTCCCAGGCATGATTTCGTTATTCATAATGTGTTGCATAATGTGGCCTTTCTTCAGGTCCGGCTACACTCCTCTTCGTTATATAGGCCCCCTCCTGTTATTCTACGAGTCAGTGCTTTACGGGCTTGGGTCAGCAATTCGGATAGTGGCGATGATCCTTGCTGGGCTTGTTTTCTTTGCCACCACTCGAGTTGAGGATCTCTTTGTGGCATTGTTAAAACTTAAGAGATCGCCGCTCTTTTATGGCATGATTTTCGGCGTATCTATCATCTTCAGATTCATACCGACATTTTTTGCTGAGGCTAAGCTGATAATGTCCGCGCAAGAAGCTCGCGGAGTTGATGTACTTCATGTCAATCTTATCGAGAAGATTAAAAACTCCATTCCTATGATGAGCCCCCTATTTGTCACAACCCTAAGAAGGGCTGGAGAGTTAGGTTTAGCCGTGGACAGTAGGGCCTTTCGAGCGAAGGTTGAAAGGACTTTCCTTTACACCGTGAAGATGACGGCAAAGGACTATGTGATAGCCATCCTGTCGCTGGCATTAACTGCTTTGTTCCTCTACTTGCGAATAAGGGGTTATGGGGCAATTCTCCCGGTGGTTTGAGATGAAAAGAGACACTATTCGCGGTTTAATTGCGTTGCTTGTGGCGGGGGTTCTCATTCGTTTCATGTTACCCGAAGTGTTCTCAGCAGTTTTCCATAGCGTGTATATTTTAACCTTTCCCGACCCAAAACTCACTGTAACATTCTCTACGAGTTATTATATACTTGGCACTATGGGCATTGTCATCGCAATTCTAGATATGCTCTTAGACGCGACCATAATGAGCATTTATTCCCCCAACTTCATCTACTATCTTGCTCCATGGTTAGTGGCGGGGGTGTTGGCAGGCTTTATGGCTCGAAACCCCGTGCGAGGTCTTAGCTCAGCCTTTTTTGCGGGTTTCTTTGCCGGCGTACTCATGAATATCCTTTTATGGATAGGGTTCGGTTCTGAACTCTTCAGTCTCAAAACTAACACGCTATATATTTTAATAGCACGGAACATTATAGATGGTTTCATAATAGGCGTGCCAACAGGTTTCGCAGGCTTAATTGGTGGCAGTTTACTTAAAAAAAGGGAGGTAGCCAAGAGGGAAATCCCCGAGCCCTTCCCCATTGAGACAACATGTCCAACATGTGGAACACGATACGCTTCCACACCCGTATATTGCTCTGTATGTAGCGCTGAGCTTCAGAAATCTGAGCCGTGAAAACTATCTGAAAAGAGGCAGGGTAGGGGCAACGCATACTTACCCAATGGTTTTTCCCACTTAAGGTGCGGTCGCGCGTGATCTCTCCTCTAAGATTTTTACTGCCTCGATGGCGATTCTAATCTCGTCCTCAATTGCCCTTTGAACGCGCTCATTTAACTCTCCGGTCCTCTCGCAGGGTTCAAACTCGCCCTTCCTCATGCCCCTTATGAGATTGCTATCCACCGCCAAAATGGCTCCAGACCTCATCCCTTTCAACCCCGCAAGCGTGAAAATGGCGGAGCACTCCATTTCGATGGATAAAACGTCTGCCTCGCTAAATCGCCTTATAGCTTCGCTGCTCTCACCATAGTAGGAGTCTGAAGTCAAAACGATGCCCAGATGAACCTCCTTCTTCATCTTCCTAGAGGCTTGAAGTAAAGCCGAGACTACGTCGAAATTTGCAACAGCAGGGTATTCAACTGGCAAATAGGATCTAGTGGTGCCATCTGCGCGCACCGCAGCGGTTGCGATAATGATGTCGCCCATTTCTATATCGGGTTGAAGAGCACCCGTTGTCCCGACTCTAATGAAAGTCTCCGCGCCAATTTTCGCCAACTCCTCCACAACAATCGCTGCGGATGGGCACCCAATACCTGTCGAGCAAGTTGAGATCCCTATGCCGTCCACTTTCCCTGAATAGGTGACATACCCTCTATACTCCGCAACTTTGCGGGCTTCATCAAAAAGCGACGCAATTTTCTCCACCCTTTTAGGATCGCCGGAAAGCAGAACATACTTGCAACGTCTCCTACGCCGCACATTGTGTGAGGCTGAACCCTCTTTTTCACCATGATCCTTCAACTCGAATTTCAGAAAGTGTTTAAGCTTCGAGCTATAAATTCTGAGCGGTTCCCCGCTTGTGGACATCGCTTCCGCACAGCCACTAGGAAATGGATTTAACCCTCTAGATATAGCCCCCTATGCCTTTTGATACCCCCTCCCCCTATACTTTTTTCAGGCTCTTTGGGTTAGGAAGATGTCGTGATGGTTCCGACTTCGCCCAATAGGGTTTCTCGTCGAGCGATACAGCCTTGACCGTCTCAGGATCATCGAGATTAGATTCCCTGCTCAGCATCCGCAGCCTTCGAGACATGGTTTTGAGGAAGCTCTCCGGATAGCCCTGATTCCTCATCCACAACAAAGTGTTCAATAATTTTTCCACGAATCAGGCGGGTTCTGTCTATGGTGCGGGGGGTTAGGTTTAGATCTCGGTTTAAATTCTCGGAATTTGAACCCTAAACAGTGGCGAAATCTCCAGCAAATTCTTAAAGGCTGCGTGCGGCAAGTAGAAGATGGTGTCTAACTTCAAGCTTAGCAAAATATATAACCCAATAATGAAGTCAATACTGCGTTCACCACTTCACGGCATGATCAGCAAAAACACCATGCTAATCACTGTTACCGGGCGAAAGAGCGGCAAAATGCACACCACACCAGTAAACTACATCCGCGACGGTGATAATATCACTGTCTTCAGTCTTCGTAATCGCGTCTGGTGGAGAAATCTGCGAGCCGGTGCTCCAGTGACTGTGCGAATAAAGGGGCAAGACCTGAAAGCTATCGGAGAATCCATTGAAGACAAGAAGGCCGTTGCCGCAGGTGTACTGTCTTACCTACAAATGTCTCCCAAATACGCAAAATACTTCCAAGTGACTCTGGATTCCAGCGGTCAGCCCAACCCTGAAGAAGTCGATAGGGCTGCCCAAAACAGAGTCATGATTCGGGTTAAATTAGCCCGCGCTTGAGTCAAGAAGTCGAGATACTTATGAACACTCCTTTACTGAAGACAGCGATTCGCGTTTGGTTGATGGAGATCTTAGTTTCGGGTTTCAACTTTTTTGTCCTTATGAATCTCATTTATGAGCCGACGTGGGGTGTGCTCGTGGCGCATCAAATCGGGATGTCTACCCGAATCGTGTACATCTTTATCTTCGCATATTTTTTGTTGCGGTTCGTTAAGGAGTATGAAACTAAAGATTTGATCCATGTTGGGATTTTGTGGTTGGTCTTGACATTGCTATTCGAATGGGTAGGCAGTTTTGCTATAGGGCGTCCGGTCGAAGAAATTCTGATTGGCTGGAACATATTCGCTGGGTATATGTGGCCTTACGTGTTGCTGACCTATCTGTTATCAAACCTCATTGTTGGTTTAATTTTGCACCCAAGTAAGGAAAGCGCGCACTAGATGCCCGGCTAACGTAAATGTCTATTTTTGAATATAACGCCTAAAATAGTGTTAAAAGGACGACTAAATCGGAACTTTTGGCCGTAGTGCGGGGAGTGGGGTTTGAACCCACGCAGGCCTATGCCATCAGGTCCTAGTCTTTAGCTTGTAACGTTATTGGAGCTATGTGGATGAAATTTGGTAACTTTTAGTTACTTTTGGTTGTTTTTGGTGTTTGTGTGTCTCTCTGTTTCTCTAGACCCTCGTATACCCCCTTCCCTCGTGGTTTCAGTTCTGTTTGGGACGCGCGGAATCAAGTATAGAGGAGGTGAGCGTTGATAGGGTTTTTGTCATTTAAATCCTTAGAAGGATTCCCTTTAGCGTTGAAGGCGAGGACTAGTTGACTTCAATTGTTCTTTGGTCGATACCGTAGAAAGGAATCACTGCACAATGGGGCCATACAAATAAATAGGGCTGAAACAAGCTTTATTTACGAGCGCGGGGATGTCCGAGTCTGGTCAAAGGAGGCAGGCTTAGGAGGGTGTTACCTGAAGAATGATGAGCGGAAGGTTGAAGGAGCTTGCTTTCGAGAGTGAAGACGTAGCATACGCCATAATTGGACAAGCTCTGCTTGACCAAGGAGACATAGGATTGGGGGGTATCACATTAGCGTACTATTCCGAGGGCATGGCTCGATATGTATGGGATATAGCTACTCGCTGGGGGCTTGCAAATCCTCTGCGCGAAAAGAGGCAGAAAAATGGCGCTAGGGTGTGGTCGTTCTCAATAAAAGCATGTAAACGAAAAGAGCTATATGATAAAATCGGGCCTTTGCCAGATGAGGGGAAGGATAGCGCTTTCAAGCATTTGATTATCCCTCAGCCGTCGGGGAAACATCGATACAGGCGAGGCAAGGCAAAGGAATTAATCCTTCAATTACTGCAGAAGAAGGGTCCAATGACGAAAAGAGAACTCATGTATGAGTTACGTATTCGCGGATCAACGGTTGGTGCACACCTGTTAGAGCTCAAAAAGAAGGGTATGGTATTAGATACCAGATGGAGAAACGGATTCGGCCGAAGGCAATCTTCCAAGCAATGGAAGATTACAAATTTAGGTCTTCAGGTAACTCCTTAGGAAACCTGCTGGCATAGGCCTGCGTGGGTTCAAACCCCACTCCCCGCACCAAATCTAGAATTCTGCACTAGTAACTTCTCGAGAATTCACAGGTTCAAGTGTTCACTCAAGTGGCTTTAAACCATTTTTCCTTTACTTTCTCGATAAGTTTGGAACTAAATTTAAGCCTGGGCATGGCTATGATCTCTCTCACCTCTAACCCCTCTAGCGGATCAAGGAACTTGGCATCATAGATAACTGATGGTTTAACGATAATTGCTGTATCAGCACCGCCACCAAGATAGCCTGTTCCAGCTATCGAGATGCACTCCTCATCAATGGGAATGGCTCCTGCTTCTGCTACTATCAATGCTATTTCAAGAGCAGTCTTAAAGCCAAAGCCCATAGTTCGAGAAGTGAAGTGATGAATGACAGAGGAAGGCGCTTGAACTTTAAGAAGCTGATAATCTAAGGTGCACCCGAAAATCCAAGGAGTTTCCTCAAGTATCTTAACACCCAAATCCTCAAGCCTCCTTCTTATTTCACCCTTAATATCAGGCCATTCTACCCCGCAAGCCCTCCTAATGCCAGCGTATCCAGTTACGCAGACAACTTTAACGTTTAGCCCTTTCAGCGCCTCCGCAACCTTTAACGCCGTCTTTCCACTTTCAGAGGCAACAACGACGTACATAATGTCACCTTCCTTTACCCTCTCCTTCACGCAGTTAATCACTTCTCCGGTATTCTGTGGTCCCGGTTCATCAAAATACTTTATCTTTCTGAGCATATCTCCTCTCCTTCAATTCAAGTTATGTTTCCCTCGGTTTAAAATAAGACTAACATTAACGAATGCTTGGATTCGAACGTGGGTGTGAACCTTCCCCCCGCCACCTAAGCCTGTCTCCTTTGACCAGACTCGGACATCCCCGCTTAGTGGAGTTCACCCATCAAAATTATAGTCATCGTATATAAGCATGAACCTTGGCTTTCTGGTGAGGGGTTTCGAAACCCTTTAAAATGTGGTGAGGCTGTATTAAGGTTGGGTCATGCGGCATATGAGCCTCGGTGGCCTAGCTGGTTAGGGCATCGCCTTGGTAAAGGCACAAAAAGGCGGAGGTCGCGGGCTCAAATCCCGCCCGAGGCTCCAAAACTGCATTAATTGAAGCCTTTTGCTGAACGTTCCTCGTCTTACCTAAGACAAAAATATTAAAAGTGTGTAAGCGAACTCAAGGTGTTACGTGTGTCTCAAATGTCCAGACCTGAACTTTTGGAAAAAATAGGTAAAACCGCCCACACCTACGAAAGGGTTTACCACGGTTGCTCTCAAAGCGTATTAAAGGCGCTTCAAGAACACCTTCAGCTTGGTGGCGGGGATGCGTTTAGAGCAGCCAGCGCCTTCGCGGTGGGGTTGCCCGCATGGGAGAGACCTGTGGAGCATTATCTGGCGGGATTATGGCAATCGGGCTGGCGTATGGGCGCGAAAAACTAGAAGACACAATGATCTCTCACGGATACGCAAAGGCTATGGACCTTTCCATAAGGCTATGTGAAAGATTTGAAAAGGAGTTTGGAAGCGTCAAGTGCCGGGACATTCAAAGGTCTTTATTTGGGAGAGCTTTCGACTTCAAAAATCCGAGAGAGCGTGAAGAGTTCGTGAAGTCAGGAGGCTATGAAATATGCCCAAAGGTTGTTGAAAAGGCCGCGCAGCTTGCTGCAGAGTTAATCTTGGAAGGCAAAACCGAATAGAGCAGAACAGACTTTTTCACAGTTTTGGCAGTGCCTATCTTAGTAGGCGAATATTGAGCCTAACGTTTTGTGGGCTAATGAGTAGGTAACGCCTTCGCTTTATGTTGAAACCATTTAAATCCCTAGAATTTACTTTATATATAACTTGAGGAAACCATGATCTTGATGAGGGAGTTGTTGTGAATTTTGAGCCTTGGTTATACGCGATAGTTGTGGGAGGCGCGGTTTTTGTGGCACTGCTCTTCCTTTATGCTATGAAGACTGGGGGGAAAAAGGAGAAAGAGCCCTTGGAGGCGCCTCCAGCGGTAGAGGAGAAGTGGCCCCCGCTAAGTGCGGAACGGAGTGTAACGGTTACAGAGGCTAAAAAAGCAAGGGATGAACTCAAAACCCTGGATCTGGAAAGGGAGATTCTTAGCTATGCCATCCGGAGCCTCTACGAGGCTCATGCCGAAGGGAAGATAACTGAAGAGGAGAGGGAGCGCCTAGCCCACAGATACAAGTCGAGAATGGCGAAAATCAAAGAAACCATCTCACGCAGCGAGTCGATAGTAGCGCTACATGAGTTAGAGGCCATGCGGGGAGACCTCATGAAGCTCTTTAGTGAACGTTTTGATGAAGTAAATGAAAAAATTGAGGAAATAAGATCCCGCATCGGAATTGAGCCGGTGGTGGAGGTGCCGACACCCCCTCCACCCACGCCTGTAAAGGAAAAAAGGAGGGTGCGGAGACCTCCAAGTCCGCCAACTAAAACAGAGGCTGAGAAAAGGATCGAGGAAATTAAGGCTGAGGTAGAAAAGGTTCTGGAAAGGCTGGGGCAGATTGAGGTTGAAGCGTAAAGGGGTGGATTGGAGAGAGGAAGCCAAGAAAAGAGCCGCCCATGAAGCGGTAAAGCACCTGAAAGACGGCTTCACGCTTGGGTTAGGGAGTGGGAGCACAGCCGCTTACGCCATTCGAGAGATAGGGAGAAAAATCCACCAAGAGGATCTGCGAATCTTAGGGGTTCCAACATCCTATCAAGCCTTCCTGTTGGCGGTAGACTGCGGCATCCCGCTCACAACACTAAACGAACACCCTGAACTCGACCTAACCATCGACGGCGCAGACCAAATCGATAACGCATTAAACCTAATCAAGGGCATGGGCGGAGCCCTCACAAAGGAGAAAATTGTTGCCTCAGCTTCGAAACAACTTGTGATAGTGGCAGATGAAACAAAACTGGTGGAAAAGTTAGGGACCAACCATCCAGTGCCTGTTGAGACGCTGCCCTTCGCCTTACCAACCGTTATGTTAAAGGTGCGGGAGATGAGGGGTAGACCTGTTTTGCGGGAGGGAAGGGGAAAGGTTGGTCCTGTCGTGACGGACAACGGCAACTTCATTGTGGACATAGACTTTGGTCTCATCAACGCCCCGAAAGAGCTAAACTCTCGGCTCAAGCTAATACCTGGAGTCGTTGAAACAGGATTGTTCATCGAAATGGCCGATATCATTTACGTAGGCAAACCGGCTTCAGTTGAAAAGCTTGAAAGAAAAAAGTGACTTTGAAGCTAGACCGTGAAATGTTAAGTGGGCATTTTCATTGGAAGAAAGTTAGATGAGAGTTATCCATTGTATCCCCTGTTTAGACAATATTACTTGATCCTCGTCATGGTGCCATGAGAGCAACTAACCCTCTTCCAGTTCCTCGGGCTTTTCACTTCTTTATTTACTAGGTTTAGTGACTGTTCTCCTCTAGCTAAAGATCCTCTGTTTTTTGCTACGACCTTCGCCACTCGGTGGAAACACCAGCAATATGTGGAGTTGTTCTAACATTTTCCAATCGAAACAAACGATTATCTAGCGCGCTCTGAAAGGGATAAATGATGTTTAAATAGCTATTCGCCTACTTTTCTGGATAAAAAGCATGGGACTGATTATGACTCACTTTGATGTGACAGTTGCGATTTTGATAGCTTTGATTCCTTCCTTTCTTTTGTTCGTTTACTTTGCCAAGAAAAGGGCTATGTGGCTTGCTTTTTTCGTAGGAGGTTTAGGGTGGCTTGCCGCACTGCTGTTGAGGTTGCTACCACTACAAATTCCGCCTTCAGTTTGTGGCCCTGTGGTTATCTCAAACATTACCTATCTAGCGTATTCTTCGTCCCTCGCAGGGATATTTGAAGAAGGCACCCGATACGTGCTCTTTAGAAAGATTAAGAGAATACGTGTTGATTGGAGACATGTTCTCTGTTTTGGATTGGGATGGGGTTTTGGAGAGGCCCTTCTGCTCTATGCTGCAGCCATAGTTTCAGCGGTCTATATATCACAACTTCAGCTTACTTTTCTTGAAATGCTACCCGGAGCCATAGAAAGGAATTCAACCGTAGCCTTACACATCGGGTGGACATTCATTGTTTTCAAGGCGTTGGCAGAGAAAAGGTTCGTGTTCGCAGCCATAGCGCTACATGCGGCAATAGACTTCATTGCGGTGACAGCTTTTCATATTTTCGGTTTCGGGATGTGGCACGTTGAGGGCATGATTTTCGTAATGGCATTAGCCACAGTTGCCTACGCATACAAGCTATTATGGAGGTGAGGTGACCCTAGGCTCTCAAATGAGTAGGTAGGTAAAGAAGGAGATTATCTGAGGCAACGAGGAGACTTATCAAACGCATTATGAAATAATGCCTGAAAGGAGTATCCTCAACTTACATTCGACCAAAGTAGGCATCAGAAAGCCCTAAATCAAACCTCTTCCCAGAAGTAGGGTGGATGATAGGAGCCGGGGTAGCCTAGCCTGGTTAGGGCGCCAGACTCATAATCTGGAGAACAAGAAAAGGGCAAGCGCCTGATGTCCAGAGGTCGCGGGCTCGAAACTAAAAGCGAGAATCCCGCCCCCGGCACCAATCTTACCATGCAGTCCGTTTCTGGATTAGAGCTTCTTTGGCGTTGGATTTCTTGTTTCAGGCTGTTTTCGCAAGTCTTTGAGATGTTTAAGCCTATTTCACGTGCTATTTGCCAGATTTTTGGGTCGATTCGTATGGTGACAAGCTTCCTCAATTTTCCTTTTTCCTCCCTGTATTTACAATTGTGTATTTACAGCTTGTCGCTTTAAAAACTCAACGTATGAACTCTTCAGACCTATTCGAACGCTTTGAGCGCGCTCTGACAAAGTTTCAGTGATGCAAAATGTAAATTTTTCACCTATTGGAAGTTATTTCTGAGATTAGGATAAGAAAATAGCCTTATCAAGAAAACGTTCAAATTTGACTTTTATAAAAAATGAAAGGGAAGATTAAACATCGGGCTTGACCTGCCTTAGCCGTGCTCTTATGGCATTGGCGTGTAGAATTCGACTTCTAAACTGTCGATGACAGCCTCCAACTTCGGAAAGAGCGCCTGCATCTCGGGATCTGCACCCATCTTCTCTGGGTGGGCTTCAAATGTGGCGAGGCTATCGAACTCGGTCTCGCAAATGATGGTACGCATGGTATCGCCTCCACCACTAAGGGGGCGGTAGCACCTTGCAGATATCCCCAACACGCGACTCGCGATAGCCATGTGCTTTTCTTCAAGCTTCATCGCCTCCGCCATCTTGCCAGGGAGAATTCTCATAATGCTTCGCACCATTACCTTCATGACTTACCACCTCGTTTTAGTCAACAATAAACCTCTTTGGTGTTTCAAGGAATATAAAATTAACCGAGGAATTATCTCTTAAACAAATAATCGAAGAATTGGTTATTCCTGTAGCGCGCGCATTACTTTTGAGTTTCTTTCGTAAATCTTTAGTATAAGCTGAAATGAATTATTAAGAAGACGAAGGTGAGAAAATATGCCAATAGTTGAGATAACAGGCCCAGCGTTTCCCCAGGACGCAAAAGATCGATTAGCGAAGAAAATCACGGAGGTCATCGCCGAGGAAGAAAAAAAGGCCATCAAGGTCGACACGACAGGCATCACAGTAGTAATCTTCCGTGAGATCGGCGTACCAGATCTTTACCTTGGAACCAAACCTCTCGCCAAGGTCCTGGAGACCCTTCCCAAAGCATAGCCTGAAACGTGACTAAGAAACCATTTCCCTTTTTTGCGCGATAAGACTGATGTTTTTCCAGAATAGGTAGACTTTTGTTTGTGTTAGGAAGCTGAGGATGCGGAGCATTTTCCCTAATTTCTTAACATCGACACTCTCCACGTGTTTGCAAAACTCCTTGTGGGTGTAGTAGGCTTTGTGGCCGGACAATAAACGCTTGCGGTAGATTCCCACCGCCTTAGAAAGGTCCTTGAGGATTGCTTTCACTTGGCTAACCGCTGGAAGAGTTCGCAGCTGATGCGTGTTGTATTTTTCTGAGGAAAGGAAAACCGGGTTGAAGCCCAGGTTTCTCAGCTTTTTTACGGCGTCGAGGACTGCTGGGTTGGGCCTGCTTTCCAGGATCCTCCTCATTCCCGCTTTCTCCGCGAAGGGGTTGTACCTCGCCATCACCGCCATCATTTCCACGTAAGGCTTGCCAACCATAGGCAGAGTTTCTTTGACCAGCTTGGTGCCGAGGCCTATGGTGCGGTATTTTGGGTGGACCACCACACGAGCGATGGTGGTCAAGTCTCGATTCAGCTCTTGGATGGTCAACACTCTGCCGAAGGCTTCCCTCCTCCCCTGACACGCTAAGCCTGGATACTTGTACAGAATGACGCCGCAAACCTCGTCTCCACGCTTCAAGACGAAAACCTTGTACACTGCGGCTACCCGTCTGCTGTCACGGTAATGAAAGCCTGAAAGTTTATGATAGTCCTCAATAGACCCTTCTGCGACGTGCATCTCTTTTGTCAGGGAGCATGTTTTGTTGATCTCGTTGGGATAGTAGCTAACTTTGATCTCTTTTCCAAACCTTTTGTGGATGTGAACTGAAGGCTTTAGGTCCTCGAAGAGGTCTGTGTGTGTCGTTGCAGCTATCACAGCCTTTCCCTCTTTCCGAGCGAGTTTCTGCGCGTTAAGCGCTACGATTTTGGCTGTGTCTCTGTCCAGGGTGCTACAAAACTCGTCCATGATCCACCATTGAGCACCGCTCTCAATCAGCTTAGCAACCCGATAACGATACTTCTGTCCGTCGCTGAGCTGATCATAACGGCGTACAAAGAGGAAGGCGTCGTTGAGGCCTACTCGAGAGAGCAGCTCGAGGCCCTCTTCAAGGGTTTTGCCCACCGTGTCGATTAATGGCTTATCTCGGTCAACCTGGATATCCGCCATGTCCACAGCTTCCGCTCCCAGATCCTTCTTGAAAGCCTTTAACAGCACGGATTTGCCGGATCCGCTGTCTCCAGTGATCAAGACGATGTCCGTGGGCGAGATTTTCACCTGCACATTATCGTAGATTGCGTGTTTCTGATACTGGTCTACGCCAAGCCCGAAAGCTTCAGCCACAGCTATGGTTCGGGGCGTTACCTCCGTCGCGGTTCTATAGCTGATGTTAATGATGAATTTCCCTGTGCGCCTATCATAAACCCGAGCGTACCTCTGGATCTTAAACAGCTCTCTGTGCCTCAATCTAATATGCCCTCATTAATCGTGAAGGAGGTTCGGCACGACTTGTCACGCAAGCAAGGGAGACAGCCCAGTAGATATCATCGTGTGTTCCCTCTGGATGCGCAAAGTGGATACGTCCGTCTTTGGTTAACTCAAAAGTTTCGATGTTAAGGTTGCTAATTACCTCGTTGTCATAGAAAAGGCTGAACTGTTTGTTTTGCATCTTCTGTTTCAAGTAGCTGCAGATCTCCTCTTTTGTAGGCATGGTTAATGTTACGCCCTCTACTTGGCCGTTTATTCCAGCCCGTCTCATGTCCTCGACAATGTACTCCCCCACGCCTGTTTGATCAACCAGCACTCTGACGGTTGAACGCCAACGTTCACACAAAACCTTAACGTAGCCTATGACGGATGCGTAGGGAGTTTCTAAATCGAAAACCTTGACATGGCGAAGCACCAAACTATCCCCGATTTTCTCGATGGCTGCAACCACACTGTAATCTACTTTTTTGCCCAAATCCACGCCCAGAAATATTTCTTTGCCAGTGAAGAAGTCCTCGAACTCCCACGGGTCTATGTCGCTACTGACACATCTCGAGATTAGGTCCTGGGGTAGCCAGCGGTCGATGTCCTCTGTGAACTCGGCTTCATATTCACGGAGGAACCTATCTAACAGAATTTCTCGTTTCTGTTTCTCAATGAATCCCAGCGGAATCAAGCCGGCTTGCACTGCTTCTTTCCATGTTACGTGGTGTTGACTCCACTCCGGCGCTATCTTCGGGTCTTTACAGAACCGATAGAACATGTTGTTTCGACCCCAGGGAGTCGAGCTGGCGATTATTTGGGCGCCTTTCTCCCATCGAGTGGCCATCATCGGCTTGAGAACATTATCGAAGAGCACCTCGTCATCACGAATGAACGCTGCCTCGTCCACGAAGATGAGGTCGCTGGTTTCACCCCTAAGCCTGTGCAGGCTGTAGGGCAGGAACTTCATGCGGGAACGGTTGTGAAAGGTTACCTTTGTTCTCTGCAGCTTAACGATCCAAGCCCTTCGGGCAGGCTCAGCCATTTGATAGTAGGTTTCCTCGAAGCGGTCGCAGACAAGCATGCTCTGTCTAAGCCCAGGAGCCACAATTATGGCTTGGCTCATGGGATGCAATACGCAGAATTTTAAGCCTTTAACGCCGAAGCTCTTTGTTTTGCCGCTCTGCCTCGACCAACGGGTTGTTATTTGCCTGCTTGTGTCTATCAGAAATTTTAGCTGGTAAGGTGTTGGGTGGAAATTGAGGAAGACTTCTGAAAAGAATGGTTCTTTAACCATATCAGTTGCGGTGTGACCCTCAAGCTTTTCGTGGAGCCTCAAAATATTCTCAAGTTGCTCTTCGTCTCTTGGCAGAATACGCTTGAACACTTCGTTTGCTTGTTGACCGCTAATCTCAGCTAAAGCTCTCGCAAGAAACCAGATGTCTTGACGCTCCGAATCCCGCAGCTGTATAGTCCGGAGCTTTTCAATTTCACGCCAAAGGGCTGGAATACTGGTCGGTTGGCTTCTCCAATCGATACTCATTTAACCGCTTGCCCCTTTTTGACCTGCGCCAAAACCTTCCTGATCTCCTCTAAATCAGACAGTTTTTTGGGTCTCAGAGACATGTTCAGAAGTTTACAGGCAAGCTTCATGTACTGCAGGCTGAGTTTATGTTTACCTTCCTTCGCAAACTTCTTCGCTAACTCATAACATTCAGCAGCGAAAATGCGGGATATTCTGTCACGCTCAGAAAAGGACTCAGCCTTAACGAAGTCTTTTCCTTCCAGTTTTTCGAGTTCTCTCGTGACCCTGCGGAAGGCCCTGTATGTAATAAAAAAATATTTTTTTTCATCATTCATCTTCATTAAGGTTTTCACGTCCTCTGCGAGATGAATATGCCTGTGATGGTGCCGATTAGGCCGGTGATGGCGCTGAAGATCTCGCTGTTCCATGCTCTTGAGAGCTAAAGGATTTCGAGATATTTCTTGCCCTTATCTGTTATGCTGTAGGTTCCTCGCTCAACTCTTTCGATGTGACCGTTCCGCAGCAGGTATCGCATCTCGGCCGCGAAGGTGCTGTCTGTCGCGAACGGGTAGCATGAGCCCAAGACCTTTTTCTTTAGGTCGGTCCAGTGGATAGGGCCCTTTTTAACCATGCCAAGAATGATTTTGCGCATCGTGTCACGCTCATAATCCTTCATCTAAGAATTACCTCCACCGGTCGCAAGGCGCTGTGGTATCTGCAGTCTGGGCAGTAGTAGAGAATGTTTATGGGCGATTCCGTGTCGCCGGTTGCCATTTCGCTTTCAATTGGCCCGTAAGTGGAGGGAGTTAGATCCGGCGTATAGGGCTGCATCTTCTTGCCGCAGAGTGGACAATACTGATAGCAGTCGCAAACCGCGTAGTCTGCAGGCCTTTGCCTTCGCAGAGTTTTGCCGCAGCGTGAACAGGTTCCTTCAGCGTAGCCGATTTCGA
>Ga0315314_1001320_pt1 | contig 22774 bp, 24 predicted proteins | sample TDP9_MG_FD_203631 | JGI IMG/M metagenome (GOLD analysis project Ga0315314, IMG submission 203631) | Freshwater sediment microbial communities from Lake Towuti, South Sulawesi, Indonesia - TDP9 | ecosystem: Environmental > Aquatic > Freshwater > Lake > Sediment | place: Indonesia: South Sulawesi... | reverse complement strand
CCACCGCCTATCCCGAAGAAGATCCCTGTGGCGCCCTCGTCGATGCAGGCTTTGCCGAAGTCTATGCACGTCTGCGTGATTGTTTCAAGCCCTTCTTTGAGGGCGTCTGGACGAGATTTCATGTCTGCGTAGACTTGATCAGGAGTTGAGACGTGGTGGAGTGCCTGGACGACGGGGCTTGGGATGGTGTAGATGAACGGCGTTCTCCCGCCGATCTCCCGGGAGAGGATCGAGACGGCTCTAAGGTTCTCCCGCAGCTCCTTCTTGGGGTCGAGCACCCAGAGCTTCGACCAGTCCTCAGTCTTCTTCACGACCACATCGACAGTATCGACAGACTCCTCGTTGTTCGTGAAGCGGAACTTGGACCCCCAGTGGCATGCCATGAACTTGTAGAAGGGAGTCACCTTCAGGAGGTCCATCTTGTAGTCAAGCTCGTTCAGCAAAGCGATGTGCGCCTTAGCCGACTCTTCGCCATCTCTGTTTGCTTTCTCCCAGCCGTAGTATCTCAGAAAGGGTACGGCGGGGAAATGCCCCCACAACGCCCACGGAACCCTGTCTGGCACCTCGAGGTGAACAGCCGCCATGACCCGCTCATATCTCTCGGATTCCATACGTCCATCTTAGCTAGCACGGAGCCTTTAAGCGTGACACAGTTCAGTCAGACCATGCTCCCTAGTCTCAGGTTGGCAGTATTACGCACAGAAGGAGGCGGCGGTTGATACCACTGGTTTACCAGATGTTGCTTTCGGGGACTACTCTATCCCCCATTTCCGGGTTATCTTCACGATCAGGAAGATCACGAACGCAACGATCAAGAACGTGATGACTGTCCCCACGAAGTGACCTATGCGGAAGGGGCCGACTTGTATGGCTTCCCAGACCACACCAGGAGTGGCAAACTGAATAATAGGCATCAGCAGATCGTTTACGAGAGCCTGAACCACGGAGCCCACGTATATGCCGAGGATAAAGGCGACAGCCAGTCCCATCACCTTGTACTTTGAGATGAAGTCAAGGAACTCCCCCCGCAGACCCTTGGACGGGGGTGGCGTGGGAGCCTGCTTGGGTTCTAGAAGCGTCCGAATGCGTCGCAGTTCTTCTAGCATCTCGTCCTCTTTCATCGAAAGGCCTCAAACCGCGTTTCTCTTGAGGGGTTAAAAGGCTACCGTGCATTCGCCCCGATTATGGCTAACCGCCTCGAACACGATCTTTCCCTAGAATGGCGGAAGGCTATTTCTCCAGATACCCCTCGAGGATGTCTTCCTTTGGCTCCAGTCCCGGTCCGGGCTGCTCGGTCAAGGTGACCCAGCCTTTCTCGGGTACAGGTAGGTCCCTGAACATGGCTTCCATAAGCTCATCATATAACGAGTACGAAGTCTTTGAGCGTGACATGGTTCGGTCGGATTGTCCTACGAACTCTCGCAATCGTGGCGATGGATTTAGTGTGAATGATCGTTCTAGATGGCGATTTCCAGAAGGCGATCTAGGTACGGAGACACCCTTATTTGGGAATCTCTAAGAACTGGCACATCGATGTCGTTTCCCCTGCAAACGGCACGTGCGAAGATCAAGCGGCTAGACTCACAGACTCCTAGCTTTATCTTACCACCTGTCCTGTCGTAGACCGTTTGCATGTAACTGTCATATGTTCTACTAGCCTGTGCTTGCGTGACAAGCGGTGGGAGAACCTTTATCGAACCTGGAATTGACGTCGACTTTACAGATTCCAAAACGTTCCCAAGAATGCCCTTGCTCATAGTGTCCTCTTTTCCTCTAATGCGATCGAGGAAACCTACACCAGAATCGAGTAGGAATATGTCTGTGACGGGTTGAGATGCTGGTACCGCCGATATTAGGATAAAGTCATCTATTGCTTTCCCCTTCTTCATGAACAATGCGCCTGTTGTAAAAGTGTATGTAGTCTTTACTGCCCACATAGGGATTAGCAGGCTTCCATCTCCAGGTACTACGTTTATCTGACCGACCCCAGTTTTCGAGGCTACGATATCCCTAAGGTATCTAGATACTTCACCGTACATCGACACGTCCATCTTGCTGTACTCTCTCAAGTGTTCAGCCAACCTGAAGAATTTCTCAATCGTCATTAGAAACTCTCCGGGGTCTCTTCCTGCTTCAGAATAGAGTAGAGAAGCGTCGGAGAGGTTCTGCACAGTCTCGATGTTACGCATATCTTTTTCAATGCTCGGAATCATGTAAGCTACTTGCGGAACTCTAGCTTCATCCCTAGCTTTTCTCATGAGAACCAACGATTCTTCGCATTTGGATCTAGCTGTTCTCGGATCTTTTTCGATCAAACACTTTATTGATTCATAAGACTTGAGAATGGAAACTACCCTAGCGTATTCTGCTTTTCTTTCATCGTGTCTCACGTTTTTTTCGATGTATTCTCCAATCGTCTTGAAATTGTTTATGATGAAGCTTACATCAGCTTTCTCCCTGATGAGAGTGAGGGCATTGACCAGATATGCATATAAAGTGCTCGTTAGTGTAACTTCAGCGTAGTACTTTTGATCCTCGTCAACTACTATTAGAGGAGCCAAGCCTTCTACTTTTGCTAGTTTCTCAAAGGCATCTTTCGGATTATCCTCAAACCTTACTTGGGGCGGGATCCAGAAGGGAAAATGCACCAAATAGTTGGACATAAGCATGGAAACTTTGGATTTGTAAAGGGCATACTCTGAGGCGACCCTTGGCTTAACGTTGTATATGAACAGATTATGTCTAGCTACAGCGTCAACCGTTCCCGGTGCGGCTAGGAGGGAAGGAGGTACCATCTCGCTTATCCACTTGTATATCTCTCCTCTGAGTCTTTCAGCATACAGCTGAGAATCAACCAATTTCTGATAGAAACCGCAGCTTAAGCATTGGACAACCTCGACTCCTTCCCTAAACTCCAATGGAGCCCCGCAGTTTACACATTTTAGAGCCATAAGCCCTGCGCTCAAGTTTGTCTCATTCTCCTATTCCTTCACCCATGATGCGTGTGTGCCACGCGCGCCAACTCATCTACTCTATCGGCGAGACGCGCTATCATCTGCAGCAACTCTTGTCGAACAGACATAAGTTGACGTATGGCTTCTTCGTAGTAGGCTTTTGCTATGATATCTGCAATACGTCTTATTGCACTGCTGCAGGCAACACAAGCTGCAATCTTGGCTTTTTGACTCACTGGCGGGGTTTCTTGACCGTACTTAGACTCCATATACGGCGTGACATAGGCGTCCAAATACTCAAAGTGATATCTTTGCCCTTGAACACTTCTACCGCAAAACCAGCATTTCGCAACCTCGCTCATCATCCTTGTCTCGTCTGCTGTCTTCTCGGCGTATGTAGTTATTCCCGCGCTCTTGAAGTGTTCTATTGCTTGAGAGAGGAACTCAACAGCTTTTGAAGGTTCAAATTTCACGATAAGATTTCCTCTAATCATGCTTGATAGCCCACTCAACTTATACCCTTGAGCGTGGGGGCTTTCTGAGGCTATTGAGAAGAGTCTGTTCAAGAGAAACTCCGATCTTCCCAATGAAAACATTTCAGCCGCGAGATTTTCGAATTCCGCTGCAACAGATTCATCCGCTTGATCAATCTGGTCAAAGAATGGTATCAGCTTAACATATCTACTGAGAAGTTTGGTTTCAGTTGCCAAGTCTCCTGCTGCTATCGTCTGGGGAACTCGAAGCTCAAAATCGGAGCTCAGAGACGCTGCCCAATTTGAGCAATTGAGTAGGTTCTCAGGTGTCGGTTGAGCTACGGCGGAGTAGAGAGACGCCAAAACAGATGAGATCTTTGCTTCACTTTCTTTTTTGCTCTCCGTGAACAGTCTAGCCGCAGTGCTGTAGGAACTTGCCGCTTCTCCATATTTGCCTTGATTTCTCAAGCTTTCGGCTTTGCTAAACTCTTCTTTCGCCCTTTCATCAGCGCTCTTCCAGATTTTCCATCCCATGGTGGAACACCCTCATAGATTGACAAACCTCAACCGGTTGCTTGTGGTCGGCTCCTGAGCTGTACGCCACACTTTCCACAGTAGATTGTTCCAAGTGGCATGATAGCCCCACAGTTGGGGCATGTCATGGTTGTAACTCTTGGCGGGGTGGGCTTCATCTCTTCAAGTATCTGTTTCTTCGTATGATCGAACTCCTCCTGCGTTATCAAACCTTCATCGAGGATTCTCTTTAGTTCCTTTAATCTCTCCAGATGCGTGCTAGTTGAAGGAGTCTGGGCCAGTTGCTGTGGTGTCCTGCCAGCAGCGGAGCCTTCAATTGCTTGCCTTTGAGGAGGAGTGCCAAACGCTTGAGGCAGTGCAGACAAAGCACCAATAGCTCCTGCCCCCGGAGATTTTGCAATAGCCCGCATAGATTCAACTGTTTTTATAAGGTTAAAGGCTTCAACATCATTTCCTTTCATTATTGCCGCCATTAGTGGTACACCGTAAGTCGGATCTTCTTTCTCCAACTTCTCGAAGAACGGCAGTGAAACACCTTCTACCTTCAAATCCACCAATTCTAGCCCTCTCTGTTTGAAGGCTTCAGCAACGACATCAGCTTTAATCCTTTTTGAAACTTCTTCGAGCTTTGTCAAAACATCAGTTGCTGAATATTTTGCAAGCTCTTGTATAAATAGCTCATTAAAGAAAGATCTTATGAAGTTTGTAACATCCTGCATTGTGAAAGTTCTTATTGCGCCGGCTAGCTGCGTCAGGAATAGAACAGGATTAGATATTTTGAACCAGAAGTTACCATAAGATTGAAGTTCGGTGGGCCAAAGGGTGTTTGGGCCAAGCTTAACCCGGGTATTTGTACCAAATCTTCCTTTGAACTGTTTGAGTGCTACAAACACGATAGTAGCCTTAAACGGGGCTTCTCCAGATCCTGCTACAAATCTGAAAGCTCTGGTTAGAAGAGGTAAGTTCTGGGCTGTTAGTGAATGTCGTCCAGGTTTCAAAACATCGTAAAGCTTTCCATCTTTCATAAAGATAGCGTTTTCGTATTCGTGGACTACAACTGCAGAGCCCCATTTTATGTCCTCTTGGGGATATGCCCAGAGAATATCGTCCAGTCCCGCATTGGCCCATTCGATTAGTTTGGTCTTTTCTGACATCTATTCGTTCCCACTCATCATTTTATGATCCGAATTGCTTGGGGAACCCATGGGGCAGTTCACTTCCGATGGAACAAGAACGTTGCACCCCATACAGTGAACACAATGCGTGCTACCCATCGTCGCCTCTCCCAAGGCGGAAATTCTGTTGGCGTTCACTTAATTTTTTCGGCGACTTTGACAGAATCTATATGTAAGGTAACAATTTCTACAAGAACTATGTCTCCAAACACTCCTTAAGGGCATCCTCGTTAGGCTCCAATCCCAGTCCGGACTGTTCGGTGAGGGAAACCCAGCTCTTTTCAGGCTCCGGCGGGTTCTTGAAGATTGTTTCGCCTGCCTTCCACATCGTGTAGTGGAACTCCACCCGCCAGCCGTTCGCTGCCGCAGCCTGCAGGTGCATGTTGTGATGAGGCCATCCACCCCCGTTAGCTATGGGAGTGTTGAACGCCTGAGCCATGCCCGCCACCTTGACAGCCTCGGTGTAGCCACCCACATAGCACACGTTAGGCTGGAGGATGTCTACAGCCCCGTGCAAGAGAAGCTCTAGATGGCGGAAGCGTGAGCCTTCATTCTGCCCGGCTGCGATCGGAATCGATGTCTTCCGGCGCAGATCTGCCAGGAGACGGACGTCGTTTCCGTAGACCGGCTCCTCGAACCAAGTTATGTGATAGGGTTCAACCCTCTTGGCTAGGTCTAACGCGTTTGGAAGTGAGAAGAGGTAGTTCGCGTCGATCATCAGCTGAACCCCGTCTCCAACAGCCTCGCGAACCGCCTTCACCCTCGCCGCGTCCTCAGCCGGGTCTTCGGCGTTGTTCACCGCAACAACCATCTTCAGCTTGTCATGCCCCTCTCGCACAAACCTGCGGGCCATCTCAACCAGCTGATCCCGACTAAGCTCCAGAAGCCCGAAGGTGATGTAGGCAGGGACCTTCTTCTTCGCGCCGCCAAGTAGCCGCCAGACTGGTTCCTTGTAGTGCTTGCCCTTGATGTCCCAGAGAGCGATGTCCACCGCGCTGACCGCTGAGCTCCAGACACCAGTCTGGCTGCGCGGGTTGTGGGCGAGGTACATCTGGTGCCACAGGGCCTCGGTCTCAAGAGGGTTCTTCCCCTTCAGGAAGGGAGCCAGTTCCTTGTTGATGAACTCCCTGACGCCGAACCGCTGTATCCCGCCCGTGAGACCATACCCAGTCACGCCCTCCGCGGTATCTATCCGAACGAAGACGACAGTGCGGGGTATGGTCTTCTCCAGTAGAGGAACATGCACGGGTATGCTGTGAGTGCTTGCTTGGACAGAAGTGATCTTCATCGACTTCCACACTCCAAGGCTGTGTAGGGGAGTAGTGGACTATAAGATCGATGACTCATCTGCTGAATGGGTCACTTCTTACCCGAAATCTACTCAAGCGCCTCCGACACGGTTAACACCCTAGCTCCCCTAAACCGCCTTAATTCGAGCAGATGTTTGTCCCCAGTCACGATGAGGTCCCCACGCCCGTCGTAACCTGTTCTGAGTATGGCATCGTCAGGGCTCTTCGACACCTTGAACCTTGATCTCACTCGCAGAACACTCCCCCCTAACGACTGAGAGGGTCTTTTGATATACTTGTGAGGGTGTACTCCAGTGTTGGAGGCTTTTTGATGAGGGCTGTGGTTTATAGGGGTCCGGGAAAGGTTGTTGTGGAGGATGTTCCCAAACCCAAAGTGAAGCCTGATGACCTGCTTGTTAGGGTTAGGGCTGCGGGGATCTGTGGGACCGATCTGGAGCTGGTGCGTGGCAATCGCCCTGATGTAACTCCGCCTCGGATTCCGGGTCACGAGGCTTCGGGGGATGTGGTCGAGGTTGGGGCTGGGGTGTCCAAGTTCCGGGTGGGCGATAGGGTTGTCGTGGAGCCGATCTTGTCCTGTGAGAGGTGTCGAAACTGTGTGGTGGGGAGGTACAACATCTGCAGGGAGCTCAAGTTCATGGGGGTCCACGCTGACGGCGCCTTCGCGGAGTTTCTAACCATACCCGAGCATCGAGCCTACAAAATACCTGGGACACTCCCGTACGACGTGGCAACGATCCTGGAACCCACGGCTGTGGGGGTTCACATAGTCACCCGGGCTCAGATCTCGCTCGGTGACAAGGTCGTCATCCTGGGAGCGGGACCGATTGCGCTCCAGGTGGCGCAGGTTGCCAAGAGGAGAGGTGCAAGCTACATCATCATGACTGATGTGCTTGATCACAGGCTGAGGTTAGCCAAGAAACTGGCGGCGGACGTCGTGGTCAACGTCAGCAGGGAGGACCCCAGGCAGACCGTCAGTCAGGCGACTGACGGGGAGGGGGCGGATGTGGTGATTGAGGTCGTTGGGAAGTCGGAGACGATCCTGCAGACCATGGACCTAGTTCGGATGGGCGGCAGAATACTCATCGCCGGGATCTCGGTGGAGAGGTTCGTCACGGACCCGCCCACGTTCTGGATGAAGCAGCTGCTGAAGGAGGTGACGATCGAGACCTCGAGATCATACGGCGCAGGCAACTGGTTGTCTGCGATAGAGCTGGCGTCGAGGGGGTACATCAACCTCGAGGCGTTGATCAGCCACCGGTTTCGGCTGGAGGAGGCTTCGAGGGCTTTCGAGGTGGCGGACAAGAAGCTGGAGAACTCGGTGAAGGTCCTGTTCACTCCCTAGAAAAAGGTAATAAGTTGAGTAAGGCTGGGAGTCACTACCCGCTGATAAGCCATCTCATCGACAAAAAAGCTGTCATGGCCTTTGTGCAAATGGCTGTCGCACAAAATGAGTGAGGGCTCTTCGGCCCGGTTCAGACTGACCGAGTTTCATGGCAACTACTTGAAGGACTCGTAGCAGACGATCTCTTCGAGACTCTTGACCATCCTCGGTCGGGGCTGGTCTGCGGAGTACCCGATGGGCACCAAGACGTTCACGCCAACGTCCTTAGGGATGCCGAGAATTGACTTCACACTCTCCTCGCTGAAGGCGCCCACCCAGCAGGCACCCAAGCCTTCATTCACAGCAGCGAGTATGAGGTGCTCCGTAGCTATGGTCACGTCCCGCCTGAGGCGCATATCGTCGATCCCCTGCATGGGGAGCCAGCAACAGACTATTATGACATCGGCGTCTTTCACCCAAAGCTGCTTGTTGCACGCCTCCGCCAGCTTCGCCTTCGTCTCCTCCTTCCTGACGACGATGAACTTCCACGACTGGCGGTTCGATCCCGAAGGGGCTAGCCGAACCGCTTCCAGCATGTTCGCCAGCCTCTGGTCGGGGATCTTTCCTGGCTTGTACTTTCGAACGCTTCTCCTCGTTCGCACCACGTCCATGAACTCCATATTCCACACCTCTCGACGTTCAGCGACAAACTAGGGATTCTTGGTAGCCATCTCGCATTGAACGCTCAAAAGCTTTGGGAGGAAAGCCCTCCCCAAGAAAGTGTCAGCAGGGCCTCTCCTCGTGCATCCTGCTTCCGACGAACCGCGAGAGAGACAATACGAGAATCAGGTAACGATTATTTGTAAAGAGTATGAGCGCTCCAGCTCCTTGGACGATACTCTCAGCTCGATCAGGTAGTCCCCGGGCTCAGGTGGTGTGGTCAGTACGAAGCTTTGTCCCTCGCCGGAACCCACGCTTACCGAACCGATGCCAACCCGACGTCGATCCACTGTGAAGCCTTGAGGGACGCCCACCAGTTCTGCGGCGACACTCGTAAGGTCAAAGATCCCATCGTTAGCCACTTCCAAGGATAGTTGGTACATTCTGTTTCGGAGGAGAGTGAACGTAGCTGTGTCGTTGAGACGTACCCACGGAGCAACGACCGTGTAGTTTAGATGTTGCCCATTGTAGCTGTGGACTCCGACGCTCACATAGAACGACCACCCGATTTTCATGTTGAAGAGAGTGAGTGGACGGTGTAGGAGGTTCGGTACTATAAATAGTGAACTGACTGCAACAATCAAAATGGTTAGTAGCGTAAGGAATCTAGATAAACGTGCCAACTAACACGAACATGAGGTTATTTTCCAGCAGCAATCTGTGGCACTTTCGTTCTGCCAGCCTGAGGTCCAGCCATCATTGGAATCCCAGCAACCTGGCGCACAGTGAGGGAGCCACTTATCGTCCTCGGTTTGATAGCAGTCTGACTGACCGCAAGGTCCGTTTTCTTCGTCGCAGAGTGAAGTATGCCATTCTTCTATTGGGTAACCTGTACCCGGGTCATATATCCACCAATATTCATGATAATGTGTACAAGGGCTCCTACCTGTACATACCCCTTCCCCGGGCGATTTGCAATACGTGCCTTCCCCCGGGTAATCATCTCCGAACAGTCTGTCACAGTAACTGAATCCAGTGCAGGTTTTCAAGACCGGGTTATTGTTATTTCTCGGATTCTGGCAAATGGAGGAATAGTGCTTTGACCTAATGTATGCGTACATTCCTTCACCTCTCATCGCGATTACTAATACCTTGCAGTCGCTGGCCGTTTCGAAATCAAATTTGCCCGGGTCTTCTGCAGGAGTCGTGAATGGTATAAGGACCATGATAACGTCACAATAAACTCCCTCCTCGTCCTCCAAGTAAACCACCTCAACCGCCTCCATGCGCGGGGTGTATCCCTCGGCTATGAGGGACTGAAAAAGCCTTCTAACCTCTTCATTCGAGAGAGCTTCAGCTAGTGCCTTGCCGCGTTCATAAGGGGAGAGCTCTGGGCTGCTAGCTGTGGTTGGTGTTGCGGAGAGCATGAGAGGAAGACATAGTAGGAGGGACAGCAGTATCGCTTTACCGCGCATTCTCCTCCTCCCTCGTAAAAGAGGCTTTGTACGACAGATACTTAAGTTTTGTGTTTGTGTAACACACAAATACCAAGAGGAGGGGTGAGGGTACCTTCTAGAATGTGCTGTCCGCCTCCTGCAGGACGGTTGTCGCATCCGACTCCTACCCTTGCAAGTTCATGGTGGATTTCGACTTCAAGCGTTTATTCATCGGAATTAACATGGAATTTCACCGAGCTAATCCGCATTTCTAACTGAGGGCAAGCTTCGGTACCAGTTATGCTGACTTTCCTATTTTCGATTCTTCATGGCTTGAACAGCCAGTTTAGCGACGTATAATATGAAGCCTGCGAGAAAGCAGACGCGGCAGAACGTGAAGACGTAAGCGGCGATGAACGTGTTGTTGAGGAAGAAAGGGTTTACGTCGAATGGATAAAAAGGCCTGATTTCTGGATATAACGGCGAGTCCAGCAGTATGTGAGAGTAAACCCCTAATAGTGATGCTGCCATGGTCCTTTTCCAAGAAGTTTTTTGTTCCAGCCGGAGAAGCTTCATCACCTCCTCGGCGGCTTTGCTCAACCGGGACATAACGAAGGCAAGAACTACAGCAACTACTGTACCGCCTAGAAACGAGTGAAGGAAACCGTGCAGATGATAGTCAAGACCTAAGAGAATTGCAAAGAACGGTTCTAAATCCACTATGACGCTTGCAACCAAGAAGGTTGGAAAATCCACAAAGGCGAACAAGAGCAGGCCAAAAAACACGCCAGGACCCAGATGGAATGGAGTAGAGGGCATTATATCACAGAAGCATGGTTTACTAGCAGAAACAAAAACTTTGGCCTGACACTGACATCAGAGAGGCTGCTGTCGTCTATCTGACGGCTGTCGTGTACATCGCTAAGGATCTTGAACATCGTAGGATCATAGATCTCCCGAAGATGAGATGGGGTCCCTCTTCCACTTTGAGAACTCCGCGAATCTATGGTCAAGAAGACCTATAGACCAGAGGTCAGCGAAGACGGAATGGATGGAAGGACTGGTAAGACGCTGAAGAGGTAGGGAGCAGTCATCCACAACGAGGCGGTGAAGAGGATAGCGGAGGTCTAAATCGCCACTTTTTTGGGTTTCATGATTCGACTTTTGACTAAGACAATTGTGATTAAACCAAAGGGTAAAACGCAAATCCCACAGTTTAAACAAGATCCTACACACGACCTTGCGGAGAACAAGGACCAAATTAGGGCAGACGAGAAAAGCAATAAATTGTTAAAGATACTTTTTCTCCGCTTTTCCATCAATTTCTCATCCATGCTCTTAACTCCTCAAATAGCCTAATGCCCCACGGCGACATGCTACCACACACTCCTTGCAGACAATACACACATGACGATTTATTTTTACGCTATTCTTCGAACTCGTAACTGCCCATGTTGGGCATGCCTCCATACATGAGCCACAATTATCGCATTTCGACTCGTCGTGGGCTATCCTAAACGTGCCTCGCACACGCGAGCCAACAACGTGGGCGAGAGATTGAATAGCACCTATGGGACAAGCGAAATTACACCATCCCCGTCCACCTTTAAGAATAACACCCAAAATAACCAACCAAAAAACCAAAGTAATTATGCCTGTTGAATAAGCCCAAATACCTAGGTCCCAGAGATTTAGCAGAAATATATCCTCAACGATTTTCTCCATGACAGCGAAGTTGCACCAGTAGCAACATACAGTAAACCCAAGACCGATTATGGCAAACAAAGCAAACCCAGCAAAATAGCCGTATCTTATTGCGGCTGGGTTTATCTTTCCGCTCAGGTCGATCTTGGCCCTTCTTGGAACAAGCCTGCTCAAACTTTCTGGAATCGACCCTGCAGGGCATAGCCAACCGCACCAGAGTGGACCGAAAAAGAACGCAATTATTGGCAACACGATAACAGCGAGATATAGTGGATTACTGATAACTGCCTCAAACAATCTGCCTGAAAAAATCCATTCAACGGTCATGCGGAGACATGTAGAATGAATGGAAGGTTTTGAAGCACTGTCCAGAATCAGATAAGCAAATCTGGCCAATAGTGCGAAGGGAGAAACAAACAGAAAGATACCTATGAGAAAAAACAGATATCTTATCCAGTTCTTCTTTCCCAAACCTAACCTCATTCCTACTACCTCAAAACGATCTTGATTGGAAGAAAGGAAAGGTTTTCTCCAGTCTGAGCATCAACGATGCTCAAGCCGCCATCGTAAATCACTTCGACGTTACGTAACTCGGGTGGGATGTGAAAATACCAGTCCAAAGAAAGCCCTGAAACGCTCTGGTGAGGCAAAACTTCTTGTGTTATGGCCTTAGTTTTGGGGTTCCATGTCGATAATGAACAAGACCAGTCGACTGGGATTGAGCAGTTCACTAGCTCTAATCGGATAGTATAAGCTTTTTCGCCAATATTGGTTATCCAGTGCGTGGAGATTCCAACTATCCATGGACAACATGCTCTCTTAGGCATGCCTTCTTTGGCAAGGTTGACCACTACAGGTTGGAGTCGACCACCAAAACCGCCCGGAGGGCCCAAACCGCCAGCTTTTTCTCGGTCCGCTGCTGGGAAATTTATGTGAAAATGAACCATCTCGGAGGTAAGAATACTCAAACTATAGAAACCTCCTAAAGAAAGGGATATAAATCCCAAAAAGAAAAGAACTCCGATGAATATTGCCTTCTTGTTCGAGTCAACCTTTTTCATTTTACTTCTTCACGTGTACTTCATACTTTAGTTCACCGGAGAAGCCTTGGCTTATGAACATGATGACGTTATCGCCGACTCGGATCTCGCATACGCATGAGGTTGAGCATCCACATCCACTAACAATAGCCACCTTACCTACTCCGCTGATTTGTGCGTAGCCCACATAGAAGTCATTGATGTATATTCTGAGTCCACCAGTGTGGGTAACCTTTGAAACAGTCAATTCTAGCGTTGCTGGCACAGAGCAACCAGTAGTCATATTCCCTGATGCAGCTACACCGGCATAGTTGAACATGTTCGCAGTAACTTGGTTTAGGGCAATCGTGGTAGTTTTGCTGGTGACCAGGGTCTTCGTGGGCTGAGTTGCCAAGTACAAGACCGCAACGAACACGATTAGAAGGGCGACTAGGCTAGCGAAGAAGACAGCCTGTCTCCGACGCCGTTTTATGATGCCCATCTACAGCTCCAGGTCCTCCTCTCCGTGCTCTTCTCTCCCTTCGTTTACAAGAGCGTTCTCTATTATAAATCTTAAACTCATTGATAGTTATTTCCATCGTCAATTAGAAAATAAAACACGACGAAAAATGAGTTAGAAAGGCTAGTTGCTTTGATCCCTCTATCTTGTTTTTATGTTTAACACTCCTTTCGATGATTTCGGATTCCTTAAGAGATAAATAGCCTCCTTTCTATAATAATACCGGAAAACAATGTCCCGTACGAAATCCTTGATCACAACAATCCTCTTCTTATTGATGTTTAATTTGACGCATGCTGGCTACAGCCAGATCGTTTGGAGATCATATTCTCTCGCCTCCTCGGCGGTTGTTAGGTCCACCGGCTTTACAGGACTTGCCTTGTCGTCTGAGTGCACAGCAACGAGAAATCCAGTTCTTGAGTCGGTTTGTGGATGTTTGGGGGATCTTCCAGCCGGATACTGTTATCACCTGTCCTGCGCCATCATAGGAATACCAACCGTGGGCAACCTGACTGATCAAATTGAGGCTGTCCATCGAGGGCGTGGTTGATGGGGTTCAGAAAACATATTAATCTTTTAGGCTACGCTATTAGCTCGATTTTTACCTACAGGATTCGAACCGTTGCCATCGTCTCGTCCTTAACCGTCGCGATCATGGTTCTCGGGTCCGTTGTGTTCGTATCGGATGGTTTAGAGAGAGAGGCTGAGCTCAGTGCTACGTTCGCGCCAGACATCACGGTTCAGTATCTGCAGGCCGGTCGACAGATCTTGATTCCCATGAGCTGCGCCCGAACTATAGCCGCTCAAAGCGTGGGTGTGAAAGCTGTTCCAAGGGTTTGGGGCTACGTCTACCACCAAAATAGAATCTATACCCTGATGGGCATCGACCCAGAAGGTATGTTGATTCCAGAAGAGATTAGGTTTGCCATCCTTTCTGGCCGCTTTCTCCAGCAAAACGACAAAGAGGCTGCAGTGATCGGGTACTTCTTCGCGCAAAAGTTTGGCGTAAAAGTTGACGATATTCTAACTCTCTATGACCAATCGATGAAACCGCACAATTTCTCAATCGTCGGGATATTTAGCACGGAAGTACGCCTCTACACAGCGGATCTCATAATTATTCCGATCCAAGACGCACGAGAATTCTTTGAAATCTCCCAAGATTATGCAACTGATCTTTGCGTTTACGTAGACGACGCGGGGCAGACGAGATACGTTGCCCAGCGAATCATCGAGGAAATTCCAAATGCTCGTGTCTTAACACGCGAGATTCTTAAGGAGGCCCTAGTCACCGCGTATGGCGCCAGATCCGGCTTCATCTCCATCATCTGGTACATCATACTTATCGCGGTTGTTCTCGTTGCTTGGAACCACGCCAGCGCACTTTCAGCCGAGACCAAACGGGAGGTGGGAATTCTGAAGGCACTCGGCTTCAGTACATCCGACATTCTGGAGGTTCGACTTATGGAAGCACTCGTATTGGGGCTCCTGTCGGCGTCTCTAGGCGTCTTCCTCGGTCTGATATATGATGTTTACCTTGGGGCGCCAATAATCCGAGATTTCATGTTGGGGTGGGCTATGGTGTACCCAGAATTTCCTCTGCCCGTCTATACAGGGTTCAGCACTATCGTCACTCTTTATGCCATAGCGGTGTTTCCGCTCTTGGTGGGATGTGTTTTTCCGGCTTGGAACTCAGCCATTACCGAACCCGATGCGGCTATGAGGGGTGTATAGCAATGATCATGACAAAGCGTCTTACCAAAATATACAACCGAGGAGAGGAGAACGAAGTAGCTGCTGTCAAAGGGGTGTCAATTAACATCGAAGACGGCGACTTGGCGATCGTGACTGGACCATCAGGAAGTGGGAAAACAACTCTCCTGAGCTTGCTTGGCTTGCTTACGCGTCCAACAGCTGGAAAGGTTTTCTATGATGATGAAGAGGTTTCATCATATTCTGATGCTTGGCAAACCAAGCTACGCAAGAAGGAAGTGGGCTTCGTCTTTCAGCAATTTAACCTACTGCCTCAATTCTCCGCGTGGGAGAACGTTTCTCTGCCTCTTCTCTGCAGGGATGTGGATAAGGATGAGCGAAGGAAGCTTGCTATTGGAGTCATGGAGGAGCTGGGTCTCAGGAAAAGGGTGGACTTTAAAGTGGCGCAACTTTCGGCTGGGGAACAGCAGAGGGTTGCTATCGCCCGCGCCTTAATCACCGACCCCAGAATTATCCTCGCCGATGAGCCAACCGCTTCTGTCGATGGGGAAACAGCTCGTTCTGTCCTCAAGCTGTTTAAGGTGCTTAAGGAGGCTGGCAAGACCATCATCGTTTCAACCCATGATCCAGCAATCATGAGGGAGGGAACAGCCCTTGCGGAGCTGAAGGAGGGGGCTCTTGTAAACTATAGTAGGCGCTAGCGCGATGATAATGACCTTCAGAACTGTCATGATGCTGCTTTTGTCTACCTGCGCCGTAGCGTTAGGTTTGATGGCAATCGATCCAGCCCAAAGAATCTTTCGAAGATGGCATAAAGCAGACGAGGAACAGAGATACGAGCTTGAGAAGGAGTCCTATCTGGCCAACACCGTCGTCTACATAGTCTTTGCCATTCGCGTAATTGCTGTTCCCTTGTACTTTTGGACAATGCAGTCTTTGGTGCCCATGATTCCAGGGGCCATGTGCCTCTGGGGCGTATTCAACGCGGTGCCAATTCTCTGTTGGTCTGCCCTCACTCTGAAATTCCTATTCCCCGTGTTGTATGGTGGATGGCTCATTCTTGCCAGAATAAACAATGCTTGTAAAAGAAATCAACTCACGAGGAACCTAATGGGCTTTTACATCGCCGTAATGCCTCTGCTCATCGCTGACTGCATCATAGACCTTGCCATATTCCTGAACTTAACCCCTGTATACGTGTCTTGCTGCACAAGCGCCATAGATTTGGGGCCTAGACCAATCCCCGCCTTAATCATGGGAATGGCTGGACAAACACTTCTCCTCGGGACATTTCTCGGTCTCTCCATAGCATTCACCATAGCAACGTTTTTGTGCCTTCGTTACGCGAGGGTTGAATGGATTTCACGGACAATCTCAGCCACTTTGGCGCCCACGACTATCGTTGCAGTGACAGAAGTGCTGACACCCTGGATCCTCCAGACACCTCTCCATCACTGCCCCTTCTGCCTCTTACAGAACACCCCTAGTACCATCCCGTTTGCAGCCCTGTTTTGGTACGCTTTGTCGTGTCCCTGGTGGGCTCTCCTAACAAAGAGGTGGGGAAGAACGGACGGAGAATCCGAGATCATCGAAAAAGGAGTTAGAGGAACATTATGGATAACTGGTGGAGCCACAGCCACCCTAGGATTGACCACAATCGTCGTCCATCTAGCCATGGTTTTTGCATAGTAAGCTCGACAATGATTCTAGTGCCTCATCCATTAATTAATTGTCGCGTTTCTTGCTTCTCTCATTGATTTAGTAGATTTACAATCGGGAATTGTTAGAAAGCTTATCTTTATGGCAATCTTATCTTCACTATTCTCGAAGTAACCGGTGCTAGTACAAATAAAACAATTCCTGCTAATATCAAGATGGTGGTAATCATGGGTATTTTGATTTGTTGAGGGGCGATTGTTGTCTGTTGAGCCTTCATTCCTGCCTTTGAAAACGTCTCCCCGATTGTCATAACTGGCAAGTTCTGTGCCCATTCATATGAATTCTTCACCGTTCCCGCGCAAGTTTGGCAACAAACAATCTTATTTCTCATACATGCAGCACCGTAGATCACCGAGACATTGTAGGCCGCACCAGAAGGAGATATCGACAAGAGGCTTCCGTCTTTAATAACGGCGGTGATTTCCCTGCCACATGCGAAGCAAGGAACTGAGACTGTTGCTTTCTTGTAATATATCGCTATAGCCAAAGCGCATATGGGACAACAGCCGTAGCGCGTCACACTCTCATCAGTTACTATCGCATGAGTTGAGGAGTCGCCAATCCTCACCTCCATGCCGCAGGCCTCGCACACCATCGTTGTTGTCGCCTTTGAGAAGTAAGTGCCAGCGCCTGCAGTCACGAAAATCGATCCAACTAGTGCCAAAATAAGGGGAATGACAAAGTGCCTTCTCATTTCCTTCGTCTTGTGCAATCTAAGGGATGAAGTCCTATTTTAGATGTTTGAACTAGAGTTTTGGAATCCTTGAGTAGTTTATCCGCCTGTTAAGCAAGGCAGATCGGCTTCGTGGGCTGAAGTCTTTGAGATCAACTCCCTTCAAGATCTCCATGTCCGTTGATGGTGAGGCTTTGAACTCGCCTCCCTATCGAAGAGAAGGGAGACCGACTTACCCATCTAAGCCAGATGTGTGACAAATAAGCGATTTCTATTCTCATTACGATGCGTCCTAGGAGACACGCCCAAATTCTGTATCTGTATGCCACACAAACACAAGATTTTAATATCTTTCGTACAAAACCTACTCCCGAGGGAGGAGGAAGATGCGCGGTAAACCGATACTGTTGTCTCTCTTACTGTGTTTGACCCTCATGCTGTCCACCATGTCAACCCTGGCTAGCGGTTCACATATCACCGCCAACAGTCCAGATTCGTATAGCCATCTATCCTCCTCGGAGCTCCACAAGGCAGTAGCCAAGGCTCTCTCAAATGAAGAGGTTAAGAGGTTGCGCGAGTTCCTCATAGCCGAGGGATACATCCCACGCATAGACGCGGCAAAAGCAGTCTACTGGACGGATGAACTTGGAATTTATTATGATTTCATCATAGTTAGCATACCATTCACAACTCCTGCAGAGGACCCAGGCAAATTTGATTTCGAAACGACTAGCGACTACAAGGTATTAATAATCGTGATGAGGGGTGAAGGAACGCGTGCATACGTTACATCGAAGCCTGAGAATACTGTTTGTGAATATCCAAGACATAAAGATAATCCGGTCTCGAAAACCTGCAGCGGGTTCAGTTACTGTGACAGGTTATATGAGGACGATTATCCGGGGCAAGGCAAGTATTGTAAGAATGAAGGGTCATGTGAAGGTAAGTATAACAACCATTATCATGAGGGATGGTGGATATATGATCCAGAAACAGGTAACCCGATATATGAAATGCATACTTCATTTTGCGAGGATGAAGGCGGACCTTGCGGTCAGTCAGACTGTCATCAACACGTAGGGGATTATTGGTGGGCACACATGGCACCAGGTTGCTGGGATTCCAATGATTATATAACTTCATTTTGGTCGGGTGAAACCGCTACAGATTGCTGTTATAAAATCTCCTCATGTGCGTGTTAGTTGTCACGCGCGTCCAAGTTCTTTACGCTTCTAATCATCTCCATGGTTCTAATCGGTTTACTATATCTTGCCTATCTACTATACTATCCACTCTTTTTCGGCAGGAAAATCGGGCCATCGTTCTGCGTGAATGTTGGAGTTTCAGACACAAACGATACGATTGTCGCCCACTATGTAATCCTCAATGACACGGTTACGTTCACTTTCCTCCGAAATAGAACGTATGAAATAAACTTTGAGGTGGCTAATGATGGCACAATGGACCTTCACGATATCACTATAGAATTAATAGAGGTTCCTCAAGGCTTTGTGGTCAATCGACTCAAGCTGTTCTTTGGTGATGAAAGTGTGGGTTCCGGCTCGGGCAATAGCCTTAGACTAACCACACCACTCGTGTCCGGGGACTACCTGATCAAGCTGAGGATATCGTCCGTGGAGCTTGAGCGCTCGTACTCCATACGAATAGTCGTCACCTGACTCGAGCAGAACGGCGCGCGCTACAGGAGGCAATCACCTCAGCAACCTTTCAGCCAGTGCCGCGAGGAAGGGCGATTGAAACGCTTGAGGGTGCGGCGAACCGCAAGGTTTATCGTAGTCTAAAGTAACTCTTGTATTATGAGAATAGTTATGGACTCAGACGCTCTGATCAAGGTCACAAAGGCGTCTGTCAAAGACCTCATCACTTCGAACTTCGAGGTGCACATTCCGACGGAGGTACGGAATGAAACCGTCGGTGAAGGCAGGGTTAGAGGATACCCAGACGCGCTAGCCATAGACGATAACATCGGGAAGGGTAAGCTGACGGTTGTTGTGCCTAGTAGAGTAGAAGCCACAGAGAGGCTCATCGGCGGCTTGAACCTTCTCGGCGGGGAGGCGGACTCTGTCCGGCTATTCAGGCAGGGGGGTTACGAAGCCATAGCCAGCGACGACAGCCGATTCATAGACCTCGTCGAAGGGCTAGGAATTCCTTACATGACACCAAGCGCGCTTCTGGTCTATCTCTGGAAGAGAAAAGCGCTTTCAAAGTTGGAAGCCCGCAGGTGCCTAGACAAGATGAGGGAACTCATCAGCTCGGAGGAATACATGGCTTCTACGGAGGGGCTGGAGAAGGAGGTGTAAGACGTGTCGTCTGTGAAGACGGTCAGGCTGCCGAAGAACCTGACCAAAGCCATCGTGCACAGGGTGAGGACTGAAAAGATCGATGAATCCACGGCTATAAGGCAGCTGCTCGCGCTAGGGGTAGAGGACTATGCCGTCAAGTTGTACCGTGAGGGAAGAGTCACCCTCACGGAAGCAGCCGACTTGGCGAATGTGAGCTTGAGGGAAATGGTGGACATACTGCTTGCACATGGAGTCAAAGGCAACATAAGACTGGACCAGCAGAAGAAAGCGTTAGACTTCGTAACAAGCCGGGTAACCTGATCCTTCGCGGATAGGCAACCCGTTTGGAACATTCAACGGCTTTCCGAGGAAGACTTCCTTCTGGAGAAGACTGGGAGGGCTCCTAATCTTGAAACGAAGTTAGGTCGTCGGTTGAACGGACATCAGCAGTTCCATCAGGGTCTTCTGGTCCACCTCAGCCCTCGTCCGCCAGTCCAGGTACAGCTGACCATTCTCGTCCTCACCCAGATAGCCGTACCTGACGAACCTGTCGATGTTCAGGTCGACCCTCCACCCGGGGATCTTCACCCGGAGAAAGGCTTCAACCTCGTCCCGCGGAGCCTTGCCACCTTTCGCGGTTATGTAGGGGATAGCGACAGCCAGACCCGCTAGATCGTCGATCCTCCAGCCGACGAGCTTCAGCTCCCCAGGGTCCATGTCCCCCCTGAGCGTTATGTAGTATCTCGCCGCGTGGAGCTGGTCCTGCGTGGGCTTCTTCGGCTTCTCGCCCCCCTCAAAGACCGTGGTGACCTGGAGATCTAGCTTCCTCAGATAGTCGTCGAGAACCTCGAGAACCTTCGCGTAGTCCCCGCCCAGCTCCCTCTCCAGCTCCCACCCTCTCACACCCGGCTGGAGGTGCCTCTTGTAGAAGAGGAGGTGCACCGCCTTCCGAATCTTTCTGCTATAAACCTCGCTCAAGCCCTCTTCCCCTCCCTCTCCCTTCTCCACTCCTCGGCGCTGAGCGGGATCGGTATCGAGACAGCCTGCCTCGCACCTATCATCGGGTGCTGAGTCTCGAAGGGCTCGACGTAGACCTCACCCTCGAGCCTGTCCTCCTCAAGCGCGGCGTACCCGTAGGTCACGAGGAAGCTCGTCATGTAGGCCCTTCTGACCGTCTCCGCATATGTCTCGGCGCCGATGAAGTCCCAGTACCTGATCTTTCCTCCGGGCGGTGTGCGGGCTTTGAGCTCCCTCCAGAAGCCCTGCAGTTCAACCTCAAAGGCCTCCTCCGAGAGGACTCTCTCCTGGATCAGCACCTCCCTGCTCACGTATTCCGCCTCGGTCTCAGCCGCCCCCGCCTCAATCCACCTCTCGTCCAGGGGTACGAGACCCTGCCAGTACTTCAGGGCGGCGGCTAGGCTTCGGGGCGAGAGCTGCTCCAGCTCGACCACAGGGTGCCAAGACTTGAGGAAGACATTGGTCAAGTCCTCGGCCTTCAGCCTCCTGATCCGGTCCTCGATGAAGAACGGGTCCTTGTAGAGGGAGGTGGAGCGGTACTTCACCCAGTCGCTCTGGAGCTTTATGACCGAGGAGATGCGGTTTATCGTCTCCGCGTCCAAGACGATGTCGTCTAAGGACTTCATCTCGGGGAAGCACCGTTTGATCACCTCCAGTATCTCGTCCACATCTACGGAGAAGGGATCAAGACCCCTCTCCTCGACGGATCGGCAGGCTTCTATGATCCGGAGGAGCCTCTCGCGGGTGATCTTGCCGCTCTTTTCAGCCATGGGCTAGCCCATCTCTCTGACCGTCGATCTGCCCTCCACGTTCTGGACCGTTATCACGTGCACACTCTCGTCTATGAAGGTCAGCTGTCCAGGGGTGATCATAACATATTGCTCCCCTGCCTTGCCGACGGCTGAGACCAGGGCACTGAAGATAGCCTCTCTGTTCCTCGGGTCCATGTGCACGTCGTACTCGTCGACGGCTCTGAAGGGAGACCTTATGTGGTGCTGGAGGGCGAGTAGAAAGGCCATTATGGCGGTGCTCCTCTCTCCTCCGCTCTGGGTGTACGCGTCGAGCAGGAGGGGCTCCGCGCCCTTGAACCCCACGTGAAGTTCGAGGCCCGCCGCTTCGATGTCGTTGCCATTTGTGAGCTCCACGTGCCCCTTCGCCTGGAGGTGGGAGAGGAGTTCCTCGTATCTGGCGTTGACGCTGTCGAGCAGGTTTCCGACGTACCTCCTCCAAGTCTCCATCCGCACCTTGATCTCCTCTAAGACCTTCTCCCTGCTCTCGGCGACCTCCTTGGCCTTCTCCTCGAGTTCGGCGTAGAGCTTCGAGTAGGTGGTGAACATCCTCTCGGCGTCCTCCTGCACGTCTGAGAGGGCGGCGAGGTGGCCGTCGGTCAGTCTGGCCTCGGAGACTATCTCCCCGAGGTTCCGCTCCGTTGTAACCTTGGAACCGGTCGCCTTAGCCCTGGCTGTCAGCTCCTCCAGCTCGGCGGAGGCAGACCTGAGCTCCTTCTCTATGGCTTGTACACCGTCATGGAGGTTCTCTCTCCTGTACCTCAGGATGGCGAGGTTGACCCGATCCCCGACCATCTCCTCCGAGAGATCGTCTATCTTCTTCTGCGCGGCGTCCATCTGGCTCTGGCTCTCCCTCGCCTGGGCGAGAAGATGTTCTAGGTCACGACCTCGCCCCGACCCGGCTCGTCCCTCCTCCAGGCCCCTCTTGTACTCCAGCTCCATGCGAGTCTCGATCAGCCTTCTGAGGTCCGCCCTCATCCCCTCGAGCCCGTTCCTGCGCTCGTCAATCCGCTTGGTTGTCTCTTGGAGATCCTTCTCAACTCCCGTGATCTCGACCTGTTTGCTTTCCAGAGACCTGCTTAGGCTTGAAACCAGCCGCTCCTGTCTGATCGCTTCAGCCCAGGCAAGCTCCCTCTCCAGGAACTTTCGCTTGATCTCGAGCTGCCTCCTCCTCTGGAGGCGATCGTTCTGCTCTTTCCAGTAGGCCAGGGTCTGCTCAGCCGACTTTAGCAGCTTGCCCACAGAGTCGGCCTCGCTGAGGATGCGGCTGAGCTTCTGCCTCGCCTCGAGAACATTCCTTCGGTAGGGCTCGAACCCCACCGCGACCTCCACGATCCGCAACCTCTCCTGAGGGGGGAGGACTGTGAACTCCTCGACCATGTTCTGGTGCATGATTATCAGCATATTGTCGGGGTCCACCCCCAGCTGGGATAGGAGCCGAGCCACATCGTTCTT
>Ga0315314_1001319_pt1 | contig 22796 bp, 27 predicted proteins | sample TDP9_MG_FD_203631 | JGI IMG/M metagenome (GOLD analysis project Ga0315314, IMG submission 203631) | Freshwater sediment microbial communities from Lake Towuti, South Sulawesi, Indonesia - TDP9 | ecosystem: Environmental > Aquatic > Freshwater > Lake > Sediment | place: Indonesia: South Sulawesi... | reverse complement strand
CACAACGGAGACACCAGCAACACCATATTCACTAACAACCAAGAAATCAAGCTGCGTCACAGAGTTATTAGCCAAAGACGAGAACAAAAACTCAGTTGAAACCACGTACTCACTATAATACGTAGGCCGGAACTCCACCCAGTCCGCCTTAAAGTCAAAAGGCGCGTTGACACTGTTCACGCCCTCCACTTTGATTTTCCAGTTACCGCCCGCATCGCGAAAATGCTGAGGATTCGCGGTTATTGTCTGCGTCACCAGCTCATCCGCATTCGGTGTGGCAGCAGTCGTATAAGAGATAAAACCGTTTCCACTTGTCGAGTATCTACCCAACGTGTAATTGTAAAGCTGAACCGAAACCGCAACCGAACCAATCGTCCAAGCGCTGTCCACAACCCACAGAACCTGAGTCCAGGTGAACGCGTCAGACACGCCCGTATACTCGACTTCCGCCGTGTACTCGCTTGGAAGCAGAACATTGCCAACTCGAGTCTGATCACCCACAGATAAGGCATCATCATCTATCCTCAGGTATCCGGCAACGCCAGATGTGGCACTCGTAACATCAAGGTAATATTCAACCTCAAGAAAGTCGGTTTGATCCACAACTGTGTACGTTGCCATAGAATAGGTTCCCAAAAGCGTTGCAGGAACCGATGTCAGATCCGTCGAACCCATGACGTTCGTCGCTATCGTCGTGCTGACCGCACCGCCCGCCCTTCTGACAAGAACATCAATGTCAACGTGCCCAACAGGAGAAGGCGCCGGCTTGAAAGCCACGGCCTGGGCAATAACATCCGACCAGAAACTCATGTTCCAAAACAAAGTATAAGAACCCGCTGTAGTGGTTGGCTTATCATCGCCGTCAGCTCCCGCACGACTCGACCCACCGCCGCCTGTTCCAACCTCGTAGTAACGGTGCACCTGCCCTCCACTATGACCAGTCACAGTTGCCGTGCCAGAAACAGCCAAGTTTGAAAAAACCCAGCTGTTGTTCACTGTCGTGGTTAACGACATTGAGGGATCGACACCGCCGTACGACACGCTGCGATGGTTGTCAATGGGACTTGCCTGCGCCACTCCACTGTAACTCACACTTCCCCCACTTGCCTTGGAAAAGCCTGAAAGCGTCACAGTTACAACCTTAGAGCCAGAGTCGGGGTTTACCAAGTACCAGATTTCTCCCTTGACTTCAGCGCCGCGCACATCGCTTCTAAGGAAAACAGCTGATTGCCCCCCGAAAGACACACCTAAAACCGAAACAGTAACAGTTCTAATTGATACCCCGATCACGAAGAACCTATTCGATCCAGAACCCACAACATGAGTCCACGTGATGTTCCCAGCCCCATCGCCGTTATTCCCCGAACCCATCGAATCATACGCAATCACGGGATCAGGATCCCTCCAAGATCTGTAGAACCCCGCCCATGTGCTCGCAGGGATTGAACTCACGCCGACCAACGGGTAAACGAACCTTCCCAGCAGCTGTCTTCCCACTGCAGCCATAGAAGCAGACAAGCTTGCGCCAGCCATGTCGGATGCTTCAGGCCTCTGTGTGTAGTAAGAGCTGCCTCCTATCGTAGTGGCTTCTTGGTGCGCATACAGAGCCTGAGCTGAAGTTACACTAGGATAACTTCGGTAAACCATGCTGACATCATTGTCTGAGACTAGGTCTGAGGTTGCGCCTGAAACGTGGGCTGTGCCACCGATTAGGTTATGAGCTGAGGGACTGTACGAAGACCCAGATGTGGCAGACGGGTAACTCCCAACTGTGAAGTAATCTGAATCAACGGCTCGGAGACTTGCCGGAATGCTGCCAGAAAGATACGTCCCACTTGAGACGTAGTCGCCTGGGTAATAGGTCACGTCTGGAACAGCGCCTGCTGGAATAAGGGATACTAAGAGAAAGTAGAAACTTAGCAGTAGCCGAACCGAAACCGAAATGCTCCTGATTTCAGGTTTTCGCTTCAACATAAACCGTGCGCGCCTTTTCTAGAGCCTCGACTAGCTGGGAAATCGCCTTCCTTCCTTTGTTGGTCTTCAGTCACTACTTGAAGTCTCCACGATAGCTGCATTTAATACATATGAATTCAAAATCCAATTTCTAGTCTCTCATTTCCTATTAAATGTCAACAATGAAGTTTGCTACTGATACAGTTTGTGAATTCATAATTGATTAATATGAAGGTAGTGCGACATAAGGAACGGGCGTATCTGCTTGTCTCAGCAAGAAAGCAATTTAATCACGGTTCAAGAAGCAGGCGTGTTAAGCAACAGAGTCCCCACAGGCATAGCCGGTTTAGACGACATGATTGAAGGAGGCTTTCCCCGAGGCAGCCTCATCCTGCTAGCAGGTTCTCCTGGTTCTGGTAAGACCATTGCGTCAGCCCACTTTCTTCATCATGGAGCCAAGAACCTTGATGAAAGCGGCGTCTACCTATCTTTCTCTGAGCGAAGGGAATTCTTCATCGAAAACATGAAAAAATTCGGCTTCGATTTTGAAGCGCTGGAAAGCCAAGGGAAATTCAAATTCCTAGATCTATTAACGACACGCGAGGATACAGTTTCGTCGACGATAGGCATGCTGTCGAGAGAAGTCTTAGAACTAGGTGCGAGGAGGTTGGTTGTTGATTCGTTTACAGCCATGGCTCAGGCATTCAACAGGCGAATAGATGCGCGAATCATACTTCACATGATAGAGAAACTGATGGGCAAGAGCGAATGCACCACATTGTTGCTCGTAGAGCTCCCAACTGGAACCAAAACGATTGGGCTCGGCTTTGAGGAATTCGTCGCCGACGGGGTAATTCAATTCGACACGGTTGAGGAAACAGAGGGAATCCGAAAACGCGCGGTTATCCGCAAGATGAGAGGCACAAACCACCACCTCAACTACAGTCATATTATCATATCTGACCGCGGAATCTCGCTGATGCCATATGTTCCCTGACGCCTTAAGTGATGTTATCGTTGAAAAAACGGCAAACCAAGTTTCACGCAGTCCTCGCCGAGGCAGTGCAAGAAGGTCTTAACAGCATCGGTCCCTCAATTTCAGACGCAGTTTTTTTCTACGTGCAGAAGAAGACATCGATTCGAGTCGACTATCACGCGTTAGACCCCCATGCTTTTGACAGTTGTTTGAAGGAAATATTCTGGTGTGGAGCTGAAATCATCGAAAAAAGAGTCCTAGAGTGTCTGTACGCGAAACTTGAGTCTCCGATGAAGTTTACAAGCGGCTTCACATTTGTGGAAGAGGTGAGAAAGGCGGAGAGACTCTTAGATTCTCCTAGCTCGTTAAGAGCTGACGCGCTTCGCCACAAAAGGGGCAAACTGATCTTAAGGTTTTGACCACATGCACTAAGCCGCAACACTCCTTCCTAAAGCGGATGTTCAATCAAATATTTGGCTACGTCTAATGCCGCCTTTGCGCCAGATCCAGCCGCAGTGATAGCTTGCTTGTACCTGAAATCATGGTTGTCACCCGCTGCAAAGACACCTTCCAAGCTTGTCTTGGTTTCATCCTTCACAACTATGTAGCCGTAGTCGTCGAGTTGAACTTGTCCCTTAAAAACATCAGTATTAGGCTTGTAGCCAATAGCTACAAAGACCCCATCCGTAGGCATAGTCGAAACCTCGCCTGTCAAAGTATTCTTGAGCTTCACGGCTTCGACTCTGCCCTCGCCTAAAATGTCTTCAACCACGCGGTTCCAGATGAAACTGATCTTATTATCAGCGAAAGCACGTTCCTGCAAGAGCTTACAAGCCCTCAGTTGATCGCGCCTGTGAACCACGATGACCTCGCGAGCATAGCTGGCTAATGCCAAAGCTTCATCCAGCGCAGTGTCGCCTCCGCCTACAACCACGACTTTCTTGTCTCTGAAAAAGGGCGCATCACAAGTGGCACAGTACGAAACGCCTTTTCCCACCAGTCGCCGCTCAGCAGGAAGCCCCAGCATCTTTGCAGACGCGCCAGTTGCCACGATAAGTGCCCGTGCTTCAAGGCTTTTGTCACCGACATTGATCTTGAAGGGTCGATGGGAGACATCAACTGCGGTGACATCTTCAAAAAGAATCTGAACTCCAAGTTTTTCACATTGGCGCCGCATTCTGCTCATTAGTTCAGGTCCAAATATGCCGTCTGGAAAACCTGGGAAATTCTCAACCAAGCCGGTCAGCATCAATTGTCCACCCCAAGACAAGCCTCCGATCACAAGAGTGGTAAACTTCGCCCTGCTTGTGTAGATAGCAGCCGTTAAGCCAGCCGGACCTGAACCTATGATGATCACATCGTACACGGTGAACGTCACCCGTTTGCCTCTGACAATACTGAGGGCGGTTACTTTAAATCGTTTCCCAGAGGGCGTTAACTCAATGAGGACTGAGCATACGGCGGCTAAAGAAGAGAACACGTCAGAAAACCCAAACTGCCTAAGAAAAAACTCCTACGAAAACGACCCGAATAAACCTTGGAACCATTCTATGGCGTTGTGCCCAGGGTAACTTCTGCTATCCTTCTGGCATCGTCACGCATCAACATCATCCGTGCTCTATCACCGATTTTCCTTTTCTGAACCTCTCGGACCAGTTCATCCACGCTGTTTATAGCTTTGTCCCCAAACCCAATGATGATGTCACCCTTTTCCATACCGGCTTCATCAGCCGGGCTATCAGACCATACTTCAGTTACAAGTGCACCTCTATCAACAGGCAAACTGTAGTAGGATGCTATTTCACGAGTCACAGTCAGACCACTCACTCCAAGCCAAGGTCTCATGACCTTTCCATGCGTGATTATTTCACTAGCGCACCGCTTAGCATGGTTAACAGGTATCGCAAATCCTATGCCTTGGGCAAAAGGCACGATAGCCGTGTTAATCGCTACCACCCTGCCCTTAATGTCCACCAACGGACCGCCGCTGTTACCAGGATTAATTGACGCGTCGGTTTGAACCAAATTCTCTATGAGACCTCTTTCTGACCTAATAGATCGCTTAACAGCGCTTATGACTCCTTTAGTAACCGTTGGGGCTCCCTGCAGCCCAAAAGGGTTACCAATGGCAAAAACGGTCTGCCCCACTCTAAGCTCGTCGGAGTCGCCCAATTCTGCTGCTGGAAGATCCTTTGCATCAACCTTTATCACAGCAACATCGTCGCTGACGCATGCTCCCACTCGCTTTCCTCGGAGGACCTCTGACGAAGTCAATGTTACATCTATCTTCTCGGCGCCTTCGACGACATGATTATTTGTCAAAACATAGCCTCTCGAGTCAAAAATCACTCCAGACCCCATTCCTTGAATCGGATGAACCTGATAGTAGAAGTCTTGAAGCAGGCGAACAGTGTTTATGTTGACTACGCTCTTGCTCACTTTTTCTATTACTTCAAGAATGGCAGATTCATCAGACGACATACTTAACGCCTCTAACAATTCTTGATTTTGCGAGCTATACACTCATCCCTACGCTATATAAAAGCTACCAAAAACAGTCGTTGCGGATAAAAAATAAAGGATGAGCTAGTTTGATTCTTTACTTCACGGTCTTCTGAAGGACTGTTTCCCATGTGTCGGCATGGTCTTCTTCGTCGGAGAGAATCTCTTCCAGCATGAGTCTGGTGGTCGTGTCCCCGATTTCTGCGCACATTTTGACATGTTGTTTGTAGGTTTTCACCGCCATGTATTCGCCGTCTAGATCGTCTTGAACCATCTTCTTGAGATTTCCGCCCATCTTTATTGGATTCGGCCTAGAGTTAGGAACGCCTCCAAGATAGTTGACTCTGTTAGCGAATTTCTGCAGGTGCCTCATCTCTACTTTAGCGATCTCTTCAAACTTCTCGATTATTGCTGGGCTTTCCAGACCTTCACCCATGACTTCATGCATAATGTACTGAATGATTGCACCCAGTTCCAAGCCGATATCGATGTTCAATGCTTTGATAATCTTTTCGCGATCCGCCTTACTCAGTAGAAGGCTCATAAATGATTTCACCGTCGAATTCAGTGTTATCTAGAAGGAGCATATTTATGATTTATGCCGATAGTGTTTCTTGACTTCTAGAACTTCCTGAACTTCTCTTTTGACGCCCCACACACAGGGCAAAGCTCTGGCGGCTCGCCTTCCACGGTGTAGCCACAGCTATCACAGATGTACACCGAGCCCAACTTGATGTCTCTCTTCTCTTCTACAGCTTGCTTAGCCTTCAGATACATGCTCGCATGGATTTTCTCCGCCTGCAAAGCCCAGTCGGTTGTTCTCTGGGCACCCTTCTCGTCTTGAAGCTTGGCAACCGCGTTGAACGCTGGGTACATGTCGTTCACCTCGTAGGTTTCGCCGTCGATAGCCATTTGCAGGTTGTCGGCTGACCCGCGGATCAACCCTAAAACGTCGAAATGGTTTGTGGCATGCACCTGCTCGGCATGTGATATTGCTCTGAACAATCGGGCAACGTTGGAGAAACCTTCAGCTTCAGCCTTCTTGGCGAAGATTAAATAACGCATGTGTGCCTGACTCTCACCGGCGAAAGCAGTCTTCAAGTTGTCTTCAGTCATCTTTCTCACGTCACTTCACCATCCTTGTGAGATTCTTTCTCTGCGTTCTCCAATAAACTTATTGTTAATCGCTCGCATTAATAGAGCAGAAGCACCAAGCCTTTTCGCTACTAATCAGTGAGAAAATTGATCAAGAAGGATCTGCTGGATAAGGTCGTTCAGGAATACAGCAAGTTTCATGGAGCTGAAGCGCAAGTTCAAGTACTCAAGCACGAAGAAGGTGAGCTAGGTGAAGGCGTCATAACAGCACGTTTCACGGGACCCTACTGCTTCTCTTGCGCACCAGAGGAATATTACGCTGACTTCAAGGTTCTCCTCGAGGAATTAACAGGGCTCAGGCTGAAAGTGGGTATGATTAAGCAAGACGACAAGGGGGCATCAGTGGACTTCAAGTACGCGGAAACATGAAAGCGACATCGCATATCCCTCCCTGCTCAACCACAACCGAAAACGAATTAAGGCGTTGAAGCTTTATGGAACGGTTCTCACTTCCCACCAAGCATGGATAGGCGATAACCCATGGAAACACTCACAATTATTCTCACGACCGCTCCGTACGGCGACGAAAAAATTTGGAACGCCTTAAGGCTGGCCAAAGCCCTGATGGCTGGCACGGGCAAAATGAAAATCAACATCTTTCTCATCGGCGACTCAGTCACCGTAGCCAAGACTGGACAGAAACCACCCGAAGGCTACTACAACTTGGAGAACATGTTGAAGGAACTTGTCGACGCAGGTGCAGAGGTGGTTGCATGCCGCACGTGCATCGGCGCCAGAGGGCTGAGCCAAGCCGAACTCATTCAGGGCGTGCGAGTCGGGACAACTGTGGGCGACCTAGCCGGTTGGGTCAAGACGAGCCAGAAAGTTCTTTCTTTCTGAGAATTAATCTGACGGGTGAGAGTCTCGATCGTACCTCTTCGGTTTTACCTGCCCAGCTTTTCACCTAGGAGTCTTACCACATCGCCGGGTTTCTCGGCCACGGGCACATTGGCTTTCTTGAACGCTTCAATCTTGCTGGCTGCAGTTCCAGTACTGCCCATGATAATTGCGCCCGCATGTCCCATACGTTTGCCCGCCGGCGCCGTTCGACCAGCCACGAAAGCCACGACGGGTTTTGAATAGCCTTCGGTTGCTATGAACTCTGCTGCTAGCTCCTCGAAGTTGCCACCGATTTCGCCTATTAGAGCAACAGCCTTCGTCTGCTCATCTTGTTCAAACTCCTTGAGCACATCAACGAAGCTCAGACCCACAATAGGGTCACCGCCTAGACCGATACAAGTCGACTGCCCTAAACCATGCATGCTTAACCCATTTGCGATTTCGTATGTCAGGGTACCGCTGCGAGACACCAGACCAACAGCACCTTGCTTGAACACGTGCGCAGGCATAATACCCAATTTGCACTCGCCCACAGTGAGGATTCCAGGCGTGTTAGGACCAATGACCACAGCGCCTTCCTTTCTAGCCCGAAACATCACTTGGACAGCGTCACGGACAGGAATATGCTCCGTGATGATGACTATGGTCTTCAAGCCTGCGTCTAACGCTTCAAAAGCTGCATCTGCAGCAAAGGGAGCTGGAACAAAAATGATGGATGCATCGCCGCTGATAGCGTCCTTTGCTTCCTGCACTGTGTCATATACAGGTACGCGGTGAACCATGGTTCCGCCTTTGCCTGGGGTCACGCCAGCCACAATATGAGTGCCATACTCAAGCATTAGGCGCGTGTGAAAACTTCCTTGGGCACCAGTGATGCCTTGAACAATAGCCCGCGTCGCTTTGTCCGCAAAGACGCCCAAATCGCCTAATCGCCTCCACTTAGGATGATTTCAACGGTTTTCTGAGCTGCTTCTTCCATGCTGTCTAACACGTGAAAACCTGCTTCTGTGAGAATACGTCGTCCTTCCTCCTCGTTTGTGCCCACTAAACGAATAAACATAGGCTTGGTCACGCCTACACGCTTCTGCGCTTCAAGAATGCCATTCGCCACCTCGTCACAGCGAGTGATACCGCCCAGAATGTTGATGAAAACAACCTTCGTGTTCGGGTCAGACAACACTATGTCCAATGCAACAGCTATCATATCCGCTGAGGCGCCGCCTCCAACATCCAAGAAATTGGCTGGTCGTCCACCGTACAGGTGAATCGCATCTAAAGTAGCCATAACCAAACCAGCCCCATTGCCAATTATGCCCACATCACCATCAAGTTTAACATAAGCTAAACCGCTCTTCTGCGCCTTTAGCTCTTGTGGCGTTAATTCAGTCTCCTCCATAGGACGACTAACAAATTCCTGATGCCTGAACAAGGCATTGTCATCGATGATCAGCCGTGTGTCAGCCGCCACAAACTTGCCGTCAGTGGTCTCAACCAACGGGTTCATCTCAGCCAACTCAGCGTCAAAATCCACAGCACCCCGGTAATGCTTCAAGAAAATCGAAGCCAAATCCGTCATCTGGCTCTCAGCATAACCCAGCTTCTTCGCAATCTGTCTTGCATGATAAGCACGAAAACCATACACCGGGTCGACTAAAACCTTCACAATCTTCTCAGGTGACGTCTTAGCCAACTCCTCAATGTCAACACCGCCCTCAGCCGAAGCAACAGCCACATAACAGCGCTCAGCCCGATCAACAGTTATGCTGAAATACAGCTCCTTCTTGATGGCAAGCTTCTCTTCAACCCACACGCTTTGAACTTTCACTCCTTTGATTTCGCTCTCCAACAACTGCCGCGCAGCCTTTTCCGCTTCCGCTGGGGAATCAGCGAAAAGTATTCCGCCCGCCTTGGCTCTGCCAGCCGCCAATATCTGAGACTTCACTGCAACGGGCGCATTGATCAACGAAGCGAATTCACGAGCTTCCTTCGCAGTCTTAGCCAAGAAACCCCGCGGTGTGGGCACGCCGTATTTGGCGAAGATTTGTTTGGCTTCATACTCGAACAGCTTCACGGTGGCTCACATCTTTTGTGGAAGAGTTTACTTGAGTGTTTGAATGGTTATGTAAGATTTTGTGTCCTCGATGCCCTCAATCGATGCCATTTTCTTGAGCGCCTCGTCAAGACGCTCTCTTCCCACCTGAATGATGGCGTCCATGTCACCCGTTACACGGAAAATCCGTTCAACCGGAAACTTGGCAATCTGCTCATAGGCTTTAACACGCTTCAAAGGCGACACCTTGATGAAAACAAAGGCCGGGTTAACCGACACGCCAAGCACAGCTAGCCCTTTCTCAGTAACGTCAATGAAGCCTCGGCCAGTGCGAATGTACCCTTGAGCTCGAAGCTTGCGCAGATGCACGTTTAATGCCTGCCTGCTTATGTTTTGCTGCTTTGCCAGATCGCCTTGCTTAACGTTCAAAGTGTACGTTGTTGTTGGCTTTCCGTTTTCATAGAGCATGCTTAGCAGTCGTAGCGGTTTTCCAGACGGAATTTCTTGGCTCACGGTTCAACACCTTGTTATAGGAAAGGGTATTTGTTTACAAAAGTCAACATATATGTCTTACTCCCCATGCACAAAAATGCTATTCAGATGCCCACTTGTGGAGTAACAGTTATAAAAAACTGTTGCGCATTAGACTGCTTGCAAAGGAGCACACAAAACGCCTTTGACAAAAACAACCAAGGAGTGAAACAACAAAATGTCAGAGCCGCGTGCAAGCATGCGTGAAAGCAACGCTGTATTGATCGGGCGAAAACCTGCAATGAACTACGTCCTAGCTTGCATAACCCTCTTCCACGGCGCAGCACCAGAAATCAACATCAAAGCCAGAGGAAGAGCCATCAGCCGCGCAGTCGACGTCGTCGAAATAGTCAGACGCCGATTCCTGCCAGACGTCAAAATAAAGGCAATCGACATCGGCACACAGCAACTACCGGCACAACCGGGCGAAGAGGGACGTGGACCGACCAACGTCAGCACCATCGAGATCACGCTGACAAGGTAAAAGCATCGATACAAGCACGACTAGAGCAAGCAGGGGCTTACCCGACCCCTTTTTTTCTTCTCTTTTTTCATCGTAGTAGGGAAACTTTATATTAGCTAGTACACTGCTCGTATGGATACCACTAGAGGTGGTTACTGAGGACGTTGGTTATCAGATGCCTAAGATGGTGAATGTTTGCCACTTTTGCCTGAAAAGCGGAATTCTCTGCTCTAAATGCCAAACAAAGCTTAAGAAGGGCGAAATCAGCCAGACAGACTTGGAAATAGGTCGTTTGTTGCTTTCGCTTGAAGGCGACTATCCGCCGCTTCAGGAGATCAATTTTCACAAGGCTGTTGAAACAGATGGCGTTCTAGCGTTGATCGTCGGCAGAGGAGATGTGGCTAGACTCCTTAGCACAGGAGGAAAAGTGCTACGAACCATAGGCGAGAAAACGGGCAAAAGCGTCAAGGTCTTGGAGGCAGGTGCGGATGATCGGAAGTTTCTCGAAGACCTGTTTGCACCTCTGAACATTCTTACCATCAACACTATTTGGCTGCCAGACGGAAGTCAAGAGACTCGTGTCATTCTGCGAAGACGCGGACGGAGACCGCCCTTCGACGTGGAAGCCATCAAACAGTTGGCTCACACAGTTCGTGGAATAACGCTTCGCGTCGAGTTTGCAGATTAGAATTTGTTGGAGCATGAATTGACTTGAAACTTGACGAGTTAGGAGACTGGAGACGAACCCACTACACAACTGATGTGACACCTGAACTGAACGGAAAGGAAGTTGTCGTATTCGGATGGGTTCAGGACATTCGAGACTTGGGCGGATTGCGCTTTCTAATTTTGCAAGACCTTGAAGGGACAGTTCAGATAACCATACCCCGAAAGAAAGTTAGTCCTCGAGTGCTTGAAAAATCCGAGGCGTTAGGAAGACAGTACAGCATAGGCGTTAAGGGCACAGTTCAGTCGACGAAGATGACGCCTCGCGGAGTCGAAATCATCCCAAGCGAAATTCGAGTGCTCGGAGTTGCCCAGCAACCGTTGCCGCTTGATATTTCTGGAAAGACGCCGTCTAAGATTGATGCTCGATTGGATGCGCGTGTGTTAGACTTATCCAGTGAAGTGAGCCGGGGCATATTCAAGGTTCAACATGTGGCATGTGACGAAACCCGAAGTTTTCTTTCTCAGCTGGGCTTCTTGGAGGTTCATACGCCCAGGATTATCAGTTCAGCTACAGAGGGTGGAGCAGCGCTGTTTTCGGTTAATTATTATGACAAAGAAGCGTATTTGGCTCAAAGCCCCCAACTGTACAAGGAGCAGCTGGTCATAGATTTCGAGAAGGTTTTTGAGATTGGACCGTTTTTCAGGGCTGAAATGTCACATACGAGGAGGCACATAAGCGAGTTTGTCTCGATCGACATAGAACAAGCGTTCGTCAACGCTGAGGACGTTATGCAAACACTTGAACAGCTGGTCCACTACATATGCGAAGAAGTCACCGACCGCTGCAAGAAAGAGCTCAAAGCTCTCAACCACAAGTTGGAAGTGCCTGAAAAACCGTTCCGAAGATTCACTTACGATCAAATTCTCAAGGAATTAAAGAAAGAAGGATATGAGATCCCGTGGGGCGAGGACATTCCAACCCAAGCTGTGAGAACGGTTGGCAAACTGCATCCCTACTACTATTGGATCACCGATTGGCCGACCAAGTCTAAGCCTTTCTATCTTAAGCCCAGAGGTGACAAGCCGCAACTGTGCGAAGCCTTCGACCTCATGTGGAGCTGGATAGAACTAGCCTCAGGCGGAACACGGGTTGACTCCAAAGAAGTGTTGACCCAACGCCTAAAAGAGCAAGGCTTGAACCCCGACTCGTTCAAGTTTCACCTGCAAGCTTTCGATTACGGCATGCCGCCTCACGCAGGCTGGGCTCTGGGGCTGGAACGTTTTTCCATGGTCTTGACGGGCAAATACAACATACGAGAGGTAACATTGTTTCCAAGAGACCGTTTCAGACTCACGCCGTAAAGCGTCAGAACCCAGCTTTGATCGGATGCAAGGGTTTCATGAACTCCCGCAACACCACTGTTGCATAAGACCCCTTTCTCAACATGAAACTCAGGTGAACCATGTTCTTGCCGAGGTTCACGTCGTCCACAGACGGTTTCCCCATGTTGAAATCGATCAACTGTGTAAGCGCTGTTCTCAACCCGCCTTGCGAGCTGATCTCAGGCATGACTGAAACCTTAAAATCATCAGGCTTCACGCCCTCTTCAGCTAGTATAACGGTCTCGATCTCGCCTTGCTTGCCAGTTGAAGGCGGCTGCCTGTAGCCTATTAATGGAAGAGCCAAGAAATCTTCCTTGTTCACCGTCAGCTTGTACTCTGTCTTGCGAGGTTTTTTCAGATGCATATCGTCTTTGATTCGTTGACTCAGGAATTTATTGAACAGGTAAGACTGATAGGCTTGAAGAAACAGCTGGCACAATTTCTTGGGGAGGCGGTGAAACGCGCCGACGAAGTCGCCGCGCTGTCTTGCTAAATGAGTAAGCATTTGTCGTTCATAAGTAAGCCTTGTGGGAAAATAGGTCAGCGCTTCGGCATAGTCTCGACTGTCAACGAGTCTTTGTCTAGCCTTCCTCGTCTCTGGATGCTCGAGGGGACTCGGTTTTGCCAGAAACGCTAGAGCTGCTTTTTCCCATTCGCCGAGCAACATGTGCTTTCCGACTTGGTGGGTTATGGCACGCGATGTTCCGAAGCGCTGGTGTCCGAAAAAGTTTGGGCAACCGCCAGGCTTGAATAGTTCTCGGTTGATGTTTTCTAAGCGTTTCGTGATGGTTAACATTGAATGGTTGATTGCTCGTATGATGATCCGAAACTTGTTGCCGAACAGCATGCCTGAATGGATCTTTTCGTTCGAGAATCGTATTGGATACAGGCGCAGGTTCCTCGTTTTGATCTGTCCCAGCTGTTCTGGCAGCATTCGACTTATACTCACATGCTGAGCGGTTAGAGCATTAGCATCTTTTATTCCACCGATCTGGATGCGTTCAGTGCTGATGTCCAGCCTGTTGGCGATTGTTTGAACTGCTTGAAAAATGTCCATGTTGCGCTTGACGAGAACGCAGACAAGGTATCGACCTCGCCCTGTAATATTCACAGTATTACGAGACTCGACATTCGCTGTTGAACCGTTCACAAGAACTTCTTCAACAATGAAGTCTTCAGGGAACTGCCGCAGCCTTCCACCGATGCCTAGGGTCTTCGTGGCGTATACTTCAATGCCTATATCTTTCTCCACATGCGGAACGTTCAAAGAAGCGCCAGCTTTCCCGTGATTCTGTCCACTTCAGTCGACAGCGCAGGACCGATGGCTAAGCACGTGATTGTGCCCGGCTCGATTTGAGTCAACCCTCGGTCTGAGACGAGAGCATAAGGCAGCTCTGCCCTTCTTGCTTCGTCCAGCAGCCTGAGCAAGTCTGACTCGCTACTTACCTTCACTGCAATCTTGCATTGCCCTTCGTCAAGCCATGCTTTCCACCATTTTTGGCAATGCTTCCGCGCTTCCTCAGCGGCTGAAACCGCGGCGTGTCCGGCTTGAGCCGCGATCTTGCCCTTGCCCATTTTCAAATCAGAACGCATGACGATGACTTGCTTGTATCTGAATTCAGACATTCTTGGTAGCACTATCCTCTCGACTTATCAATTCTGGTTGTCCACCTATTCCACTTACTATTACGCTGGTGAAGCCCGCTTGATGCAGTCTTCGGGTCACTTCCTTTGCGCTTTTTGAAAAAGTGTTTATGAACACTGAAGGCCCAGTGTCGATTGAATACCAAGCTTCGGTTCCCTCTTGTCTCATTTTAACAACTTCGTGAATGACGCGAACTGTGTCTGGTTCCCATAAAACCATGCGGGATCTGCCAGTCATAGTTATTGCGTGGAGATTAAGTGTGTCTTCCTCGGCGAGTTGCCCGATGGTAGGTATGTCTCCTTTTTCGATGGCTTTTTTCATTTTTTCTAACATGCCCCTAATGTTTCTAAGCCGCGCCTTAAAGAGCGGCGAACCAAGTACCTCGGCATGCGCTTCATCGGTTTTCACTGCAGATGGAACTGGCACAACGACCATGGAAAAGTCCCTTAAGGCTGCGGAATCCAATTGTTCTGCATAAGACCGTCCACCCTTGTTGGCGTACCACATTGCAAATCCACCAGCAAGGCTTCTTGTGGCGGAACCAGCACCCAACCTGACAATTTCAGAAAGCGAAAGCGCATCAAGTTTCAAGTCTAGGGCTTTGCACGTAGCCACGCCGAGCGCCGCAAATCCAGACGCTGAAAAACCTAGTCCTTTTCCCCGGGTAAGACTATTTTCGGAAACCACCTTGAAGTGCCCATTGTATTCTGCCAAGTTTTTCAGCTTGTCGAGAACAACTTCAACTCTTTCTCGGTCTTTTCCACTGAGTTCTTTCCCGTTGACTACTGCCACATCCGCTTTCAACTCTTCGTTTGCCTCTACCGTGGTCGTAGTGTGTAGGACTTGGACGCACACTGATATGCTGTCATGATACGGTATCCTCTCAGCTGGTCGTTTGAGTCCATGATACTTTATCAAGCCTTGAATGGGATGCGCGATGGCTGTAGCCTTCATCACATGACTTCCTGATGCCAAATCAACTTTATTTGACAAAGCTAATAAATGAGCATTATCTTGCAGCGAATTGCGCAAGAGGAAGATGACTGAATGGAAGAGATGTTAACGCTCGTAGACGGGAACGACAACGAAATTGGAGCGGAAACGAGAGACAAGTGCCATCTTGGAAAGGGCAAAATGCATCGTGCCATAGCCGTCTTCCTTCTCGATAAAGATGGGTTGCTGTTGATTCAGCAGAGAAGCCAGAAAGAGAAGCTGTGGCCAGGCTACTGGGACTGCTCAATGGCGACCCACGTATACCCAAACGAAACCTACGAAGCCGCAGCAGAAAGAGGATTAAAACAGGAATTGGAAATAACAGCACCCGTGCAGAAGGTTTTAGCATTCGCCTATTTTGCGCCTTTTGGGAAGCATGCTGAAAACGAGTATTGCGCATTGCTAGTCGGTAGGCACGATGGCAAAATCACTCCGAATCTTAACAAGGTATCTAGTCATGATTACGTGAGTCTAAAAGAGTTGCAGAGAAAAATCCAACAGAGCAGCGAACTTTATACCCCTTGGCTCAAAATAGCCCTCGAAAAACTCCTTTCCCATCCCTCTTCTAAACACTTAGTGTAAAATGTTCAGCGATGGTAATTACTCAGAGTGGTGAGGTTAAAGAGGTAAAAAGGGAGTAGAAGGCAACCATCCAAGCACCTGGGCTCTTCAATAATGGGATTAAGGCTTTGCCTTGAAAGTCTATGTCTCTTACTCCTTGAAGGTTTTCGTTCACGTGAAACTGTGAGCATAGGCTGACTATTTTGTCGAGTTTTTGGTCGGACAGGCGGTTAAGGATCAGTCGGATTCGACGCATAACAGCCATATCGAAGCCTATCGCTTGGTGCCATCGTTCTTGGTAACGAGACAAGAAACTTTCCGAGAAATCATTGTGTTGTATGGCTGTATAGGCTGTTTCTCCAGCGATTTTGGCGCATACTAGACCCATTATGACGCCTCCGCCAGTCGTGGGTTTGACTTGTGAGGCTGCGTCGCCGACTATGAGTAGCCCGTTGTGGTATGTCTTGGGTATTGGTCCACCGAGAGGAATTAGATGGTAAGATGGATTCCTGATGTCTTTGAACTTTAGTTTCTTGGAGGCTATTGGATGCGTGTCCAAGAAATGCTTCAAATGCTCCCTCGGATTTCCGGTTCTTGCAGCTAACCCAACCTTCGCCGATCCGTCTCGTTTGGGAATAATCCAAGCATACAGTCCTGGGGCATATTTCTGCGCCAAATAGACTTCAACCGTGCCCTCTTCCAAGCCGTTAGGGCGGTCAATGTTAGCGTTAACTGCGTTGACAACTAACGATCTATCAAATGTCTGCACGCCGATTTGCTTCAGAAGCGTTGAAGCGTAGCCTTCAGCATCAATAACCATCTCGGAGTTCAATCGTTGTCCGTTCTTAAGCAAAACGCCGTGAACTGAGTTATTGTCGATTAGAAGTTTCTCGACTCTTGTTCCAAGTAAGAGCGTAGGGCCTGCCTCTTCAACGAGTTGAGCCAAGTACTGGTCAAACATGCGTCTGTTGATGACGTATGTTACTGGCGATGGAAATCTAACTCTGAACTCCTTGCCCGACGGCGAGTAGAAGACTGCTCCTGAAATCTTGTTTTCAATAAGCTTTCCAGGCAGTTGTAGTCCCAGCTTGCTCAAACCCTTGATGCTAACGTGCCCCGCGCAATGGCTGGGCACTCCGACTTCTTCGTGCTCTTCACATATGGTCACGTCTACGCCTAGTTTGGCAACTGTCAAAGCGGCGAAAGAACCTGCAGGTCCAGCGCCTACGACCACAACGTCGGTTTTGGTTTTCACGGGCTTCTACTCGGCTTTTTTCTGGCGTAAACTAGGTGACTGTATACTTAAAAGCGCACGCAAATATCATCAATACCCGAGGATCATTCCATTGACTGACTGGCTCGCCATTCTCAAAGAATGCGCTGAAAACATGAAGAGACAGGTCAATCCATTAGTTGGGTCAACTGAAGCGACACGGGGCTTTGACAAAGGCGCAGGCGGCGACGTCAAGAAACAAATCGACATGAAGGCTGAAGAAGCCTTGATCCAAACATTGAAGAAACATGGCGTGTCATGTACCCTAATCAGTGAGGAATCTGGAGTCTCACAAATCGGAGTGCATCCTTCTGAGTTTTTTGTGACCGCTGATCCCGTCGATGGAACGGCTAATGCTGTGCGCGGCTTGCCTTTTGTCGATATCTCCCTCGCGGGTTCCAAAAAGCCGACGCTGGGTGCAGTCGAGATTGCCCTAGTCGCGGATGTGCTCCGAGACGTTACCTACGTGGCTGAGAAAGGTAAGGGCGCGTACAGGAACGGTGAGAAAATCAAGCCTTCAAAGACAGATAGGCTTGAGGATGCAGTTGTGGGTGTGGATTTCAGCACCTTTCGATTTCGGGAGCTAAGCGATCAACTCGTACGAATCTTGCAGAGAACTGGGCACCTGCGTCATCTCGGAGCCAACGCATTGGAAATCTGTTATGTAGCCGACGGCACAACTGATGCTTTCATTGACATTCGGGGAAAGTTGAGGATCACCGACATCGCTGCAGCCTATCTGATTCTTCTCGAGGCTGGAGGAATAATAGCCTCACCTGAAAGCAATAGACTTAACGTACGTCTCGATCCGAAGCAGCGCGTGTCATTTATCGCGGCTGCAAACAAAGCCATCCACAGCAAAATCATGAATCTGATGACAGCTCAGGGACATCATTCCTAGGAGTGCATTCTAGGTTTTGTTGTCGCCTCTTTTTCCGTATCCAGCGTTGTTGTTGAGAAAAGGGAGCGAACGAGTGTTAGCGGTCGGTGATCTTCACATCGGATGGGAAGTTTCATTGGCTGAAAAGGGCATTCATGTTCCTTCTCAAACGCCTAAGATGAAGGAAAAGCTGCTCAAACTAATCGACTTGTACAAGCCCACGAGCCTTCTGTTCTTGGGCGATGTCAAACATACCATTGCTCGAGTTGAGCTTGAAGAATGGCGAGACATACCTGACCTTTTCGAAGCCCTACTCCAGAAAGTAGACGAGGTCAAGGTCATCCTGGGCAATCACGACGGAACCCTAGAGGCTCTCCTACCCTCCAAAGTGCAAATAATACCCTCAACCGGCATAGCCTTATTTGACGTTGGTTTCTTCCACGGCAATGCATGGCTTGCACCTGAACTTCTGCAGTGCCACACCTTGGTCATCGGGCATGTGCATCCGACTGTGGCGTTTCGCGACGCGCTTGGGCTTCGCATAACAGCACAAGTTTGGGTTAGGGCAAGAATACACGAAGAGCAGCTGGTCAGAGCCTTTTTGAAGGGCATGGGTTTCCGACTAAAACCCGGTGAGGACCCTTTCAAAGTGTTGCAGAAGAATTTTCACGTGAGGATCAAGGCTTCTGAATTCTTCATTATACCGTATTTCAACGAGTTCCTTGGAGGCAGACCAGTAAACAGACCAGTTGTAGGCAGGTCTGAGAGAACGGGCACATCCATTGAATATCTAGGTCCGCTCTTGCGGTCTGGAAGCATTGATATCGAAAACGCTGAAACTTACTTGCTCGACGGCACATTTCTCGGAAAAGTCAGTCAACTCAGAAGCATGAGTTAGCGTCATAGTTCACGTTGCTTGGGTTCGTGCACCATGAAAAGCGTGATAACGAACTGTGGAACGAGGAAAATTACCATAAGGAAGAACGGAAACTGATGCGACACGGTTGTGTAAAGAATGCCTCCTAGCAAAACTCCTAGAGCCATCGTGATGTAATTGAAGAACTGCGAGAAACCGGTGACTTTTCCTCTCTGCTCCTTCGGCACCAAGTCAGCCATCAGTGCTGTGTAAGAGGAGAACATCATCAACTGGGTTAACCCCAGCAAGATCAACGATAAGAATAATCTGTAAAGGTCACCATAAATGAAGAGCAGAATTGCAGGAGCGCCCAAAGCATACGAAAGCAACAATGGGATCTTTCTTCCAACCTTATCAACAAGTTTGCCCGTCGGAATGGCTAAGACAATCATGGCAATGAATAGAACCATCAACACTAGCGACCACTCAGGCCTCGACAGACCCAACTCTTCAACAGCGTAGACAACCGTGAAAGTCTGTATCATGGCAAAAGAAAAACCTCCCACAAGAAAAGCCAAGAACAGATAAAACGTTGATCTGGGCACGAATTTCCAGACTCTGAAGCTTTCTTTCAGTGAAGCAGGGTAAGCCTTCAATATTTCCATAGCGCTAATCTTGGGCGGATCAGAAATCGTCTCTTTCAGGTTTGATCTTAGCGCGGCTGCCACGAGAAACAGGGCGACGACTACGCCATAGCTTATTCGCATGCCATATATGGATCCGTATGCAGTGTACAGAAAAGCGGCTACAGCCGGTCCAGGAGTCGTGGCTACTGATGCAATAAGCTGCGTTATTGATATGCCCATTCCACGTTTTTCAGGTGGCAACGAATCAGAAACCATTGCCATCAAAGCTGGCTGATAGATGAGGCACATGTTTTGTACGACTGCTCCTAGGAGAATGGCTTCCCAGCTTGGTGCCAAAGCATAGAAGATGTAGGACAGAGCAACCCCGAAGGTCATGCTGGAAATCAGCCATCTTCTCCCATACTTATCAGCCAAGTAACCTCCGGGAAACTGAACCGAAGCCAAACAGAGGAAAGTTACGAAGCCGATCAAGCCGAGGATAGGTTCGCTGCCTCCTAAGTCTTTGACGTACAAGGGGTAGTATGCACCCGGGATTTCGCCAGCGAAGTCCATGAATATCCAGCTTATTACGAGGACTAGGTAGTTGCCTCGGAAGAATGAGAATTCCTCTCTCAGTTTACCAAGCAGTTGCAACTTAGATAGCGTCTCGATTATCGGAGTTGGGGCTGTTTAGAATCTGACTGAGGTATTTAACCGTTGCACGTCAAGGGCGCAAGCTTTTATGAGATGCGATTGGCATAGTCCATTTATCCTCAACGCTGGAAAATGTCTCATGAGTTCAGAAACCGTGCCAGCTCAAGACTACGCGGAATCGCTGAAGCAAAAGTATCCCAGCCTAGACTTTCCAGCCTATAAACTGCGACAATGGTACTCAAGAACCCATCAAGTGTTTTTTGACTGTAAAGGAGCTGACAGAGAGAGTTGCCTTCAAACGGTTCTCAAGAACACGGGTTACGCTGCTTTCACCGTATTCTTTGTTGCCAGAGAACAGAGCAAAGGGTACCGGCTGTTAGACGCCAGCTTCAGAAACTTGGGCAGCGAAACCCTTGAACGTTTCATCACACGCTTCCATTCACAGTTGGAGTCCATGACCAGACTCGGGATGCAGGCAACTGGATTGGAATACGTTGAATGCGCTGGACACAGCTACGTTGAACCTTAGACTATGTATCTCTGGGTTGTCTTCTCGAAGTCTCTCACGATTTCTGTCACTCGTTTAGGCGCTTCGATTCTGCTCAACGGCACGCCTCTCAAAAGCTCCCACGGACTCTTCTTCGCCAGCACGGTCACAGTGTGGTCTTCTCCGAAACAGGTTCTAGAGATTTCATAGACTAACGGGCGAACTTCAGCCTCAGGCACATGCCCCAAAGCATGCAGATACTCGTGAACAAGCAAGCTGTAGACAAACGCGTTAACGAGCTGCTTTGATTGAGTGGCAGCCTCAACGATTACAACCAGCGTCCTGTTGAGAACTATGTTGTTAGTGCCCAACGGATGATAAGCGCCTAACTGCAGTGGCAAGTCGTCGAGAAAGAGCATCATCGCTGCTCTGTGCTCTCCAAGCGTGTCTTTCACCGTGTCCTTGGCGATTTCCCATATGGCACTGTAACCTTCAGCCTTCTCAATACGTGAACGATACTCCAAGATCTTGATGGATTTCGCCTGCTCAGAGTCACTCATAGGCACCACGCGTCTTTGGACAGGTTCTGAACAACACTCAAGAGTAACCTTAGAACTAATCATATAAGGCAATTGGAGCGGCAACCATTTTCTAAGTAAAAGGCTGGGCAGGTCAGAATGAAAACCGTTCAAGGCAAACTCAAACTTGGAGAAATCATCCCATATTTCAGCCTGCCCTCCAGCCGAAATGAGCACATCAGCCTATGGGACTTTAAACAGAAGAAGAACCTAGTCATATTTTTCAACCATGGAATCACCTGCAGCCGCTGCACAAGCAAACTGAAGGAACTCGCGCCAAATTACGCAAAGTTTGTTGAGCACGAGGCTGAAATCCTCGCAGTCTCCTTTGACATTGTCGAAAAACTCAAAACTTACGCCGCTGAACAGAAGCTTCCTTTTCACCTTCTCTCAGACGAAACAGGGAAAACCACACGCGAATTCACAAGCACAGATGCCGAAAGAAACGCGCCGAGTCCATCGTTTCTAATAACCGACCGATTCGGAGTGCTGCGGCATCAGGAAATCGCCAGCGAAGCTCGCGAACTCCTTGACGCGGACGAAATTCTGAGCTGGCTCCTCCTCATACAGCTAGAATGCCCCGAATGCTCACATCTCTAATCTGACTTCGACGGCTTGGCATCAGGCTTGAACAAACGTTTTTCATAAGCCCGCTTAGACGGTAACTTCCCCTGTTGCTGTTGACTTGTCAGCCTCTGTCGCTCGATGTTCCTCATCCTCGCCTGTGCCTTTGCTATCTTTGTCTTGGAGGGCAACATTGCTCGTTTCGGCTTTGGAAACCTGAGTGGACGCTTGAAAAACTCGGTTTTCCTGCTCTCCTTCCTTCTAGGCTTGAGCTTAGGCTCTGCAACCTGGATGAATGTGACGGATCGCTCGTTTACGTCGACGCTTTCAACGTGCCATCCCACAGTTACCCAAGGTCTACTCTTCGCGTTGTTCCACCATTCGCTGTCTCTCAAAGCATTCAGCGGCAGGTTGTCCCCGATTATTCCCTCTATCTCCCTGATTGGAAGCACAACCTTACTGGTAAACATCCCTCTGCGTAGGAGATACCGACTCAACGGGCTGTACTTTGTTCCAAAGCGACGGGGCGAAACTTCTCGGCGAGTGCAGTTCAAACAGATAATGTACCCATCCTTAGTGAACGTGGTACAGTCAAAACAGTAGAGTCTGCCACACCTTGAACAGCGCTTCAAGTAGGAACTTGAAACAACCCTTTTGCAGAGCGCACATTCATCTTTTAACAGCAACATGATGCGATGCTCAACATAACTGAGGGCTTGGACAGTGGCATTAATCTTACGTATCACAGATTCAAAAAGCATAACCGAACATGGCAAAGCCGTGACAACTGAACTTCTCAGAAAGGCTGACGCAGTAGCATGATCCAAACTAGATTGGGCTTGTGCCTACTTTTCTTCCTTCCGCAACCATCATGGTGACAGTGGAGCGGACGCCGTTGAGTTTGCGGATTTCATATGACACAGCGTTCTTCAAGTCATCGATTTTCTCTGCTTCAACATAAGCCACTGCATCGTACACGCCGTAGACAGTGTAAGCTTCTTTCACGGTCTTCATATTCTTGAGTTGATTAACCACGTCTTGCTCCATTCCAGCCTCAGTGTTTATCAGCACGAACGCTTTAGCCATGACATTTCCCCTCATGTCTGGTATATGCAAGTGATTCCGTTAATAAAAGATTCGCAAAATACAGATCAAAA
>Ga0315314_1001318_pt1 | contig 22804 bp, 24 predicted proteins | sample TDP9_MG_FD_203631 | JGI IMG/M metagenome (GOLD analysis project Ga0315314, IMG submission 203631) | Freshwater sediment microbial communities from Lake Towuti, South Sulawesi, Indonesia - TDP9 | ecosystem: Environmental > Aquatic > Freshwater > Lake > Sediment | place: Indonesia: South Sulawesi... | reverse complement strand
CCAGCGCGCCAAAGGTTTTAACTGCGGTGTTGATCATATTAGTAACATCCGCTTCCTGGGTTACATCGCACTTGACGAAATCAGCTTGATAACCAGCACTAGCCAGCTCTTTGGTTTTCTCCGTCCCACTCTCCGGGTTAAGGTCTGCTATTAGTACTGCAGCCCCAGCTTCAGCTAGTCGCTTTGCACTGGCGAAGCCAATGCCAGAAGCACCCCCGGTAACAATTGCCACCTTACCACTTAAATCAAATAGTTCTTTAATAGATAGGTGTTTTTGCTCCTCTACCATTTGTCTTTCCTTTGTTTTCTCTTATTGAATACAAAGGTAATCATATTCTCTTACCCCGGTGCTGGTGCCTCCCAGCACCGGGGCTCCTAAAGAAAGGAGGAAAAGATGAAAACCGCCACTAAACGTGGCGACTACTCTAATTTTGTCATTAATCATCACAGAATTTTATCTCCTGCTTAATAAGCAAAGGGCTCAGGAGTATACCCATACTTTGGGTTCCCGAGCCCTTCGCAGCTTATCTTCAGGATTACTCTACAATAAGAACAATTACGCATTACTTGTTCTCATTCCTAAGAAAAACCTGTTGCTGCAGGTCTTTTCTATTTAACCTTTTTCACTGTTTCTTCCCGCTCAATCTTTTCCTCTATGGCATCCTCAACCCACCTACCAAACGTTTTACTCTGCTCAGTGGCCTTAAGATGCGCCTTCCGCAAAATGCTCGGCTTCATCTTGATACTCCCCCTCTCCAGAGTATATTACCCGATCGGTCATATTGTGTCGGTCTACGAAAGTAATTCTAGCACGCCTTTTTTTGCTTTGTCAAGGGATGTTCGAATTGACCACGTGATTCACCGTCAAAAAAGTGGTAAAAACCTCGTTGGTTCGTAGTGCAAAGGTACGCTACAATGGGGTAAGACAAGAATCTATCACCAACGAGGTGAGTAAATGGTAACACAAGGGGTCCTACCGTTCCGCAATGGATGGGACCCTACCGCCTCAAGGATGATGGCAAAGCCCAAGAGGCAGGCGCTGCCTAATATGGTAAAAGGAAGGCGAGGGCTTCCTTCTTGTTGCATCATAGCTTATCAAGTAGGATACGTTGCCGAAGGGCAGAGCTTATTAGACTTGTGGCTTCAGGAAGGCACAGAACATACTATAGCATATCCTCCCGCTTTGTATCACCTTACACCTGAATCTGGTTGTGCTAACTGATTGGAGACAAAGCTCACCCCGGGAACTCGACTATTTTCTCTGGAATGCCTCTTAATCCGTCCTTTTATACTATATCATCCTTAATTTCAAAAACCCCCCGTGTCTCCCTAGACAGTCAATTGTTGAACAAAGCATCGTATTGGTCAACCACAGCCCTTGATTTCTTCAGCTCACATCGCTAAAATACGACTCAGAAAGGAGGCAAGCGGTCGCTGGCTTTTTCTTGAGCTGAATGGGGTTCAGGTGGTCGGAGGTTCAAATCCTCTCACCCCGACCATAGATAGGAAACACGGTGGTTAGACCACCTTGATAAACCACCACATTTCGATTGCAGATCGTATCTGGTTGTAAAGCAAGAGCCCCATGCATATAGGGTAACAGCTTGGAGCCTCTCTTCCTTGTGCCTTGACTTAACAAATCAAGCAATTGTTACACTGAATGGGCATTTCCAGCGTCGGCTTGCGAGAGAGGCTCTCCCCAAAGCATCCTGACTATAAGACAATAAAGAATACCGTAAATCACGCGTGGAACGTAGCGGTTGTGGCTACTCATGAACCCGATGGCGGTTCATTCGGTTATCTACCGCGCTCGACACCAATTGGGCTTTACCTCGGCATACCCACGGATACCATGCTACCTGTGAGCATCAGAAAGGGAAAATACAATATCACATCGTTTCGTCGGCGAATCCCTTTGATAATTGACTGGGACCCAGCCAAATTATCATGGGCGAAAGTAGCAAGAGCCGTCCATGAGGCTTCTGATTCTGCCGATAGATTTCAGCAAGCGCTACTTTCTGGCAACCAAGAGGAAATTAGTAATGCACTTGAGGAACACATTAAGGCTCTAGCTTCCCCCTTGACTCCTGAGACTCCTCACCATCTTATACCACCCTGGGTCTGGCTAGTTGGCCCGGTAGTCGCCTACATTGTAGCTCCTATTCTAAAGGCTGAATTCTCCCAAGTTCTGAGGGACATTCTCACATTGGAAGGTGGTTTGAAAATGACAGAGGAATCTATATTGTATTTCTTGCGTGAAGGCCGAAAATACATAGTTACTAATACACTCAGGAAAGTTGGTAGGCAGATGGAGCCGCAACAAGGGACTTAGAGTGAGCACACCCGGTTTTTAGGGCAGCTAGTTGATTTATCGGACAAGGCAAATGTTCACAGGTAGGAAAAGAAGCCCGACCATATCTTTAGGCCAAGCTTTGGCTTAACAATTGGGCGGATTGTTCACTTGCTAAACCCGCGCTTACTCAATTGACAGCCGGAAGTCGTTAACCTAGAATATGAGCTAATCGGCCTCGATTTTTGTTTGGCTTGAAGCCCCCAAGAGGTAAACGTGAAGTATTGCTTTATCGTAGTTAGTTTCATCTTTTTCTTATTCTGGCCGCTTGTGCGAGACCGACACTTATCCCATCACCACCCCCATCGCCAGAAGGAGGGCTACCAATGACGCCTACTTTGCCTCCAGTCCCCCCACATACACCTGAGCCTATGCCCGCGGGTATCTCGCCCTCGCTGGACCATGGGTGCAGAGTGCAGAGAGCTTCTTTCTGGTACAGGCAGGTGTCGCGCCTATAATTTCCAAATTCTCGGGCGGCAGTGATCACGGTTGTCACCTCGGACAGCGCCTGAATAAGACTATCTATCCTCAGCAGGTCATTTGCCATAGACTGCACCTTCTGCCATATTGGTGCGATTGTCTCAGGCGACCCAGGTAGGGTGGGAAGCGGAGTTTGTGCCTGAGCTGTCCCCTTCGGCGTTTTCGCCTTTAGGGTAGCCTTCTCTTCCTTCCATCGTCTGTATTCTCTGGTGACAGTTGCTTTTGGAAAGCCTAGCTTGACAAGTTCCTTCGGCTTCCATCCCTGCCTTAGTAGCTGCTCCCGTGCTCAGTCACTTTCATGCTTCACCTCCTTTATTATTTTTGCAGCCCATATCCAAACTATTGCCTCGAAAAATTCATTGCCTCTCAATGCCTTCTGGCTCGCTGGGATTGCCTACTATTACCTTCCGGGTTGCTCTTTTAACCAGCCCAGGACTTGATCGGCCAAGTAGACTCTTACCTGGTGGTGAGCCTGACGAAGGGAAAACCCCTCTCTCGCCTTAAGTCGTCTAAGGTTTCTTTGTCTATGCCCAAGAGCTCTAACATGGCTGCCTCGCTGTAAACTAGTTGCTCCAGCGTTAGCTTCAACTCCTCCATGTTCATTCGCCTCCGGTATTTGTTGCAGGAGAAACCTGCGCTTTGGGTGCATATCGTCAGGTACCGGCCTCTGACCCTTTAGAATTGGGACGATGTCATCTTTCTTCCCAAGCACAGAGGTAATGCCTCCCAACATCCTCTTTCACCTTGTACAGGCGTGACTTCTACAAGCTCCGTTGACCAAGCCCAACCTAGGTCGATGAAGACCTCACCAAGCCAGTAAGCATGATCTATTTCATCTAGCTTGTGATTGCTTTTACGCGGCCTGCCCCTTTTGCGGACAGAGGCACCGCTGGGGTTAATCAGGCTGTGTTCTCCTTGGCTGGCCTTCATAATCTTCTCCTCGACAGGGGAGCATACGTTCTGGGCATCGGGGTCTCCAACAAATGCAAGCTCAGTAGATATTCTTTTCTCACGGGAACTGGCACGGTTGCTCTGCTGGACAGAGACTGGAAGCAGGGCGAACTGGTACACTTCACAGGGGACACAACGGGATCGGTAGAGTAATGCTGGAGCCAGCTGACATTAAGATTTAAATTCGCCGGAAAACTGACGAGCGGCTTCTCGAAGAAGCTGGGTCGAGAAATTAGTGTACAGGAAAGGTTGAAATAGGACTGAGGTTGCTTATAGGAGTTCATCGTCTCGCTCCCCCTGAAAAGAGGGAGCGGATATTATTTCTAGTTCAAAGAACGTTTCTACTGGTTTCGCAAAAGTGATGTTTGGCCCACCATATTGTACGGTAGGTAGGACTTTTACTTTTTGTCACTGCAGTAGGTGTTTCCATTATCAGCTCTGATGTCTTCCTGTTGAGAGTGGCCATATTTGTTGATACCTTTGAAACTGCCTCTTTGTCTTCATTCCACCCTTTAGGGCGGGGTGAGCAAAAGGCGATACCCATCTACGACCTCTTCCACTTTGATGGAGTACCCTTTGCTCCTGGCAAACCGGGAAACGTTTTCTTTCGACACCGCACTCTCAACGAGCACAGTTACTGCCTCATTGACATTTTCCTCGATAGCCTTCTTAGTTTTGACTACCGGGATAGGGCAAGAAAGACCGCGAGCATCGACTTCAATCATCGTAGTTTCTTCCTTCCACAGAGCCGGCCCTTCTCCACTGACGGAGGTACTCCTTGAACACAACCGGAAACTGGTCAATGATTTGCCTGACCTTAGTAGCTGGGGTAGCCTGAGTAAATTTCCCCGCCATACGGTTCGATTTAGTAGCAATTATAGCTGCCTCATGCAAATCGAGCCCGGCATAGGCAAAGGCAGAGACTAGACCGGTGATGGTATCCCCCGTGCCCCCAATGGCCTCTAGCTCGGGTACATCAGGTTCAGTGATAGTAGCTAAAATATCCCCATTATGGACCACATAATCAATTGCTCCCTTGACCAGCAACAGCCTAGCCGCATTCTTGTGCTGGTAAGCGGTCACCACCAATCTCGGAGTCTGGGTGATGTCAGTATTAAATAGGTGTCTGGCGATATATGCAGGGTGGGTAGCATCTGGGTCAGCTAGAAATGCCATCTCAGGGGCATCCGGGGTGAAGATATCAAATTCTGTTGCTAACCCTGCCGCCTTGGCAGCGTACATTGAGCCGGCATCAGCGATTAATGTCGGCTTTCTTGAGCACCCCTTGATAGCATTGCAGAGTCTCCTAGTCAGAGCCATATATGGAACACAATAGTGTAGCGTCAGTACCTCCGGGGAAAGCTCGGCCACCCTCTGAATGAGATATTCATAGATGTTCCGGCTGCCTACTGCCTGACCAGTATCCCCAGCAACCAGCACTTGAGGCGCCTCGAGCTTCAAGTAGTTGGTGGCAACCAAGGCAGCGCCCATCATGGCTCCGGTGCCTTGAGCACATGGGATGCGATAGCCATTGACAATGAGAAATTCTCCCTCTATGGTGACCTTTCCCATGGTCAGAGGTAAATCTTCAAAAGGTACTGTTCCAACAAGGAGCATCATAGCTATTTACCTCCCTGCCATTGAGTGAGGCACTCCTCAAGAGCCCTATCTAGCATTAATGCACACAGGGTGAAACCAACATCCCTAGGCCGTGGCGCTTCAGTGAGTGGCTTACCGATTAACTCAGCATGAAGGAAAGGGATATCAGGGCAACCACCACCAGAAGTATTCACTATGACACCGCTCTCTTTATCAAAAGTGAGCTTCATGTTAGCCGCCTTAACCATCAACCAGCGGCCGAAATCGGTCATCTTAACAATTCCTAAGATTTCCGAGGTGCCCGTTTTGAGCGGGATAACACTGACATAGGCGACACCCACCTGATTAAGTAAACGTTCGATGCCTGGTTTTTCCACTATGTTTACTTCTACAGCCAAATCACAACCCTTGCGCAACTGCGGTGGTGGAGCAACTAGCCTAACTAGATATCCAGCATCCTTAAGTACTTTCTCTGCTTTCATTGCCTCATGCACATCCAAGAAAAGCACCAGTCCTCCGCCCTCAAAGGGTGTCTTTTGCTTCCGTTTAAGAAATGCCATACATGCCTCCGGTCATTGCTTTATTTTCTCCCGCATCAGGAATCCGACTGCCAAACAAAAAGCCAGTCCAGTAATAACTGCTATCGTGCCGAAGTCACCAATGCCCTTCGGACCTGAGGCGAGGAGAAAGTTATGTGCGAAACTAGCCCCCGCTAATAAGCCAAGGACAGTTACCCCGGCATCAGTATCGCCCTCACCACAGAGGATAAGCTGGCGTAAGGGGCAGCCGCCGAGTAAGGTAGCTGCCAGTCCAACTAGGGTCATTCCCAAGAAGTTCCACAGGTGGTTGTTGTGAGCTATTGGCTGGTCAATAAAGCCCCAGTGATAGAAGCCAGAGGCAAAATTGCCAAGGGCATAGTTGCAAATTATAGCTCCTATAAAGAAGCTGATGATGCCACTAAAGAGGTAAGTATCCCTGACCATTAGCAAGTCTCGCCACCCCCCAACAAAGCACATCCTGGTTCTTTGGGCGAGAAAGCCAGTGAAGAGACCAACTAAGAGCGAAATCCAGATGGCGGCGTGCATTGCACCTGGACCCTCCTCGCTTGAGAAAATAAACCTTGGCATGAAAATGGCCAGAAGCAGTATGCCTAACATGGAAATTGGCATTATCCAGCCCGCCATAGTCTGCATTCTAGTCGTGCGTCCTAGGTTGAATCCCCTTCTCAGTAAGAAGATGCCAATGGCTGCTCCCGCCACCACACCTGCCAGAGCAGTAATACCATTGAGGTCACCACCGGCAAGGCGAAGCAGCGCTCGAATGGGACACCCCAGGAAAACTAGAGCACCAATCATGACAAAGGCACCCAATAGAAAACGAACTAGGGGAGAGGAACCGCCCCTGGCTCGGAACTCGCCAAAGGCAAAAGCTGAGAGGAAGGCACCCAGCACAAAGCCCATAATCTCTGGTCGAAGGTATTGCACCATCCCAACTCGGTGCAAACCGAGCCCACCAGCAATATCGCGAATGAAGCAGGCAACACAGATGCCCATGTTTGCTGGGTTACCCCACTCGGTCATTAGGGCAGCTAAAGCTCCAAAGGTGAGCCCAGCAAAGATGATCCGTATCTTTGGTGACCAAAGTGAACTCAAGTTGCGTCTCCTTTTCTACTTCGGTCCACTGCCTCTTGCTTAACGCCTGCCCATACCCTAAAATAACCATGGTGATTATACCATAAGCAATATTTTGATTGAAGATAATCAATATTTATGAGGGGGCAGCGTGAATTTCGATTACTTGAGGACCTATCTTGAGGTGATTAAACTAGGGAGCTTCTCGGAGGTAGCTAAAAAGCTATCTATCAGCCAGCCTGCGGTCTCCTTTCAAATCCAGAGGCTGGAGCGAGACCTCGGTGTTCGCCTGATTGATAGGAGTCAAAAGGCAGTTACTATGACCGAGGCGGGCAAACGTTTACTTCGCTTTGCCGAAACTGTGGTGGAGGAGCGAGACCATCTCCAGAACGACCTTGATCGATTGCGAGAAGAAGTGAGCGGAGACTTGATTATCGCCGCCAGTACTATCCCCGGTGAATTTTTGCTGCCGCCTATTTTAGGAAAATTCAAGGCACTGCACCCAGCTATAAGGGCTCGGGTGGTTGTTTCAGATTCCCTCACTGTCATCACTAGAGTGCAAGATGGCACCTACGAGGTGGGATTCTGTGGCATGACGCCAGAAGGTCAATATCTAGAGTCATTCAAGATAACTGAAGATGAAATTATTCTCATTGTGTTTCCAGAGCATCCTTTTGCCAAGCAGATGGAGATATCCTTAGCTGAGCTAGAAGGGGAGCCACTTATCTTTCGCGAGCCGACATCGGGCACGCAGCAAAGTCTTGAGAACCTCTTGTCACAGGCAGGGCTTGACCTCAGGAAGTGGGTGCCACATCTGGTTCTGGGCACAACTCAGGCAGTGGTCTCTGCAGTGGAGGCAAAAGCGGGGATTGCGTTTGTGTCAAATCTCGCAATCAAAAAAAGCCTGGCCCTTGGTTTGGTCAAACAAGTCGCTATTGAGAACTTAAGGTTAAGTCGAAACTTCTACTGTGTTTATCGCAGAGAAAGGGTAGTGTCCCGACTCCTTAGCGAATTCATCGCTTTCATCCAGATAAAAGCATTGTGGAGCTGAGATAAATGATAATAGGATAGCGTAAACTGGCTTCTTGCTAAATTTGTCATTTGGTATCGACAAGAGGCGTAAAAGTGGTATAATTCGTCTGACATCTCGCGGTTTGTACTTGCCAAGACTAGAGTATCTATATAGTGGAAAGGAGGTGACTCTGAATAGAGGTAGAGAAGGTGATACTTGAGGGTACAGACCGGTCTGGTCAGCGGAGACAGCACTGGAATCAAATCAGGAACCGAAGCCCCGGGGAAACAGTATCCAAGAAGTTTATTGTTATCATATCCGCAAAATAAAGTAAAAGGAGGCATAAAAAATGAAGGTAGCTATTATAGGAATTGGGCAATGTGGCTGTAATATTGCCGATGAGTTCTACAGTGTAAGCCAATATGCAAAATCTCTCCTTGGCAGGAGAATAGAGATAGTAACTGATACTGTGGCGGTTAACACTGACTCAAGTGACCTCAGAGGGTTCAAGCATATCCCAGGGAGGAATAGGATACTGGTAGGAGCTGGCAGGACCTTTGGGCATGGGGTTGGCAAAATCAATGTCGAAGCCGCTAAAATATTTACCGATGACCGCGGGGTGCTTGCCGGGGAAATTTCTGAGTCCCGGCATTTTTATGAGACGGATGCGGTGGTGGTTATAGCCAGTGCTGGAGGAGGTACAGGCTCTGGTGGTATCGGACCGGTGGCGAGAATTCTTAAGGAAAGACTAAGCCGTCGTGTTATTGCTATAGTTGTTTTACCCTTCGCCTATGAGGAGAGTGGAGCAGTATCTTATGCTCTGACTAATGCTGCCGCCTGCGTGAGTACAGTGGACGGCTACGCTGATGTTACCTTTATCCTTGATAATGAGAAGTTCAGCCGAGGGGCAACGATCAGCATGGCAAACTCATTCCAGCACATAAACCGGCAAATGGTCAGCAACTTCTATGACCTATTCTGTGCTGGTGAGGAGAAAGTCACCAAGTATGTAGGTGCCAAAGTGGCTGATGCTGGGGACATCATTGCTTCCCTATCTGGTATATCTGTTATTGGTAGGGGTGAGGTGCCCCTCCCTACCTTCCGCTTCAAGAAATATTCCGTAGATGAGGGGGTACGCAGAGCAACCTCCGTGTCCACGGCTTTGAATGAAGCACTGAGTAATCTGTCTACCGATATCAACCTGAAGGATGCCCGCAAGTTTCTAGCTATGCTTTGTGCCCCGAAGGAATACATTACACAGGCAGCCCTTCAAGAGATCTACCAGACCCTTCTTGACAATTCTCCCCAGGCAGAAATTAGAATTGGGGACTACCCTAGGCGAGGACGAGAAGTTTCCCTAACTGTCGTTGCCTCAGAGCTGGTTAGGATGCCTAGGATAGAAAACCTATACGAGGAGGCAACAAAAACTTTTGAAGTTCAGAAGGTAACTGGGGCACAGACAAGAAATCTCATCAACGAGCTGAGGGAAAAGGCGAAGGACATACCTAGATTAGCCTAGGTTACTTAAAGAAGTAGATAATGTCATAATTAAAAAGTAGTATGCCAATCAGCCACAAAGTATAACTGGTGGCAATGCCTCCGTAATACTTGTATGGCATAGAAATTGGTGTACTTTCTTTTGTTACCTGAACATACAACCTTTTCCGTTTGTTCAATCAGCTCCACGGGACCAAAAGGCTCAAAGCTAGGCACCATAAATCTGGGGTATTCCTCTATTCATCCTCATATTCATTTTGCGCTGCTTGTGCTCTTTCCGCAAAGAAGAAGGGGATGAAATGTTGTCACGTGGCTAACAAAACATCCGCAGTCCAGCCAGCCTTTGCCAAAAGAGATTATAGATAGCTCAATAGGGAGCATAAAGAGCGTATCAAAGTAGTAGACAGCGGGATAGAGCAGTGGCAAGGATGGCTCTGACTTTTCAAGTCGTAAGCCAGTGTCACTTTTGGTCAATTTTGGTGACTTTTTGGCTAGGTCTTGACAAAATTTCCTTTCAGTGTTAAACTGACAATAGGCACTTTTATGGACAATATTTGGCAATCTGGCAAGTAATAAATCTTAGCCAGCTGTTTAAAGCGGGGAAAAGGGGCTAGCAACCTGACCAGGGGAGTTCGGGCTAGCCCCTTTCTTCTTTGGGTTGGGTTGCTAGTCTCACCCCGCAGCATCTGGCTGATGCTGTAAGTAAACAGAAAGAGGAGGCGAACTATGAAATTTCTAAAAAGGATTCACCGGAGCAAAGCGGGCTTCACTCTGGTGGAGCTACTTATTGTTGTCGCCATTATTGGGGTGCTGGTCGGTGTGGTTCTGCCTAGGGTAACCGGACTCATCGGGCATGGCAGAACAGAGGCGGCAAAGGCTGAGTTAGTAACTGTCCAGACAGCCATGGATACAATGATGGCTAAGGAAGGTCTAACTTCAGTGGCTGCTACCTCAGCCACCAATAATATGGCGGCTTTCCCCAGCGACCACCCGTTATACTCGCTTCCAACGGGCTACCTGCGGACGGCAACAACCAAAGGCACCTATTCTTGTGATACATACGGAAATGTTACACAAGTAACTACTGGTTACGAGTAGCCCCAATTTAAAGCATAGCCGATGGATGTTAGCTGAAACTAAAGGCATTCCTTTGGATACGGAGTGCGCTGACCTACTGGCAAGAGGGTAGGCATATCTTGCCCGGGGGATAAATGTGGTTTTGCTGGGCTGAATTCATTTCTGATATCTCACATGAGCTGCGGAGCCCACTTCTAAATCAGGCTAGAGGTAGTCTCAGTGGATAAGAAGATTTTAGTCATAGAGGACGACCCAAGTACCTTGAGGTTAATAAAGTATACCCTCCAGCAAGAGGGCTACCAGGTACTCACTGCCGCTAATGGGCTAGACGGGATGAGGAAAGCCCAAAGTGGAGAAATTGACCTGATTATCCTCGATGTCTTACTGCCGGGTGTAGACGGTTTTGAGATTTGCCATCGGTTGCGGGCTGACCCGCAAACTTCCCAACTGCCTATTCTGATGATCTCGGGTAAGGCGCGGGAAATAGATAAAGCCACCGGGCTTAAGATAGGAGCCGATGACTATATCATCAAGCCATGGCACCGCCCTGAGTTGGTGACCAAGATAGAAGCCATGTTGGAGCGAACCAGTGCGGTCTTGAAGTCCAATTGAAGCAGGGTGTCTCTTATGAGTAAGAAGATTCTGGTCATTCAGGATGACCCGAGCGCCTTGAGGTTGATAGAGCATACCCTCCGGCAAGAGGGCTATCAGGTAATCACTGCCACCAATGGGCGAGATGGGCTGAAAAAAGTCAAGAGGGAAGAGCCTGACCTCATCATCTTGGATATCCTGCTGCCGGGAATAGATGGTTTTGAAGTTTGCCAGCGGTTACGAGCTGACCCTCAAACTTCCCAGCTGCCCATTTTGGTGCTCTCAGCTAAGGCTCGGGAGGCAGATAAAGCCACCGGACTCAAGGTAGGAGCCGATGACTATATCGCCAAGCCGGCAGACCCCTCAGAGATTGTAAGCCGGGTAGAGAGTCTCTTGGCAAAGAAAACTGCCGCCAAGTCAGAAATGGTTGCTTTCGTTGGCTCAAAAAGGGGGGTGGGAACAACTACCCTGGTGGTTAACGTAGCTATTGCGCTGTCGCAGAGGGGTAAGCGGGTTATTGTGGTTGACCTCTGTACCAACGGTGCCAACATAGCAGACTACCTTGGACTTGAGCCTGGGCGTGCCATTACCGAGCTTCTAATGAGACCGATAGATACTATTGACCGTAGTGACTTAGAGGCAGCACTGGCAGTTCACCATACCGGGGTAAGGGCGCTAACTATCCCTCAGACCTCTGGAGAGCAGAAAGGGTTTTCGCCCTCTGACATTGATTTGTTGGTTGACAGGCTTCGGCAAGTGGCCGATTACCTTCTTGTAGACTTACCCTTTCAGCCGTCTAACGCAGCACTGGCGATACTTAGCAAGTGCAACTTTGTCGCCATTGTCACTGACTCCAAAGCTGGTGCTCTATCAAGCGTTAAGTCCGTAGCTACCGTTTTGGGACTGCTGGGTATTTCTCAGCAGCGAATGGGAGCCGTGGTCATTGACCGGGAGGGGATGTTCCCTGATTGGCAGCTTTCTAAAATGAAATCAACCATAGAGCTCAGCGCCGGAATTAAGCTACTGGGAATAATACCCTATGATACCAAGACTTCGCTGGAACTCGTGCCCGGAAGCACTGCAGTATTGCTTTCCAACCCCGACTGCCCCATGGCTTGGGCGATGAGAGGGATGGCTCAACATATCTTTGGTGAGCCAATAAATAACAGTGGTGCTTAAAAATAGATTTGGTCGGAAAAAGTATGGATAGAGATGAAGGGGAAATATTCGCTGATAGAGCAACCAGAAAAAGCCTGGGCGAAATGCTAATTGAGGAGAAACTCATCACCGCCGAACAATTAGATAAAGCCCTAGAGTTACAGCGGAGACAGGGAGGTAAGCTGAGCGATATCTTGTTACGCCAGGGGCTGGTTAAAGCTGAAGAGCTGGCGGCAGTGCTTAGCGTCCAGCTAAATGTGCCTTTAATCGACCTTAAGCGGCACAAGGTTCAACTCGAGGCACTACGGTTAATCCCTGAAGATATGGCTAGAAAGCATACCCTTATTCCTCTGGACATAGTCGGCGATTCGCTAATAGTAGTTATGGCTGACCCGGAGGACATCCGTACCATTGAGGACATTAAGGCTCAGTCAAGGATGAGGGTTGAGGTGGCACTTGGTATTCCTTCTGATATTGAGCAGGCGATTGACCTCAACTACCGGTCTAGTAGTGAATTGGACAAACAAGTAAGCCAGTTTGCGCCGCCAGTTAGAGAGGCGGCTGAGGTTACCTCAGAGCTTATTGCCAAGACGCCGGTGGCTCAAAGTCTGGACTTACTTATCGCCCAGGCAGTACGGGATAGAGCCTCAGACCTCCACCTTGAGCCGCAGGAAGATAGGCTACGCATTCGCTACCGCATTGATGGCATTCTGCACGATATGTTCTCCTTGCCGCTGACTGGCCTGGCACCGCTGGTATCCAGGGTTAAAATCTTGGCTGGGATGAATATTGCCGAGCAAAGACGCCCACAGGATGGTCAATTCTCGATTGAAGTCGGGGATAGGCAGGTTGATATTCGTACCGCTACCATGGAAACAGTCTATGGGGAGAGGGTGGCATTACGGATTCTAGATAAGTCGCTGTCTCTTTTCACCCTGCCTGAGCTAGGTTTCCTGGCTGGTGCTCTCAAGAAGTATCGGGCGATGCTCAACAGCCCGTTCGGTATGATACTGGTGGGTGGCCCCACCGGCTCAGGTAAGACCACCACCCTATATGCATCGATTAACCAGCTTGATGCCAATGAACGCAATATCCTGACAATTGAGGAACCTATTGAATACCGTTTCATGGATATCAACCAAACCCAGGTTAACCCTAAGGCAGGGATTACTTTTGCCACTGGTCTGCGGGCAATCATGCGGCATGACCCTGATATTATTCTGGTCGGCGAGATAAGGGATAAAGACACGGCAACGATAGCAGTTCAAGCTGCTCTCACCGGACACCTGGTACTGTCTTCAATCCATGCTAATGATGCCGTTAGCGTGCTTTTTCGGCTCATAGACTTGGGTGTTGAGCCATATCTTATCTCCTCGACACTGGTTGGTATTGTGGCTCAGCGTATGGTTCGCCGTATCTGCACCCACTGCCGGGCTCCGTCTCAACCCTCGGTAGAAGAGCAAATAGCCTACGAAGAGGAAATGAGGGAGCCGCCAACTATCTTATATAGTGGGGCAGGTTGCAATCTCTGCGCCAACACCGGCTACCGGGGACGAACCGGGCTTTTTGAGCTCCTGGTTATGAGTGAGGAGATTAGACGGATGTTGCTTAGCAATGTCAGTGCTGGCGATATTAAAGCTGAGGCACTCAAGGAAGGAATGATAACCATGAAGCGCGATGGGATGCTAAAGGTAAAAGAAGGCATCACCTCGGTAAGTGAGGTGCTACGAAGTGTATTTTCCATCGGCTAACAATCTTGGAGGAAACCATGGCATATCAGTTTAAAGCCTATACTCTTGATAAAAGGATTGTGCACGGCAAGATTGACGCTGCTTCCGAAAGGATGGCTGAGGAAGCCTTATACCAGGCAGGCTACCAGCGTGTCCTCAGCTTGAGGGAAATACGCCAAGGCGCAGGTTTACAGCAGTTGCTACCAACCTTCTTTGGGGTTAAGGCTCAGGATGTGATTGACTTCTCGCGCCAGCTAGCTACCCTGATTGAGTCCGGTATTACCATCCTTACTGCGCTGCAACTGCTTGAGGGGCAGGCGTTTAGGGCTGCCTTTAGGAAGGTTATCGCTGGTCTGGTCAACGAGCTTCGGGGTGGTAGCTCCTTTTCTCAGGCGCTCAGTAAGTACCCGCAGGCATTCTCCTATACCTACTGCCAAGTGGTGAGAGCCAGCGAGCTGGCGGGGAACCTTGAAGCCGGGCTGAGGCAAATGGCTAGCTATATGGAGAAACAGGTAGCAACCGTGAGAAGGGTGAGAAGTGCCCTGGCATATCCTCTCACCGTGTTAATTATGGCCATCGGGGTATTTGTCGTACTTATTACTGTAGCCCTGCCACCACTGGTTGGACTATTCACTGAGCTTGGCACTGAGCTACCGGGGATGACAAGGTTGCTTATTGCTACCGCCGGTTTCCTTATTAATTACAAGTTCCACCTTCTGGGGGGAGTATCTATTGTAGTCTTCTCAATTATTGGCTACCTGAGGCTACCGGCGGGAAAACTGACCATGGACAGGTTAATGCTAAAGTTTCCGTTGATTGCCTCCATCACTATACAGCGCAATATGTGCCATTTCTGCCGAACCGCCTCAATGCTGCTAAAGGCTGGGCTTCTGTTACCGCAGGCAATGAACATCGTCATTCAGACCGTGGGCAACAGCATTGTCCGTCAGGCATTTAAGGAAGTCAGAGAGAAACTGGTTCAGGGGCAGGGTCTGTCTCAGCCGATGGCGACGATTGACCTATTCCCCCGACTTCTAGTGGAGATGGTATCAGTAGGCGAGAAAACGGGTAACCTAGACTCTTCCCTTGCCACCCTCGCTGACTATTATGAGCAGAGGGTTGACCAAGGGGTCAACACGCTTACCTCGATGATAGGACCGGCTTTGACCGTGGGCATGGGGCTAATAGTTGCCTTCATTGCCCTGTCGCTGATAACGCCACTTTATTCCATACTAGGGTCTATACAATGACAGTATTGCGGGGTTAGCAATGGTTATAAATCAATGGCTGGCGAAGACAAAAGCCTGTCTGGTTAAGAGCGAAAGGGGTTTCGGCTTGGTTGAGTCTTTAGCCGCCGTTGCCATCCTGGGGGTGGCTGTGGTGGCTTTGATAATCGGCTTGTCAACAGGTTCAGTTACGGTACGTGAGGGTAACCAGGAAGCGGTGGTACAGAGCTTAGCGCAGACTCAGCTGGAGTATATCAAAAACTACCCCTATGACCCTGAAGCCACTACCTACCCCACTGTGGATACGCCGGAAGGCTATTCTATCTCCGTTGGGGTCGGCTCTATCCCTCATACCGATACTGATATCCAAAAAATAACGGTAACCGTCTCCCGAGGTGAGGAGGGGATACTGACCGTTGAGGACTACAAGGTGAACCGATGATGAAAGGGCAAAACGGATTTACATTGCCTGAAATACTGGTAACTGTGGCTATCACTGGTCTTATCGTAAGTTTTTTGGGTACGGCTATCTATCAAATTCTTACTATCACTGAGTACAGCGGCGATAGGGTGATAGCCATGCATGAGCTTCAAAACGTAGCCCACTGGGTCAGCCGTGATGGGCAGATGGCGAGTACTGCCATTGGTGGTGATGAGCTGGTACTGACCCTACCCGATGACTTTTCAATCACCTATGCTGTGGTGGACTCCGAGCTTCGCCGCACCGCTGATGACTCTCAGATGACCCTAGCCCGAAACATTAGCGCCCTTTCTTTCTCCATTGAAAACCGCATTATCACCATGACCATAACCTCGTCTCCCGAGGGGAGACCGAACGTAAGTGAACAAAGAACATATAAGGTTTGCCTTCGCCCCACGGAGGGAGGATGATGAATAGCCAAAAGGGTCAAGCCCTTCCATTAGCTTTAGTGGCACTAACTATAGGTACGCTGGTCATAGCCCCCTTCCTTAGCCATGCCGGTAGCAGCCTCATCGGCTCACGAATCTACGGGCAGACGATAGGCGAGCAGTACTCCGCCGATGCCGGGGTTGAGCTTGCCATCTGGCATCTAAGAAGCGGGGAATCGGAAGTGCCAGAAGGTGAGGAGCTGGAATTGCCACAATTCACCCTAAATGGCAAGACGGTGAATGTTACTATAGCCAACGAGGGCGGTTGGATTTATAAGGTTACCTCTACAGCTACCAGCGATGATGGCAGCAACACTACAGTTGAATCCTACGTCTCGCTAACCATAGGTTTCTTTGACGGTGACTTTACTGTATTTGAAGGTAATTTCATTCTAGACCGAGGTGATGAATACACCGGCGATGTCTATGCTGGGGGGAATGTCCAACTAAGTCGAGATGCAACCATCACCGGCAGCGTCTATGCTGAGGGGGATGTCCAGCTAAGTCGAGATGCAACCATCAACGGCAGCGTCTATGCTGAGGGGGATGTCCAGCTAAGTGAAGGGGCAGTAATCAACGGCAGTGTCTATGCTGAGGGGGATGTTCAGCTAAGTCAAGGGGCAGTAATCAACGGCAGCGTCTGTGCTGGGGGGAATGTCCAGCTAAGTCAAGGGGCAGTAATCAACGGCGATGTCTATGCTGGGGGGAATGTCCAGCTAAGTCGAGATGCAACCATCACTGGCGATGTCTATGCTGGAGGGAATGTCCAGCTAGGTCAAGGGGCGGTAATCCAAGGCGATTATTCCCTCCCTTACGAGGGGTGCCCGTTGCTTGGCGTTGGCGATATAGTTATCCAAACATGGGCAATAAGCCGTCAGCAATTTTAGCATGCTGAGTATAAGCTGATGAAAGAGTTGGTGAAAGGCAAGCTACCCATCGTAATCTTAATTATTATGTTGTCGGTGGTCTATTACCTCTTTGGCAACGACTACCTGAGCCAGCGCCAGGAGCAGAAGGTGCTGGCTTCCCAAATCGCTGAGGTTACCCAGACCCTCAGCCAGATACCTGAGTCCCCTCAGGGTTTAGAGCAGCGGTTAGAGGTGGCTCAGGCAAGTCTGGCTGCTGAGCAAAGTACACTCCCCAGTGAGGTAGACACCACCCAGGTCATTGATACCATTCTCAGATTAGCTGATGACTGCGGGGTTAAGGCTATTCCCTTAGCCACTGAACCGTGGATAGAAGAGAAAGTAGGGGAACACGGCTATCATGTTTTTCGGTTAAACGTGGCAGTTGACGGCGGTTTCTCCCAATTGGTTGATTTCGTTAAGAGATTGGAAAATGGGGAGTTTAACACCCTTATCGTAGAGAAGGTGAGCGTGTCTAGGCTTAGCCCGCAGTCTGAAGACGAAAGCGTGGCTGAGGGAATTATATCTATCACGGCTAGCCTAGACTTAGCTATCTATACTCAATCGCTTAATTCCGATTAAGGAGCTTATCCAAAATGTATGTCACGCTAAATATCAGCGCCACCAGTATAAGGCTCCTCTGGGTAAAGGGGAGGCAAGTTAAAAAGTGGGGAAGTATGCCTCTGGCACTGGGGCTGGTCAGAGACGGTCTCATTTTACAGCCAAAGGCGGTAGGGGCAGCTATTAATGACTTGTTTAAATCGACTAAAGCCCCCAAACAACGAGTCATTATTAGCGTGACTGGCTTGTCCTTTACCTACCGCATTCTGAGCCTACCACGGATGAAGTCGGCTCTTCTGGAGGAGGCTATCCAGCGGGCAGCAAGGAAGGAAATGCCGTTACCTCTGGAGGAATTGTACCTTTCATGGCAAGCTATCGGTGGGGAGCGTGCCGAGCCGGATTTCTTTGTTTTGGGCGTGCCGAGAAATCTTGTCGATGCTGTGGTTAAGACATTAGCCGAGGCTGGAATAAAATCTTACCTTCTGGACCTAAAGCCACTGGCATTGGCTAGAGCAGCTAATCGAGAGGATGCCTTAATCGTAGATTTGGAGCCTGATTATTTTGATATTGTTTTAGTAACTGATGGTCTTCCGGCTATTATGCATACCATAACGCCAAGGGGGGAAGGAGCCAGTATAGAGGACAACATTCGGCGGCTAATCGACGAGTTATCAAAAACGGTGAAGTTCTATAACAGTAGCCACCCGGAAAGCCCCCTTAGCTCAACCACACCCTTGTTGCTGACTGGAGAACTGGCAGTTGATGCTACCACCAGCAAGCTCATTCAAGCCGAGCTAGAATATCCGGTAGAGTTCTTAGTCCCATCATTGAAATTCCCGCCTGAGTTATCCGTCGCTTTATACGCAGCTAATATGGGGCTGGCTCTTAAACGGCTATCGCAAAAGAGAGCCACCCGTTTTCACGATATAAATCTTGATGTACTGTCGGTTAAACATAAGGCTAGAGTCATTCAGGTATCGTGGCAATTCGTACTCTTATCTCTAGGTCTAGCCCTGGCTATTGGTTTTCTATATCCTATGTACCGGCTCAAGAATGAGGCTGATGATGCAACTATACGTTTGCAAACTGAGTTAAGCAGGGTTAGCCAAGAACTACATCAAGGGCGTCTAGTTTCTGACCAGGCAAAGCAAATTGAGGATACTATAGGTGGAATAACCGCTAATTTAGAAACCCTAAAGCAGGAGCATCAATACATTCTAAGTAAGGGGGGTAACGTTGCTAATAATCTGGAATTGGTTACCACTACTATTCCGCCTGAAGCCTGTTTCACCTCTATAGAGATGGACACTGACCAAATTACGATAAAGGGCGAGGTTGATAGCCCGTTAACTGTTATTGACTACGTAAGGGCTCTAGAAGCGCAAGGGGGGTTATCTGAGGTTCGTATTGCTGAAATCGCTGAGAGTACCGAAGCCGGAGCCGCAGAGACTGAAAGCACCCGGCTAACCTTCACCATTGTTATCAGTAAATAGGCTGCTTGATTATAGTTGAGGAGATAGAGCGATGCACATCCACGACCTACTTCGGCTAACGGTGGACAAAGGTGCCTCAGACCTGCATCTCAAGGCAGGAGGCGCCCTCGTTCTCCGCATTGACGGGGAACTTGTCCCTCAAACGCAGATGCCTGAGATGACACCGGAGGATATGGAGCAGCTCTTTGAGCAAGCAACTACTGATGCTCAGAGAATCTCCTTTGCTGAAGAACTGGAGTTGGATTTTGCTTACCAGGCTAACGGTATTGGTCGGTTCCGCATCAATGCCTACCTTCAAGGACGTACCATTAGTCTTGCCTGTCGCCCAATTCGAACCAAAATCCCTACCATTGAGGAATTAGGACTACCAGAGGTGTGTAAGAGCCTGGTTCTAAAACCCAGAGGGCTAGTGGTGGTCACCGGACCAGCCGGGTGTGGCAAATCGACCACCTTGGCAGCGATGATGAACCATCTTAATCACCAGGCGAGGCGCAAGGTAATCACCGTAGAAGACCCTATAGAGTATGTGCATCAAGATGAGAAGTGCGTATTTTCCCAGCGAGAGCTTGGCGGAGATACCAGGTCTTTTGCCAGCGCCCTGAAGCATGCCCTCCGACAGGACCCTGATGTTATACTGGTGGGGGAGATGCGAGACCTGGAGACGATGGCTACCGCTTTGACCGCGGCTGAAACCGGTCACCTGGTTCTTACCACCCTCCATACCCCCAGTGCTGCCCAAGCCATTGACCGCTTCATTGACATCTTCCCACCCCACCACCAGCACCAGGTGCGGGTACAGCTATCTACCACCCTTGAAGGAGCACTCTACCAGGTTCTAGTGCCCCGGAGCGATGGCTCGGGACGCGTTGCTGCGGTAGAGGTAATGTTGGCTACTCCAGCGGTTAGGAACCTTATTAGGGAAGGAAAGACCTACCAACTGGTTAACACCATACAGACTGGGTCTCAATTCGGTATGCAGACATTGGACCAGGCACTACTAGCCCTCTACCGGAAGGGGATTATAACCCGGGAACAGGCACTGGCTCTTAGTGTAAATGTAGAAGAGTTAACGGGAATGCTTGGTCAGTCTCATTAGAGCTACGAATGCCCTCTAAGCAGGATTTGAGCCTCTATACTGCAGTGTCCAGACCTTACATTGCGCACTCTACGCTTTATTGCTACAATATGCTTGCTATGGTAGCTAAATATAACCCGCAAGAAATAGAGCAAAAGTGGCAACAGAGGTGGGCTGACGATAGACTGTATGAGGTTACTGAGGACAACACCAAGCCCAAGTGGTATGCGTTGACCATGTTCCCTTATACCTCTGGTGACCTTCATATCGGGCACTGGTATGCTATGGCTCCGTCTGACGTTCATGCCCGGTTTAAGCGGATGCAGGGCTATAACGTGCTTCACCCTATGGGGTTTGACGCCTTTGGGCTACCTGCCGAGAATGCCGCTATTAGCCGTGGTATTCACCCCTTCACCTGGACGATGCAAAACATAGACAATATGCGCCGTCAGCTCAAGAGCATTGGTGCTATTTATGACTGGAGTCGGGAAGTAATTACCTGCCAGCCGGAGTATTATAAGTGGACGCAGTGGTTCTTTTTGAAGCTATATCAGGCTGGGCTAGCCTATCGGGGCAAAGCCCCGGTTAACTGGTGCCCCCGCTGTCAGACAGTGCTGGCTAATGAACAGGTATTGGCTGGAGGCTTCTGTGAGCGGTGCGGGGCAGCGGTTATTAGGCGGGACCTGGAGCAGTGGTTCTTCCGTATTACCAAATATGCCGATGAGCTTATGCAGCATAATGGTATTGACTGGCCGGAGCGGATAAAGACAATGCAGCGGAACTGGGTGGGTAAGAGTGTGGGCACTGAGATTTCCTTTGCCCTTGACCACCCTGGAGTAAAAGAAAAGGAGATCCGGGTATTTACCACCCGCCCTGATACTGTCTTTGGGGTTACCTTTATGGTCCTGGCTCCAGAGCACCCACTGGTAGATAAGCTAACCTCGCCAGAAAGAAGGGCTGAGGTCGATGATTACATTGCTCGAACGCGGCGGCTAAGTGAGATTGAGCGGCAGTCAACGGAGAGGGAAAAGGAGGGGGTGTTTATCGGGACATATGCCGTAAATAGGCTCAATGGTGAACCAGTGCCTATCTGGATTGCCGACTATGTGTTGATGAGCTATGGCACCGGGGCAGTAATGGGGGTGCCGGCTCATGATGAGCGTGATTTTATCTTTGCCAAAAAGTATGGCTTGCCGATAAAGGTGGTAATAGCCCCACCGGGGTGGCGGGGGGAGGAATTGGAGGCGGTATATACCGAGCCAGGCACTATGGTGAACTCAGGGCGGTTTAGCCAACTTCCCAGCCAGCAGGGTGTGGAAGCGGTTTCTGATTTCTTGGGGGAGAAAGGGTGGGGAAGGCGGGCGGTAAGTTACCGACTTCGCGACTGGCTTATTTCCCGTCAGCGCTACTGGGGGGCACCAATACCGATAATCTATTGCCCCAACTGCGGCCTTGTCCCTGTCCCCGAGCCAGACTTACCGGTGTTACTACCTGAGGATGCTGAGTTTAAGCCTACCGGTGAGTCCCCATTGAAATACTGTGAGCAGTTTGTCAATACTACCTGCCCGCGGTGCTCATCCCCGGCTAAGCGGGAGACTGATACTATGGATACCTTTATGTGCTCCTCATGGTATTTTTTGCGTTATGCCAGCCCCTATTGTGATACTGCTCCTTTTGATGCCGACAGGCTAAGGTATTGGCTACCGGTAGACCTTTATACTGGTGGTGCCGAACATGCGGTTATGCATCTATTCTATGCCCGCTTCTTTATTAAGGCGCTTCGGGATATGGGGCTGGTTGACTTTGGCGAGCCGTTCACCCGCCTGTTCAATCAGGGGGTTATTATTGCTGGGCGTCAGAAGATGAGCAAGTCGCGGGGTAATGTGATTACCCCCGATGTGTATGTTTCTGAGCTGGGGGCTGATGCAGTACGTGCCTACCTTATGTTTGTCGCCCCCTGGGAGCAGGGTGGGGAGTGGGACGATAGCGGCATTAGCGGCGTGAGCCGCTGGCTTAACCGGCTGTGGAACCTGGTGCTAGAGCCGTATAATCCAGATAAGACAGTAGATAACGACGTCAGACAGAAATTAGAGCGGGCATTACTACGTGATACCCATCAAACTATCAAGAAGGTTGCTCAGGACCTGGAAAGGTTCCGATTTAATACTATGATTGCCGCCCTTATGGGATTTACCAGTCGCCTAAACGAAGTGAGAGAAAGCCGCTCGGTTAGTAAAGGTGCTTTGAAATGGGCTGTAGATGCCCTGCTCTTAATTCTGGCACCAACTGCCCCTCATCTGGCAGAGGAGCTGTGGCACAGGACAGGGCACGACTATAGCATTCATAATCAAAGCTGGCCACAGTGGGACGAGGAGCTGGCTAGGGACGAGGAGATTACCCTGGTAATTCAGGTCAACGGCAAGCTCCGTGACCGGCTTACCGTCCCGGTATCTATTACTGAGGCTGAAGCCAAAAAGCTGGCACTGGAAAGCCAGCGGGTGAAAGCCCATATTGAGGGCAAAAAGTTACTTAAGACAGTATATGTCCCGGGGAGACTGG
>Ga0315314_1001317_pt1 | contig 22832 bp, 22 predicted proteins | sample TDP9_MG_FD_203631 | JGI IMG/M metagenome (GOLD analysis project Ga0315314, IMG submission 203631) | Freshwater sediment microbial communities from Lake Towuti, South Sulawesi, Indonesia - TDP9 | ecosystem: Environmental > Aquatic > Freshwater > Lake > Sediment | place: Indonesia: South Sulawesi... | reverse complement strand
CATGTATCCAGATGTAGGATTAAAGGAGGAAATATCTGTTGAGTGAATTAATAAAATGGTTTGAAAAAAGAAGAGAAACAAAAGCCCTAGCAACTGTACAGCGACATTTAGCCTTAACAACGGGAATTGTTGAAGACTTGGAAAAGGCGACGGTAGCGGCCATAAAAAAGGATGAAAAGGAAATGCAAAGATGTGTTGAAAGAGTGGCGAAAAGCGAAAGAGAAGCAGACACATTGCGAAGGAAAGTTATGGATGAGATATCAAAGGGAGAACTGTCACCAACAGACAGAGTGGACTTAATGGACCTCATAAAAAGAGTAGACATGGTTGCAGACTGGAGCAGAGAATCTTCACGCATAATGAGAGCAATACCAATGGAAGAATTGCCAAAAACAATTCAAGATGAATTTCTAGAAATGATTAAAAGCGTCAAAGAATGTGCTGTCTCCCTTCAAAAATGCGTGAACAAAATGATGACGAAACCCGAAGAAGCCCTCCAAGCAGCAGACGTTGTAGAAAGAGAAGAGGAAAAGGTTGACGACATACATGAAAAAGCGAGAATACTGATAGGAAGAGAAGACCTGCCCAAAGCTGGAGCAGCAGTCTTAGCAAGCCAGCTCTTTGAAACCATAGAAATGATTGCAGACGCATGCGAAGATGCATGCGACCAAGTAAGAATTATCATGGTTCGAAAATAAGGTGAACAGCATGGTTGAGATAAAAATCAATGTATCAGAACTAAAAAGTGAAGGAGGCAAAGTAATCAAAGAATTGAGTGAATTTCTAAAAGAAAAGACTAATGTTGAGGTTAACACGGCAACAGACTCCATAACTCTAAAAAGCGAAGAGAAAACTGTTTCTAGAAAATACTTGCGAGTGCTTCTAAAAAAGTTTCTACACAAAGCCGAGCTGAAAGACTATTTCAGAGTAATAGGCGGCGAAGAAAACTCTCTCATGATCAAAGAGAAAAAAATTGCTGAAGAAGAATAACATCTCTATCTCTTTTTAAGCGCTTCGCGCTTCTTTTTTGCAAGGTCATCTTGAACCTTGATTAAATACTGCTTTGCAGTGTAGGCGCTTTTATAGGAGTCTAACAGCTTTTCCTTAGTCATGTGTGTTTCAGCTTCATTTAGCAAATTCTGCACGTCCCTCAAAACTGGTTCATCCTTTTTGAGTTCTGGGTTAGTCTTCCACTTCGATGTGGTGCTTTCATTCTGAGACGTCACTGAAAACAAGAAGAGCGCATATTCCAGTTCTGCACCAACATGCCATAGGCTTTCAACAAATGCGCTTTCATCTTTTTTGTTTAACGCGACTATTGAATTTTGTAAGTGGGTTCTAGCGGTTTTCAAAGCCTTCAGGATTTTCTCGTCAGCAGTCATCATCTCAACTCGTTTTAGCACATTAATATCATATCCTTTTTTATCTGTTTCGTCAACCTTTGAACGCTTTCATCCCTTCTCTTTGACAATGAAAAGAACCCCCAACAAAATCAAGGCTGCCCCCAAGACAAACAAGGTAGCGGGTATTTCTTGAAAAACCACTACTCCTAACGCCGTTGCACCAATGGGTTCAAGCAAAGCCATCGTTGCTGTTTCAAAAGATTTCAGGTTGAATAGAGAGGAGAAGTAGAGTGTGTGGGCAATTGCTGTAGGCAGTATTCCTAAACCAATGAGAGGCAGAAGAATATTTGCCCTCACTTTGTAATGTTAATGTTTTGCTTGTGAAGGGTATGCTCAAGACTACCACGACAATGGCTGTCAACAAGTATATTGGGAGCATTGTGGAAAGTATAGTCATCTGACTCCTTATTTTCCTGCCATAATTAAGATCGAAGGCTTCAACCAAAGCAGCTAAAACAGCTTCTAGATCACCTTTTAGGCTTGGAGAAAAACCTCCTTGACCATGATCTGGTTTTGCAATTATTGTTTCAGCGTAAGCAATCATACATATGCCTATAAAAGCTATTGTTAAACCCAAAATCACGAGACGAGACGGTTTAATCTTGAAAAAGAAACTTGAAATAAACATTGAGAAAATCGGAGTTGTATTGACAAGAACTGTTGCGTTCAAAATCGTCGTGTCTTTTACTGCAGAAATAAAGAGTATGAAATGTAAGCCAAGGAAAACGCTGAGAATGAAAAGGTCTCTTAAATTCCTTTTTACTAGGTCAAAACTGAATGTCTTTCTGAAAACAAGCAATATTATAGCTAGAGTTAGGCAAGCGATTATTAGACGCCAGAAGGCTATGGAGAATGCGTCTATGTTTTGCAGAAATCTTATGAGGACTGACGCCGTTCCAAAGAGAACCCCGGCTATTATACCCTCTGTCAAGGCCAATTTTCTTGTTCTTTCATGCATCTAAATGCCCTTTTCACTTTCCAACCAAATACTCTTTCTATGGGTTAAATTTATACACATTTTCACTTGTAAATGAATTGACACCCTAGTGCTTCGAGAAATTAAAGGTGGTACAGTGAATACTGAGGAAATTATGGAGTTATCTTTGAAACTGGCAGGGTTAAAAGAAGTTCCAGAAGACAGCGCCATATACGTAAGCAGCAACAACATAAGAAAGGTCTTGTTTTGCATTGACGCCGGCGTCCCAGAGCTTTTGTTTGCCAAGCAGCTGGATTATGACGCTGTGATTGCCCATCATCCAATTTGCGGAACTTCTGCAATAAACTTCTATCAAGTTTTCAAGAGGCATGTTCAACAAATGACTGGTTACGGCATTCCAAGAGAAGAAGCTGAAAAGGCTGTGGAAAAGAGGCTTGAAGAGTTAGAAGCAGAAGCGCACGCGCGAAATTATGCTCACGCGATTGATGTTGCTAATCTTCTGAAAATGCCTTACATGAACATTCACACGCCCCTAGACGAGGTTGGAAGAAGAATCATGAGCGAACAAATTACCAAGAGAGTCAGAAAAAATTCCACAGTGCAAGATGTTATCTCTGCCTTAATGGAACTCCCAGAATTCAAAAACGCAACTACTGAAATCAAAATCAGATTAGGAAAACCCGAAAATGCCGCTGGAAAAGTTGTCGTTTCACATGGAGCTGGGACGAATGGCGGGTACGAAATTGCAAAGACATACTTTAAACATGGAATCGGAACAGTCGTATATATCCACATAAGCCTAACAGACTTGGCGAAACTAAAAGCTGATGGCATAGGAAACCTCATCGTCACCGGACACATCGCAAGCGATTCCGTTGGCATAAACCCTTTGATCAAAGAACTTGAAGAAAGGAATATTTTGGTGACAACGGTTGGCGTTGTTCCAAGCTGAAGAAGGATACGGACGTTGAGACTGGTTCATTGTAGTAATAAGAAGAGAGAAAGTTACGGAAAATCTTATCCAAAATCTATATTTTAGATTCATAAATCATAATTGCAAGTGTTTTAACAACAATTTCTTCTGGATAAGTCATGCTAGAGAACGTTTTGCAAAAACAAAAAACAGTTCAACGTGTAAAATGCATCAAGTGCGGGAAAAAGGACGCTACAAAAGACGATCAAATGTGCGACAATTGTCGGTTCATGCTCACTCTTGAGGGCATCATTAAAAGTAGAAAGTGAAATCCAGTAGCCCAAAGGAAATCCTAGCGAGTCTCGAACTGGTTTGCTTAGTTAGTTCTTTAAATTGGTCTGAACTGTTTTCTTAATAACTCCCTGATCTTTTCAGATTTTGCTTCCTCTTCTAACGCTTGCTTTTTTACCTGCTCTTCTATTCCAGCCTCACGAGTTTCAGCTTCTCGATTATATTCGTCAATGCCTTCATTAGTTCGCTCTATTACTTGCCTAATCCAACCTATTTTCTCCTCAATTTCGTCTGCTGTAGTAATAAGCCTAAGTTTATCACCAACCGTGAAGAGTTTTCTATCCCATAAATGCTCGCTTGATTTCCACTCTTGTTCAAAAATGTGTTGCCAAACATGATCTGGTGCAGAATTCAGAGGAAGATCGATAATGTAAGCATTAGGAAAATAGTGATCTCTTTTTATGACGATGTTTTCAACATCAACTGGTTCCACCAGGTTAATTTTCTTAGCTATTTCCCTCACGTTTAATCCCAATTATAGAATTGGCTTATTTCACCTTAAAAACTCTGTGCTAAAAGACAAACCCATAACTAATAAGCTACGCCTAGAAAATGCAGACTGCATAGTGTAATTAGCTTTAGATTTACTTTTCTACTGAGACTTTGCTTACTCCGACTTCCTTTTCAAGCCTTACCACATGTTCAGCCTTTTCTGCAAAGGCTTCGCTGTGGGTAACGGCTATTATCTGTTCTATAGCCTTAAAGCGTGAAATTGCATCGGCCAGACGGTCTATTGAACCGTCTTCTCTTCCAAGGCTTTCAGTTGGTTCGTCAAGCAGAAGCATGCTTAAGCCGTGACCAGTTCTAGACTGCATAATTAATTGTCCCAGTCCAAGACGATATGCAAAAGCAAGCAATGTTCTTTCTCCACCAGATAAGTGCGAAACTTCTCTTTCAACGCCGCTTTCACTTTTGACATATGACGTATAAGTTTCGTCAATTAAGACATTCATTAAAGGTCCTTCCCCACCCATCAAGGTGTCTAGAACTTGCTGAACAAAATTTCTTAGGACCTTTATGAATTCGCTACGCAGCTTTGGTTGAATGCTTCTGTAAGCATCACGTATCGCGCCCATGATTTCAACAAATTTTACTATTCTTTCCATGCGCTCAATTTTCTGTTGTGCAAGATCAATTCTTTCTTTTGTTTCGTCTAAACGCTTGACCAAATCCTCTTTACGGTTTTCTTTAGTCCTTAACTCAGACTCCAGCAGATAATATTGCCGAAAGGCCTGTTCTCTTTGAGTTCTCGCAATTTCCAGCCCGGATACATCAAATCTGCCGATTTCTGCTCGTATAACTTCTAGCTGCGTTCGCAATTCTTTCTCCAGTCTTTGTTTTTCCTCAAATTCTTTTGAAAGTTCAGCCATTGTCTGTGATTCTTCATCTATGCGAGTTTTCAACTCCTCAATTCTTGGAGTAAGAATTTGCAGATTTGAAAAAGCATCATTCGCCTTTTTCTTTATTTGTTGCAATTCTTCAATGTCGTGTTGGAGTTGAGCTATGGCTTTTTGTCGCTCATTGTTTTCTTCTCGAATTCTCTGTATTAGGTTGTTTTTGTATTCCTCCGTCAATGATTGGAGACAGAGTGGGCAACGGTTTTCAGTGGAAAGCGAAGATGTCCTCTTCTCGTCTGTCTGCATGTTTTTGAAGGCAGCTTCTTGCTCGCCCCTTAAGCTGGAGATCTGGTCGTCAAATGTCGCTAAATACTGTCTTAAGATTTCGATCGACTGGTCGGGCGAAACTCCAATTTCCTTAAGTTTAGCCTTATGGGATTCTAGTTGCGCTTCCATCGCATTTAGGCGCTGGCTCAGATTCCCAATGGCGCCTTTTTTGTCTTCAATTTTTTCAGCTGATGCCGCTGAAGTGTCCTCAATATTTGTTAGGTTTGCTTGTATTTGGGCTTCTTTTCTCTTGAGTTCCTCTGAGAGGGTTTTTACTTCTTCCAGTTTTTTAAGTTTGGAATCAGCTTCGTCTAAGGCTTTTTTAGCCACATCCAACTTTTTTGTTGTTTCTTGTAGTTGGATTTCGATTAGTGAAAATTCTTCAATAGTGCGGTTGTATTCCGTATTTAGCCTTTCCATACCAACGATGTCGGGGTCTTTTTCATAGGCTCTTCTTTCTCCTTCGTACTCCCGCTGATAGCCCGCAAGATTACTCCATGCCGTTTCATAATCTGATAAGCCAAACAATTCGTCTAAACGTTTCTGCCTATCCCGTGGCGTGGCATCTAAAAGCTCTTTTAGGTGCTCTTGTTTAACCCACACTATCTCACGGAAAAGCTCCTTATCCAAACCAGTTATTGCTTTAAGCTGTTCAGCTACTGCGTCGCTTTTCACGCTTGCTATTAGGTCTTCGCCTTCGAAAAGTTTCAATTCGTCAAGATCTTGGCTTATGCCTTTTCCACGCCTCTTTAATCCACGAGATATTTTGTAGTTTTTACCATTTTGGACAAATTGAACCGTGACTTTTCCAATGTTCGAGTCTTCGCGTAATAGATATTCGTAGCTTCTGCCGATTGGGTCTCCGAACAAGGCGAAGTCTATGGCGTATAAAATGCTGGATTTTCCGCAGCCTAGACCGCCAACAAGACAGTTGAAACCTCTTGCAAAAGGTACTGTTGATTTCACGTGGGAGCGAATGTTTTCCAAATGAATAATTTCAACTTTCATTTCAGAAGCTCCTCTATGGTTTCTTTCACTTTTTCCTCTTGCTTTTTTGTTAGTGGTTCAATTAGGCTGACGGCGCTGTGGGCTATTTTTTCGGCTTCGTCTCGGCTGTAGCGTTCGGAGAAGATTTGGAGGAAGTATTCGAATGCCTTCGTTTTCAAATCCTTAAATTCGCTTTCGAATATTGAACGAACAATTTCTTCTGAAACCTCGCTTTCGCGCAGCTGAACAAATGGATGTACAAGCAAAGCCCTTTCAGCAGCGCCTCTAATGTGAGCAACATCCACTTCTGAACGACTTGCCTCTGCAGGCAAAACTCCTTTAAGAGCTAAAATAATGATTGCGCCATCCTCATCAGCGTCCTTCACAAGTTGAACAGCCATCTCCGTAATTTTTGACGGATTTACACCAGTAAAATCCTGCTCCAAAACAACAAATTTACGGGAGGATTCAAGCTCTACGAATTCCGGCGAGACTGCTCCTTTTTCATCCACTTTAACATAGTAGAAGCCTTTCTTAATTTTAGCTTCATCATAGTTGACAGTTTCAGTGCACCCACTGTAAACTAGAAGTCCTTTTTTGAATTTCTCCTTGTACGGTACGTGCACATGTCCGGCAGCATAGTAGTCGAAGCCTTCGGGCATGAGCTCAGGTGGAGCCTCAGCCTCAATGTAAGGCGGTTTAACGCTTGGAAGGTCTAGTGCCATGTGAAAAACGAAAATGTTGAATAGGGTAGGGTCTGGCATGGGTTTGTTTTGCTCCATGAAAGCCGGAAGTTGCTCTTCAGTTTTGCGTCTAGTTCTGAAGTTGGGCACGCCGTAAACGTAGCAGCAGTCTGGTTTTCGCCAACATGCGCCCTCATGTCTTGGCAGATGATAGATTAGCCCTGCGCTGTCCAAAGGATTCAGAATGGTGCCAGTTACAACGTTTGGCGCTGAATCATGAGAACCGTCAACAGTTAAAACTGGAATATCAGCATCATGCAGACGGCTAAAGTTTTTGATGGCATTCTCTAAAGTAACATTAGAAGGACGTGCTTGATGGAATAAATCTCCGGCTAGAATCATGAAGTCTGGCTTTAATTGAATGGTTTTGTCGACTAATTCTTTAAAGGCTTTGTCGAAGTCTTCGCGTCTGGCTTCTAAGCCGTATTGTGAATAGCCTAAGTGCAAATCCGCAGCATGAACAAAACTGAAAGACCTCAAACGCCTCTTTCCTCCCTTGAATTGTTGATATTTGATTTAGTTAAAGGCATCTATTTTTAAGTATTTAACGAATAAAGGTTGGAGACGCCCCTTGATGTTGAAAGAAAATGGATAGCCTTCGATTCAGTAGGTAATGCCGCTTAAGTTTTTCCCATTTATGCTTCTTTGTTAAATCTTCATTTCTCTAGGTTTAGATGCTTAGTGTTAATGCGCTTAAAGGAATAGTTTAGCATTTTCTCCCATTGCTTCACGCAGCTTGCTTACGATGCCGATTATACGTTGGAATTGCTCTTTTTCCTCTCTACTCTCAAAACACTTTTCATTCCAGACGCGAAGGTCGCCAACAAGAAAATCAATAAGGAACGAAAGCTCCTTTTTTCCGAATTCAACCGTTACTGCTATTTTGCTCATTATTAATCCCATGTGGAACATGTAAAATGAACTAACTTAAATCCTTAGTCATTTATTAATGTGAAAATTAAACTTATTAGAAAAGAAGACTATTCTAATAAAAGAGGATGCGAATGGTAAGCAAAGTTCTCCAAAGGATGGAGGTTCTTCGAGGATTTATTCAGATTCCGGCTGAAAGTCTTTCTGAATTAGTTGGAGATACTCGTTTACCATGCGTCACTACGTTAATGGGTAACCCGGCGCGGCTAGACAAGTATGGGAGACTTTGGTCTCCATATCTGAAAAATAGGTTCTCGGTTGGCACCAAAATAGAATTTATCAAAACTGAAAATGGATATCATATTGCACCAAGTGAGACTCAACAAGAATGCTTTGTCTCATCTCAAAGGCAACAAAAGTCACCGCTAGTTGACACAAATCTAGAGAGCAAAACAGATGCATTCTATAAGATAATCGAAGGGGATTGTCTCAAGTATCTTAATGACGGTTCCATCACTGGAGTTCACCTTACCTTTCTTGACCCACCTTACAGGCAAGGGAAGGATTACAGATTCTTTGATGATGAACAACCTGCTTGGAAATACTGGAATTGGTTAAAAGAGATTTTACATGGGGTTTTTGACGCTACTGTGGATGGTGGAGCCATATATTTCATGCAAAGAGAAAAGAATACTGAACAAGTGTTAAGAGTGCTTAGAAAGACAGGCTGGAAATTCCAAAACCTTATCGTTTGGAAGAAAAAGACATCGGCTGTTCCAGGTAATTCCAGATTTTCTAAGCAGTATCAAATTATTGCATATGCAACTAAAGGCGACAAACCTCGAGTCTTCAACAAATTGCGTATAGACTTACCGCCTCTCCCAGAACATAAATATGAAAGAGAAAATGGAGTCTACCTCACAGACGTGTGGGACGACATAAGAGAGTTAACTTCTGGATATTTTGCTGGCGATGAAGCAATAAGAGACAATAAAGGAAATAGAGTTCATACCCAACAAAGTCCAGTAGCATTACTTCTAAGAATAATTCTGTCATCAACTCTCCCAGGAGACACAATCCTAGACCCCCTTGCGGGAACAGGAACTACTTTAGTAGTGGCATACCAGTTGGAGCGAAAGTCTATAGGAATAGAAATAGACCCAGATTATGTTAAGATAATTAAAGACCGATTGGAAACTTTGAGAACTTCTGACAATATCTTTCAATATTACGATTACTATGGATTTACGCCAAATTTGAAAGAAATCTGGAAACCGAAAAAAGTTATCACTGAACAAAGGAGACTTCTTTGATGTCTTTAATTGATGCAACAACTCTTTTTACTAGAATAACATCCAATTTGAAAAAAGGCGCAATTAATCTCCATTCACCTTTAGAAGAGTTTGTGATAAGAACATGCGGTAAGGATTTAGCATACATCGACAATCGCAAAGATGCTAAGCAGTTATATAATTTTGATTTCTGGGGTGACTTAAGTATAGAATGGCTGAAGAGTCAAGGAATAGAAAAGAGACTATTGTATTCACAGTCGCAGCAGTTTCCCGACTTCCTATTTAAAGTAAAGAAACAAAAAGAAGGGTATGTCGGAGGTAGCTTAGTAGAATTAAAAGATTCGAAAGGCGGAAATATTGCTTCCTTTAACTCAACAGTCCCTACCAAATGCAAAAGTCTCGAAGAGATAGACATAATTAACGGCAATAATTTAGTTTCAAAAATTACCACGGTTATGGATGGCAAACTTGCTCTTGACAAACAATATCTCAAATTTGAAAGGAAGTGTCTTTACTTTATAAGGACACACAAGGGAAGTAATAAAGTAAAAGTCTCTATTGTTGATGGTTCCTTTTTTGAAACAGTTCCCAAAGAACACCTATTTTACCAGATGTTTCTAAAAGTTCTTCGAGAACATATAGAAAGGAAAAAAATAGAAATTCCTCGACAAACATTAAATAAGATTGAGGAAGCTCTTTCGCATATTACTGACCAAACTATAATAGCAAAATCCCAAATTATCGAAAGGGCTTCGGTAAGACCTAGACTTAGGATTATGGCTGAGGTGCATCCAGAAGGAAACCCCCATGGCAAATTCTATCCCGAAATTACAGAAGGCAGCTTCAACCTTATCCTTCAATCATCACCTGAAGTAAAGAAACTCGAAAAAGAAATATCCAACAACATTCCTGAAATTGAAATCTTCTCCATATTTCACAAAAGAAATGGAGAACATAAAGTTTTCCAATTCAAGAAAGGAACACGCCTAACAAAGTTCTTACAATCACAATGAAAACAACTCCCACCCTCACTCATTCTAAACATCAAAATCCCCACAAAACAAAACAGCCTATTTGGCATCAAATAGAGGGGCTATCCACTGTTGCACGCACACAGAAACACATAAACACCAAAACAACAACAAACTACCAACAAAGGCGCACTAAACTATGAAGTGCGAAAAATGTCAGCAAGAAGTGTTCCTACCGTTCAGATGCCCCTATTGTGGAGGCTACTTCTGCTCAGAACATCGCCTACCAGAAAACCACAATTGCCCACAAATAGAACTTGCACGCACGCCAAAGGAGGAAACACAACCTGTAATCATCCAAAAACAACAACCTGAATATACATTCACTTATGCGCCTCTTGGACCAAAAATGGGAAAAATACATTTCAGCCACAAAGAAATCACGCATCTGGCAGTAGCTGCATTACTTGTTATGGGCGTTGGTCTATCCTTCGTAGGATTTTCCACTATTTTCTCCTATGGCTACGTTACTGATTACGCCACGCTAGCCTTATTCATAATAATATTCGTAGCATCCTTCTTCCTACATGAAATTGCCCATAAAGTGGCTGCGCAGAGAAGAGGATTGTGGGCAGAATTTAGACTAACACTAATGGGTGCCATTCTTACAATGCTCTCCATACTTCCATTATTCTTCAAAATCATATCTCCAGGCGCAGTCATGGTTGCAGGATTTGCAGATAAAGAAAGTATGGGAAAAATATCAATCGCAGGACCAGCAACTAACATTGCTCTGTCAATAATCTTTTTAGCAATTGCGCTTCCCATTCAATCTAATTCCATATTTTTGCTTGGCGCAGCCTTCAACGCTTGGATAGCGCTTTTTAATCTCATTCCATTCGGAATACTTGACGGATTCAAAGTCTTTCTGTGGAAGAGAAAAATTTGGGCTTTAGCCTTTGCTACAAGTTTAGCTCTCACAATAATTGGGTATAGACCTATCTTTTAGGAAACCGTGGCAAAAATGCATTATTTGTAATGAACAAAAAAGCTTAGATACCTAAAAAGAAAATCTAGAGTGATAAAGGATGGTCAACAGAGATAGACACGACATCGTCATAGAAATATTGGAGAAAACGAAGCCTGGTAAGAACAAAACAGAAATCATCCGGGACGTTGGCCTCTCATACATCCAAACGAAACGATACTTAGGCACGTTATTAGAGAAAGGTCTGATAGAAATTGATGCAAACCGCCGTTACAAAACAACGAAAAAAGGTTTAGAATTTTTAGAAAAATGTGGAGAATGCTTACTATTCAAATGGCCAAAAAAGACAAAATGATTAAAGCAGTTCAATAGTTACGTGGACTTCTTCGGGAACCCGAATCCTCATAATACGCCTCATCACACGCTCTTCAGAATCAATGTCGATAAGTCGCTTGTGAATGCGCATCTCCCATTTATCCCATGTGGCTGTTCCTTCACCGCAAGGTGACTTTAAAACAGGAACCTTCAGCTTCTTGGTGGGTAATGGTTTTGGACCTACCATTTTGACGCCGGTTTTTTGGGCGATAGTCTTCAGTTCCTCGCATACCTCTTCCAATTTCTTATAGTCTGTGCTTGTCAAGCGTATTCGCGCTTTTCTAGCCATTACTCATCATTCCTAACATGTCAACCTCAACAGATTTATTGGGTATTTACCTTAGACAATTAACCACAAATAAAAACCTATCGACGGTCATTTTCAGGTTCATCTACACCCATTTTCGTTTGCGAAGATTTTGCCTTCACCAGTGTACCCGCTGGTGATGTATTCAAAGCCTTGTCTAAAGTATTGAACTGTCGTTCTTTTGTTGAACAATGAAAATTTTTCTTTGTTGAACAAATCAGCAGTATCGCATAAACATCGATAAATTCTCAATATTCATTACCTTTACTATTTGAGGGAAATGCGGAAAAGTTATAGCTGAACTAATGCAAGAAAAACAGCATCAACAAACACTATTTCGGCGAGGGTGGACGTGAAAAACAAGAAGCTAAAAGTAAAGGGAATACTTCTCGACTTGGACGGAACGATAGTAGACTCAAAGAAAGCCTACTTAGAAGCAGTAACAACTACCTTTGCGGCGCTAGGACAAAAACGGTTTGACCCTAAAATAATGATAGAAATTCCAAAAAGACTTGAACAAAACCTTCCAATAAACAACATACTGAAAGGAATAAACGTACAGAGATTCTTGGAGATGTACCTCAACGCCTACTATCATGCAACAGCAACCAAAACGAAGCCGGTGCCAAAGATCTCAGAAACGCTTGAAAAACTTTCACAGAACGCAAAGCTTGGACTAGTCACTATGCGGTATGTTCCCAAGGAAAAAGTCATTGACGAGTTAGAAAAATTCGGCTTAGCAAGATACTTCCAATACGTTATAACAGCGCTAGACACTCATAACCCGAAACCTTCCCCAGAAGCGCTACTAAAGTGCGCAAAGCAACTGGGCATTCAAACGCGCGATTGCTTAGTTGTTGGCGACTCTCTCGCAGATATTAAGGCTGGAAAAAGCGCTGGAGCCAGAACAGTTGCGGTTTTGTCCGGAATTTTCTTGCGTGAGGAATTAGAGCGGGAGAAACCGGATTTAATTCTTGAAAGCGTCAACCAGCTTCCAGATTTTCTAGAATAACCCATAAAATAGGCTTTAAGATATTTCTAAAACTGAAATATAGCTGAAAATTACTGAAGACAGTTATAGAAGCAATCATAAATAAAGCTTAATTAAAAGCTCAGACCCTAGTTTAAGGTGGAGAAAGGCTTCGAAAGCAGGAGTACTCAATGAATTTCATGGAAATATTGCTCTCAGAGAAACTCAAAGACATAACTCCAACACTGGATGTTTTCGGTTCGGACCGTAAGGTGCTCCAAGTAGCATGCCAAGACTTGACAAACTATTTAAAAGTCCATTGGAACCTTGTTGGAAAGGAAGCAAACGAGTGCGAGCTCGTAGAAAGGTTAGAAAGGTTTTTCAACGAAAATCCCAGCGAGTTGGAAGAGTTTTTGAGCATTTGGACTGGGATATGGTTCAAAAAATGGAAAGAACGCGTAAAACTTCTCATAGGCAACGAGAACTCTAATAGATGGAACAAAGTCACAAAGACTCTTAGCGACGCTGAGCCTTTATGGAAGAGTCTTTCGAACCGCCAGGAAATGGAAGAAGTAGTTGTATCCACGCTTATTAAGAATGGCGAGATTTGTGGCACATCAATTCTGGCGGAGAACTTGCTGAAAACAGAGTTAGGCGAAAACAAGAAAAAATATTGGAAGGAAGAAGAACGTGTAATAAACATTACGAACAACACGCTCAGAAAAGCCAGAGAATTGGCTCGAAGCAAGGGTCCATTAATCTTTGTCAAGATTGACAAGGGTTATTACAACGCTGGAACTGTTTAGATGAAGACCAGCTGAACCGTTGTATTAGCTTGTTTTTCAAAGATTAGAGATTGTTTTTTTCCAAGAAATTTAGCATAAAAAAACTCTTAAGGGAGAAAGACTTAACTTCGAGGTGCGAATAGGTAAATATGCGGTGAGAAGAGATGGGGAAGAAGCCGATTTTGACGGTAGATAAGCCTCATTTTGTTGTTAAACTTCATGAAGACACGCTTGAAGTGGACTTGAAGGAAGGAGCTAAGAAGGAGCTTGAGGATGTGGCTGAGGCACATCCAATCCTTAGAGAAAGCTTGGGCGTGCTCTTTCAGACTATTATTCCATTGGATGTGGCTCTAAGCACAATAGACATCGTAAAGGTCGATGATAAGGGTCGGTTGAAAGTGGTGATTCCGCTGCGAAAAGACATAATTATTCCGCTGGAGCGTAATGAATCTATGGAACTTGCGGAGAAGTTGAATGAACTAATACCCATGGCGAAGCTGAAGGAAGCTGAGAGAGCAAAGCGAATTGAGGCTATGGAGGAAAGGCCGAAGCAAAAACCGAGCGGAATACTGTAAGACTTAAGCGGACATACGCTTTTCACTTTCAAACGCTTTTTTCGAAATATCTGGAGAATAGGCATTCTGGAATTGTTAACGAAGGTTTGTTCACTTCTATGTGATGACCAATAAGATCACAGATAGAATTAACCAAGATAGGCCTAACAGAAAGGTTATGGCGGTGCCTGTCCATAATTTTTTTCGTGTGGGGTAGATGCTGTAGAAGAATATGAAGAATGCTGAGAGAAGGAACATCATTGCGCCTAGAGATAGGACAAATTTTAAAATCAGGGGGGTTTCTCTTCCACCGAACTGTAGCACTGCTAGGCTTAAGGCGGCTAATGTTCCAGGGTAAGAGGCATTTATGATCGGCCTGATAAACTTCTTTTCAAATTCTTCAGCCATGATGACACCTTTTTTCTAGAATTTGTATATCAATGAGATGTGGTTTTAACCTTTTACCGTTTTCTTCAGTTACTTGCTGTGTTATTTAAGATTGCACAAGATTTTTTTACGTGGAATGTGTAGGGCTTTATTGGTTCAATAATATGTCTCGAAGGGGAAACGTGGAGGAGGTTTTGGGCAAAGCTAAGGCATTTGAGAAGAGTTACGACTGGTTGAAGGCTGTAGATTTTTATGAACAAGTTTTTGGCATGACTGGTGAAAAGGATTTCTTGAAGAAGGGAGAGATTCAGGAGAAGATTGGTGCTTGCTTCCAGAGGGCTTCTTTTCAAGCGGGAAGTCAAGAAGAGTTTAAGGAAAAAATGCGAAGGGCGATTGAAGCCTACGAGAAAGCTTATGGATTGTATGAGAAGCTAGAAGATGAGCAGAAAGATGCAAGGATGCTTCGCTGTAGCGCTATTGTTAAGCTTCTTAGTTACTGGCTGACATCCGTTCCGTCAGAAAAGAGGAAGTTTCTTGACGAATGTTTAGAGTTAGGAGGCAAGGCTTTGCTGATGTTTTTGGAATCTGGAGACATGCTGGAATATGGAAGAACGTACAATGAACTTGCATCTGCCTTTTTCGCCAGAAAGGTGCTTGAATGGAATTGGCAAATTTGCAAGAGTATCATTGAACAGGGATTAGAATGGGGAGAAAAAGCGGTTGCATTGCTCACCAAACTCGGTGATTCACACGAGACTGCGATGGCTAATCTCAATTTGGGATTTTGCCTATGTATTTTTTGGTATTCAATTGCAGAGCCAGAGAAGCAAGATAAAAATCGCCTGAAAGCTATTGAACACTTGCACAATGCAGTTGAGTTATCAGAACGAGTTGGAGACGATTACGTAATCGGACTGTCCAATCTTTGGTTGGGATTTTGCACGGGTGGAGAGGAAAGTGTAAGACATTTTGAGAAAACAGTGGAATGTGGCGAAAAGACTCGAGACAGCTTCCTGAAAGGTATGGGGCTGGATTTGCTGGCATATGCAACCTATTGGAAAGCTATCGCAACTGAAAATCCTGATCAAAGAAGGGAACTAGCTGAAAAAGCCATGGAGTTCTATGACAAAGCAGAGCATTATTACTCTACAATATGCTATCAGAATCCAAGAGGAGGTCTAATGGCTTCACCTGGGGGATACGTAGAACACTATAATCACCTAGCCATGTGGGAGACCGACCCCGAAAAAAGAAGGAAATTTCTTGAAAAATCTGAAGAGGCAGGCGTGAAAGCATTGCAGTTGGCTGAGGCTTCTGATTTGCCACACGTGATATATGACGTGTTTCACGTTGTTAGCAAGAGTCTTCATGCTCGAGCGCTCATGGAATTGGACTCTGCAGAAAAAAGAAATCAATTGGAAAAAGCTTTAAAATACAGAGAAAAAGCCATCGAAATAGCTGACCAACAAACACCTTCCGATTATTGGGATAGGGGAGTGATGCAAAATTATCTCGCAGAAATAAAGGCGGAACTCGCAGAAATAGAACCAAACGTTGACATAAAGAGGAGACTTCTTGAAGAAGTAGCGTCAAGCAAGGAAAAATGTCTGGAATTATGCAATAAAGGCATGGCATTCTTCGAGAGAATGGGCCGCATAGATCTTTTCGCTGCCCTTCAAGCCTATCAAGACACTTATGCCACAATATTAACGCGTCTCTACGACTTTACACGCGACGAAAAATATTTGAGAAAGACAATAGAAATTTCACAAAAAGCAATCGAATCAGCCAGCAAACTAGAAATGACCAGCCCAATAGCAGAATCATACTGGAAAATCGCTAAAACACAAGATATTCTGGGAGAACACTTGGAAGCTACCAGAAATTTTGAACGCGCTTCAGAAAGCTACCTGAAAGCAGCGGAAAAAATTCAGCAACTAAATACCTTCTATCAAGATTACGCCTCCTACATGGAGGCATGGAGCGAAATCGAAAAAGCAAAACATCATCACACACAAGAAAAATATGGACAGGCAAAAGAACATTACGAGAAGGCTGCCAACCTTCACAAATCAACAGAGCGATGGAACCATCTCAGCCCCAATTATCTAGCTTGGGCTCGACTGGAAGAAGCAGAAGACCTAAGCAGAAGAGAACAAACCGAAGAAGCAAAAGACCTCTTCCAACAAACAGTCAACCTATTTGCTGACGCAAAGAAATCCATCCAAACCGCATTAGAAAAAATCGAAAGCAAAAACGAAAAAGAGACGTTAATCAACCTTACAAAAGCCTCTGACGTAAGACTCGAATACTGCCTTGGAAGAATCGCTCTGGAAGAAGCAAAAATCCTCGACAGACAAGGCAACCATGTCACCAGCTCCAGAAGATATGGTTCAGCAGCAGAAAAATTCCAAAAAGCAGCTGACATCATGGAAGATGAAATGGACCGTCAAGAACTGAAACCAATAATTTACCTATGCCAAGCTTGGCAAATGATGACACATGCAGAAGCCGAAACCTCACCAGAATTGTATAAAGAAGCCTCCAAACTCTTCGAAGAAGCCAAAAACCACAGCCTTGACGAAAAAGCCAAAATGTTGGCTCTAGGTCACAGTCGCTTCTGCAAAGCCCTAGAAGCAGGAACAAGATTTGAAGACACACGAGATACGTCCCTTCACGCCTCAGCAACGCAACACCTGGAAAGCGCAGCAAGCTACTATCTGAAGGCAGGATTCAAGGACGCAGCAGAATACGCCGAGGCTACCCAGAAGCTTTTAGATGCATACCTATACATGCACAACGCCAAAACAGAAACCGACCCAGACAAGAAAACCCGACTCTACACAATGGCAGAAAAAGTACTTCAAACCTCAGCAGGCTCATACCTCAAAGCAAAACACCCCGAAAAACAAGAACAAGTTTCACGACTCTTAGAAAAAGTCAAAAAAGAAAGAGAACTAGCCCTATCCCTAACCGACATCCTACACGCGCCGCTGGCAACTTCTACCACTGCAACATTCACAACTCCCTCTCAAACAGAAGAAAAACCCACAGGTCTTGAAAGATTTGAACATGCAGACATACAAGCGAACTTGATTATCAAAGTAAAAGAGGTAAGAGTTGGCGAAGACGTAAACTTAGAAATAGAAATGGTTAACGCAGGAAAAGCACCAGCCCAACTGGTTAAAGTTGAGGAAATAGTTCCAATACACTTCGAAATAAAAGAAGCTCCCCAAGTCTACAAAGTAGAAGACAGCTACCTCAACCTAAAGGGAAAAAGACTAGACCCGCTGAAGACGGAAGAAGTAAAAATAGTTGTCAAACCCTTATCCAAAGGCATGTTCCTCGTAAAACCAAGAATCTTATACCTAGACGAAACAGGCAAATACAAATCCCACGAACCAGAACCCATCCCCATAACAGTCAAGGAACTCGGAATCAAAGGCTGGATTAAAGGAGAGAAATAGCCATATTATTATTCAGCCAAAACAAGCGGTCCAAGCTTAAGAACAATTGAACCATCCACCTCAAGAAAACATAAGACATCGCCTGGTTTCAAACCGAACTTCCTTCTAACTTCCATGGGCACGGTTATTTGACCACGCGTCGTAATCCTCGACTGTCCCCTGAAAACTGCTTCCACACCAGGTTCCGCTTCATCTCTCGTCTTCCGTTTCATTTTCGAATTCCACCTTTTTGGAAAAACGTCAGTATTACTTTGTGGTAGTAGCAATAAAAAACTTACTATTCTGACTTATCATGTCTTTCGTGCAATTTTTTAAATAAAAAACGTGGCGTATATGCTGATGTATACGTAAATAACATGAGTAGATGGAGGTGAGGGAGTATGGGTGAAGAAACTAAAAAGGAAGAACCAATGAAACCAGAGGAGAAGGTTAAAATCTTTCCGAAACTCAGGCCAGCTTTGAAGGCGACAGGCAGAGCGACGGGACGAGCAACAGGTAAAGCTACAGGGCGAGCAACAGGAAGAGCGACTGGACGGGCCACGGGACGAGCGACGGGTAGAGCTACAGGTCGCGCAACAGGACGAGCAACAGGCAGAGCGACTGGTAGAGCCACAGGACGAGCAACAGGGCGCGCTACAGGGCGAGCAACAGGAAGAGCGACAAGTAAAGCGACGTAAGGCAGTCGGCTTTTTTGGAGTCCGCCAAAAAAACGATTTTTATTTTCTTTTTTCTTATCACTTAGAGCGGGGTTAGAATGTCCTCTGTAGTTACGTATCCATAAATAGCCTCTATTAAGGCTAAAATGAAGAGTTGGGTCATGCTGAAAGCTTTGCTTGGGTATTTTGTGGCTTTGTATAATGACTTCCACATACGATAAAAGACGATCCAGTAGAATGCTTGTAAAAATAGTGCAACTGATAGAAAAATCATCCACCATATTTTTAGTTGAGGTTGTAAGCCTAAAACGAAGAGTGCGACAGACAATGCAGCAACTAAAGGATAAGCACGGAGCATTTCGCGTTTTTTCTTGACAATCTCGGGTTTCCTTTCATCATACTCCTTTTCAACATGCTCTTGAACTTTTTCAATCCGTGTGCAAAGTGTCTTCCACTCTTTTTGGAAATTTTTGATTCTGCTACGCAGCTTCTCCAAGTTTTCAACGTTAACATTAAAAATCGCATCGAGCAACCCTATTTTGAAACTTCCTGATGGTTTCAAAGCGGCTTTCAGTTGCTGAAGATTTTCTTTATTCTTGGCAAGGTGAGCTTCAGATTCTTGTATAGACTTGTCAACCAGCTTTTGGTTTTCCGCGAATGCCAGAAGGTCTTTGGTTACCACTGCAAGTTCGCCAGTGCTCATTTCTCTTATTTCTTTGGCGTTCGGCAGACGAGATCTGTTCAGAGTCGTAAGTGCGAAGCATGTTTTGCCTAAGAGATTGTCAAGATAGCCAGACCATGTTTGGACAACAAAGAGAGACACAAGGGTCGGCATACTTTTTTCTATCTGTTCTGTCCTTCCTAAAAATACAATTCGACTTTTAATGGGCTCGAGGACGCTTATCAATTGATACTTATCCGGTCTAGCCACGCATTCTTGCAAACCCATGTCCATTTCCGTCGCTAGTTTTGCGAGCGAGTCAAAACCATAAATGACCTGTTTTTTGAAGTCTTCGGTGTCGTCAAAGAGGTCTGTTAAGGTTAAGTCTTCAAGAAGCAAATCTGGACACAATTTCTTCAGAACTTCGTATCCTCCTGCAGGTTGCAACTCAATTGTCCAAACTGTTCCAAATACCGAGCGAAGAAGATAAAGCAAAGCCAGATTCTGTTTCTCTTGGCAAATTCTTACAATGGAACGTGCCACAGAGTTACCTGTAGCGGCTGATTCGGCAGCAATTTGACTGAACATGGTTGTAAGCTTAACCTTATCTGATGAATAAATTCCAGCTGAATCCTGAAGGACTTTCCTATATCGCATGATAAGGTCATGATAGCCTGAGCTGAACTCCTTTTCCACGCGCTTAAGATGTTCCTTGAGCTGTTCTAGTGCCAAAGTTGTTCCACCCATTCTCAATACGGCAATGCATGAGCGCCCAACCTGTTCTATCTCAAAATTAGACGTGAACTTCTTCGCAGCTCTTTCCATTTTCGCCCTTAGGCTCTTCGAAAGTGATTCAGAAGTCTGAGGCGGAAGATATGCAAAAACTGCTAGGTCCCTGTCATGAATGGCTTCGATCCGAAGAGGCTTCACCATTGCTTTTTTGAGTGATACTCCGAAAGCAAAGCTGTAGCCCATAATTTGCATTCCAAAATAGAGCATAGACGCTATAGCGATCACCACGACTGAAACTGACAAAGCTTGAGACGACAAGATAGCATTAGCAATGTTTGCAAGAACAATTGTTACATCTTGTGCCATGTACACGAGGAAAAGGGTCGATTGAAAAACAATGTATGCTATCCAAGTCGCCGACAGAAACGCATACGCGAGAAGAGTTCTCTTTTTACGCTTGGTTGGAGTTGGGATTCCTGCTTTTGTATGCCTTCCTAAAGCTCGCCTAAAAACTGAACCCAAATAACTATAAGAGTCATGACGCAGGTTTGGCACGTTTACTATGTCCGAAAGTATGTAATACCCATCAGTTTCAAAAGGTGGCGCAAAGTTCATCAGAGACATGGCAAAACAGTAGAAGGCTGTCATTTTAAGAATGTGAGAAGAAGGTTCAGGAATAACCAAAAATAAACGAATGAGAATAATGACAGAACCAATAAAAAGGGTAGTAATGTTACCAGACAAATAAACCATAATTCTGTCTCGTCTACTCAACCCCCAAGCATCAGTAGTCTCTGTGTACCAGAACGGCCCGAAGTATAGAAGACCCATTCCCATCTCACCTGGCTTGCCACCGTAATGAGCAAGAGCCAACCCATGAGCAATCTCATGGATTGCAATAATTGGTCCCATTGCCACAAAATTGTAGAAGAAGAAACCAACAACGGTTGATCCTAAAATTTCAAAGTTTGCCTTTTTGCCGTAAATCGAAATGAATTCGGTTGCAAACAACAAAGCACAAACAATTATGAAAGCGATGGCTATCCAGAGCAGAAATCTTTTAAAAGCTGGGCGCAATCTTCTGTTGAGCGATTGAAAAAAATCGTTGCTGTGTTTTATTAAAGCGTAGTCTATCTCAAAAGCTGAAACGACTTTGAATCTTTTACTCTGCTTCGGTTCTAGACTCGATACTAGCATATTAGACTCAGCGAAAAACAGAAGTATCTCTAGAACAGTCATCTCTCGCAGGCGTGGCTTCCGACGCTGAACCTCCTTTACAATTTGAGTGACTGTTCTCTTTCCATCTGTGAGATTCCATACGTGATTCGTCAATTCGTCAAGGTCGTAGTACATTCCAGTAGTGTGGTTTTTCATAAGGTATGAAGGTTTGCCCTCAACAACCGTGGTCTTCACGTTCACCTTCGGAGAGGGTAGAGGCACAAAGGTTGGGTTGTAGAGAATTTCATACATCAGATCCGTCTTGGACGGAGTTGCAGCCATGCCAATCCCTCTCTCCTTGCCATAATAGTTGAGAAACTACTGCTTTAAATCTTATCAAATTATCCATTGCGTCAAGTTTATAAATTCAAAAAAGAATATTCAAGTGAGTTAGATGCCACATTCTAGCCGCAAAAAATTTTTGAAAATCCCCTTGAAAAATCTTGAACGTGACGAAAAGAATAATCCAAAATCTGGAGCGAACAATCTCAAGAATATTCCTTCTTTTTGTAATTCCAAGAAAGCGAAAACAGTTGGAGACCTTCCTCCCAAGTCAACGATGAATGCTTTCTCAGGGAAGTCTCCTCTAAAATCCCGCAACGCGGTAATGGATGATCTGCGGACACGTGGCACATCTTTTCTAGACAAAAAGGTTAGCGGTTCTCACATGGACACAAAGGAGCTTATGGAAAAAGAACGAGTGGCTCCGCGATTTATGTCCATTTTTTGGAGCAAAGGAAGGTTGATCAAACACAAAGTAGTGTCTCAGCTTATAGGAAGAAAAGCTTGGCATGAAGGCGAGGAAGCCACGCGCCTCCCGCATGCAATCAGGCTCCAGCTGTTTCAAGCCTTATTTGAGGAGCCGTTGCCTTTTCTTGATCTTCACGCTCGTTTCGGTGTTTCTAAGCGAACGATAAGAGGACTTGTCAAGAATGGATTTCTAGTGGAAGAATGGGGACCTAAGGCTATTGGTGTTAGATTCAAACTGACAAATAGGGGTAAAATGCACTTGAAGGAGCTTGAAGCGGCTGCCAGATACGAGCCAAAGAAGGGGGAAAGAAATCTCATCAGACTAAAATACAAAGTCTAACGTGCAAACTTTATTGGTGGTTTATACGCTCAGAGTATGTGAAAATGTGAAACTTGGATTGAAGTTACTTCTGGCTCACGAAATTCCGTTTCAGCCCACGAACGGAGATATCCCGCAATTCCTTTTCTATTGAGACTCTAAACCGTTTCGGCAAATTTCTTGACAAAAAATGAAACTGTATGGTCAACCCTAAACCCGATTTTACTGTAGAGTCGTTCAGCATTTCCTCCCTTTGTGGTCTGCAATATGTGAAGGTTGTTTCCTTCTTCAATGGAGTCCATAAGGGCGCAAACTGTCAAGGTTGTTCCGATACCGCGTCCTCTATATTCTTTCAATATCCCAATGTTGAATATTCCACCGATTTTCATCAATGAGAACAAGGCAGAGGTTCCAACAGGTTTTCCTTCCATATAGGCCAAATAACATCTACATCCTTTCCTCACCCATTCGAGCATAAGTTTATCAAATGCCGGCTTCCATTCCATGGGCATTTCAAAACTTGTGATCAGAA
>Ga0315314_1001316_pt1 | contig 22833 bp, 24 predicted proteins | sample TDP9_MG_FD_203631 | JGI IMG/M metagenome (GOLD analysis project Ga0315314, IMG submission 203631) | Freshwater sediment microbial communities from Lake Towuti, South Sulawesi, Indonesia - TDP9 | ecosystem: Environmental > Aquatic > Freshwater > Lake > Sediment | place: Indonesia: South Sulawesi... | reverse complement strand
CATCGGGCCAAGGAGAGGTACGGGGTTAAATACACCCGTTGTCGTATCTCCTCTCTTAAGGAGGAGCCGCAAACAAAGGATCTCATCGTCAGGTACGAGGCTGAGGATGGAAGCCTCTTGGAGGAGAAGTACGACCTAGTTGTCCTTTCTGTGGGGATGGAGATCTCGGAGAAGACGAAAGGGTTAGGGGCGAGGTTGGGCCTAGCCCTCGATGAGTATGGCTTCTGTTTGACCCCCACCTTCGACCCTTTGGTTACCAGTCGTCTGGGCGTTTACGCCTGTGGTCCCTTTGTGGAGCCCAAGGATATCCCGGAAACGGTAACCGAGGCCAGCGCAGCAGCGGCCAAGGCCGGGGAACTCCTCTCCCCCGCTCGAGGTACCCTCACTAAGGAGCCCATATACCCTCCAGAACGAGAGGTCGAGGGGGAGGAGCCTCGCATCGGGGTCTTCGTCTGTCATTGTGGCTCCAATATAGCGGGCTTCCTCGATGTACTTGAGGTTACAGCCCATGCTAAGGGCCTCCCCTATGTAGTCCATGCCGAGGATAACCTCTATACCTGCTCTCAGGATGCGGCGGAGATAATTAAAGAGAGAATAAAGGAGCATCGCTTGAATCGAGTGGTCGTGGCCGCTTGTACCCCCCGCACCCATGAGCCTATCTTCCAGGAGACTATCCGCCAAGCGGGGCTTAACCCCTACCTCTTCCAGATGGCCAATATCCGTAACCAGTGCTCCTGGGTACACTCCCATGACTGGGAGGGGGCCACGGAGAAGGCGAAGGAGTTGGTGCAGATGTCGGTGGCTCGGGCAGCGGCTTTGGAACCCCTCCATTGGACGGAGTTGCCAGTGGAGCGGTCGGCCCTGGTGATCGGGGGTGGAGTGGCTGGGTTAAACGCTGCCCTCTCGCTGGCAGAGCAGGGTTTCCCTGTTCATCTGGTGGAGTCGAACGAGAGGCTGGGAGGGAACCTCCGCCGCGTCCACTATGATATCTACGGCTCCGACCCCCAGACTTACCTCCAAGATATCGTCTCCCGCGTGGAGAAGCATGACCTTATAACCATCCACAGAGAGACGAGATTGGTGGAGAGTACGGGCTTTATCGGCAATTTTTCCTCGAGGCTGGAGACGAAAGGGAAAGTAGAGGTCATTCATCATGGAGCGATCATCGTGGCCACCGGGGGACGCGACTACCGGGGGAGCGAGTATCTTTATGGCCAGGAGGAAAGGGTATTAACTCAGGGGGAACTGGAGGGGTTGATAGTACAGGAGCCGGGGAAGGTAGCCCAGGCCAAGGAGGTGGTTATGATCCAGTGTGTTCCCCCCTTGGCGCAGATAGGGTACTGTAGCCGTATCTGCTGTGCCGTGGCTGTAGAGAACGCCTTGCAGATAAAGGATCTGAACCCTGTGGCCAAGGTCTATATCCTCCATAGGGATCTGCGCACCTACGGCTTTCTGGAGCGAGAGTACGAGAAGGCTAGGAGGAAGGGAGTCATCTTCCTGAGGTATGAAGAGGGGAGAGAGCCCCGGTTACAAAATGAGGGAGGCGATCTTAAGGTCACCTGCTATGAAGAGGCTTTAGAAGAGGAGATCGTCCTCCATCCTGATCTCGTGGTTCTTAGCACCGCAACTCTCCCCTCTGAGGGGGTCAAAGCGTTGGCCTCAACCCTTAAGGTCCCCTTGGACCTTGATGGCTTCTTCCTAGAGGCCCATGTCAAGTTGCGACCCTTGGATTTCGCCACCGATGGTATCTTTCTGGCTGGTGCGGCCCACTATCCCAAACTGGTAAGTGAGGCTATCGTTCAGGCTCAAGGAGCAGCGGGCCGGGCAGCCACCATACTCTCTCAGGAGAGCCTCCGGGTAGGGGGGATGGTGGCGGTGGTGGAAAGTGGAAGATGCACCGCTTGTCTCACTTGCGTGCGCATCTGTCCCTTCGGAGTGCCGCAACTGAACCGGGAAAGGGTAGGCGCGGGAGCGATCAGGGGCGCCGTGGAGATTGAGGCCGCCCGTTGCCGGGGGTGCGGGATATGCGTGGCCGAGTGTCCAGCCAAGGCGATAGAGTTGATGCATTGTAAAGACGCCCAGGTGGGGGCTGAAGAGAAGGCGCTCTTCCGGGAGGTGGTAACCGTATAATGGAGGGGAATGGCTTTGAGCCCAAGATCGTGGCTTTCTGTTGCCACTATTGTGCCTATGCGGCAGCGGATTTGGCCGGCTCGTTGCGCTTACAATACCCCCCCAATATCAGGATAGTGAAGATCCCTTGCAGCGGCCGTTTGGATGCGCAGCACGTTTTAGACGCCTTTGAGGAGGGGGCTGATGGGGTTATGGTAGCCGGTTGCCTGGAGGGTGATTGCCATTTTCAGACCGGGAACCTGCACGCTAAGCGTCGAGTCCGTTGGCTTCAGGGGCTTATAAGGGAGATAGGTCTGGAGGGGGAACGACTCCAGATGTATAACATCTCTTCGGCTATGGGGGGAGAGTTCGCAGAGGCCACGGCGGAGATGACGGAGAGGATAAAGGGGTTGGGCCCCAGCCCTCTGCGGAAGGAGGAGGGATGATCGTCGGAGAGCAGAAGCCCTTAGACGAGATCGAAGGCATGATCGCCGGCCATAAGAAGATCCTCATCGTCGGTTGTGGAACCTGCGTGACCATCTGTTTCGCCGGAGGGGAGAAAGAGGTGGGGATCCTCGCCTCAGCCCTGCGGATGAAAAGCAAACTGGATAAAGAAGAGACGGCCATCGATGAGGCCACGGTGCAACGCCAGTGCGAGTGGGAGTATCTCGATGGTCTCAGGGGGGAGATAGAGGCCCATGATTTGGTGCTCTCTTTAGGGTGTGGGATCGGGGTTCAGGCTATCGCTGAGCGCTTCCCTAACGCTCGTGTAGTGCCGGGGCTCAACACCTCGTTTTTGGGCCTACCGGAAAAACAGGGGGTTTGGGCTGAGCGGTGCGCCGCTTGTGGGAATTGCATCTTGGATAAGACAGCCGGGATCTGTCCTATCGCGCGTTGTGCTAAGAGCCTCCTCAATGGCCCCTGTGGTGGTTCCCAGGGAGGCAGATGTGAGATCGATCCCCAACTGGAGTGCGCTTGGCAGCTGATCTACGATCGATTGCAGGCGAGAGGGGAGTTGGAACTGTTGGAAGAGATAATCCCTCCTAGAGATTGGTCCACAAGCCGCGATGGTGGCCCACGAAGGATCACGCGAGAGGATTTGCAGTTCGAAGAATAGAGCCTTGATCTTCTCTTAAAAAGGGAGAAAGATATGAGAGACCCGGAGAGCGTGGAATACCCCGTCATCTGGTTGCAGGCTGCAGGCTGTACCGGCTGTTCAGTCTCGATTTTGAACTCCGTCAGCCCGACCATCAAGAACCTCTTAGTAGATGAGATCCTTCCGGGCAAACATATCTCTATGCGGTTCCACCCCACGGTGATGGCTGGATCGGGCGAGGCGGTCATCGGTGAGTTAGAAGGGATTGGACAAGGGGGTAGAGGTAGTTACCTTCTAGTTGTGGAGGGCGCTATACCCTTAGCCCAGGAGGGTAGTTACTGCCTTCTAGGGGAGAAGGGTGGCCAAGAGGTGCCTATCTTCCATTGGGTGGAGTCCTTAGGCAGAGATGCTTCGGTGGTCATCGCCTTGGGCACCTGTGCTTCCTTTGGGGGCATCCCTGCGGCCGCTGGGAACCCCACCAACTCGGTGGGGGTCAGCGATTTCTTCACTATGCGCCAGATCACTACCCCTCTCATCAACCTCCCTGGCTGTCCGACCCACCCTGATTGGTTCATAGGGACGTTAGCCAGCCTTCTACTTTTCGGGTTGCCTAAGCCAGAGGAGTTGGATGTACTCCGTCGCCCCAAAGCCTTCTACGGAGGGCTTGTCCATGAGAACTGTTCTCGTCGGGCCTATTTCGACGAGGGCAAATTCGCCAAGAGGTTGAGCGACGAGGGATGTCTCTACGAGTTGGGCTGCAAGGGGCCGGTAACTCACGCCGATTGCCCCACCCGCCTCTGGAACCATGGGACGAACTGGTGTGTGGGCTGCGGCGGGTTGTGTATCGGTTGTGTGGAGCCTACCTTTCCCGATCTCCTTTCGCCTTTTTATGAGAGGATCGCGGATGAAGATATGCCTGGTATCGGGGAGCCGCAGGTGGTTAAAGGGTGAGGAGCGGTGGTCGCCATTCGGACTCTGAAAAGGTTTCAGATTTTTGAAGGGCTAACCGATAGTCAGTTGGAAAAGATCGCGGCGCTCTGCCGGGAGGAAGTCTATCCCGCCGGCGTCACTATCTTCGAGGAAGGCGGCCGAGCGGAGAACCTCTACCTCCTTTGGCAGGGGACAGTGGCTCTGGAGATGAAGGTCCGGGCTTGGCCCCAGGAGCCTCCTAAGAGGACGGTCATAGAGGTGATAACCAGAGGAGAGCCTTTAGGCTGGTCGGCCCTAGCCGAGCCCCATATCCTCACCTTTTCCGCGAAGAGCTTGGAGCACTCTAGGGTGATCGTAATCAAGGGGGACGACCTCCACCGACTCTTCGAGAGCGACTATCATATGGGCTATCTGGTGATGGGTAGGCTCACCAGTATCGTCGGGGAGCGGCTAAGGGGCACCAGGCAGAAGTTGACCCAGATGTTGAAGGAAGCGGAGGTGGCGCGAGCCTACGCACCTGAGGAATCGACCCTAGTACGAGGGGTAGAAGATTTCATCCGCTTCCGGTGGGTAGCGGTCGTGGGGGTGATAGTTATCGCTCTTCTGGCCAAGGTGGTCTTCAGAGTTGATTTCCCCTCTCTTCCCACATTCGCCGTGGCTGGGGGCATCGCTTTCTACAACTTCCTCTTCTGGCTCTACGCTAAGGGGCTAGCGGGCGAAGAAGCCTCCCTGACTATCAAGGCCAGAAGGCTGGCCTATGCACAATCGATCACTGACCTAGTGGCCATCACTATCCTCCTCCATTATACCGGAGGGATAGAGAACCCCTTCATCTTTTACTATGTCTTTCATGTCATCATCGCCAGCGTGCTCCTTTCCCCAGAGGTCGCCTATTCCCTGGCCACCTTCGCCTTTCTTCTCCTTTCCTCTTTAGTGGGGTTGGAATATTTTGGCTTCCTCCCTCATGTCCATCTAGGGGGGTTCATCTCGCCTCACCTTTATAAACAGAACTCCTTCGTCTTGGCCGTCCTTTTAGCCTTCGCCACTACGCTCTATGTGAGTTGCTATATGACTGTCACCATCAGTGGGGAGTTGAGGAGGAGACAGGGGGAGGTAGTGGCCTTGAAGGATCGCCTTCAGGCTGAGGCACGAGAACTGGAAGAGGCAAATAGGGAACTGGTCAGGTTGGATAGGCTGAAGACCTACTTCTTGGCTATCGCTTCCCACGATTTGAAGACCCCTCTAGCGGCGGTGGAGAGTTATCTGCAGGTGATCTTAGGCGGTTTCGTGGGGGAGATCACGGCGCAACAGAGGCATATGATGGAGAGGAGCAGCCTGCGGATTAAGGAACTAATCGGCATGATCAACCGCTTTTTAGACTTGGCCCATATCGAGAAGGGGGAGATCGTTCACAAGATGGAGATGACCTCTCTGGACGACCTTATAGATCGATGTGTGGAGGAGATGCAGATTCTCGCTTCCGAGAAAGGCCATACTCTAACCGTGGAAAGGCCTCCCTCTCTGCCGATGATCTACGCCTCTCCCACCCACCTGCACCAAGTTTTGACTAACCTTTTAAGCAACGCCATCAAATTCACCCTCGAAGGGGGTGCGATAACCTTAGGGGTAGAAGAGGTGGGTGATAATATCCAGGTTACGGTAACCGATACCGGGGTAGGCATCGACCCCGAAGATATGCCCCGCATATTCGAGGATTTTTACCGGGGCAGAAGCGTGGGGGGAGTGGGAACGGGCTTGGGCTTATCTATAGCCAAGAGGATCGTGGAAGCCCATCGAGGGAATATCTGGGCCCAGTCGCCCTACGCTGAGGGTCAACCGGGGAGCAGGTTCACCTTCGTCATCCCCAAGGACTCAAGGGGGTGATCTTCTTCTGGTGTTAGGGGGTGGTAGTATGAAAAGCGGTAGCAATCTGGAGCGGGTCCTTGCGGAGGGACGCTTCGCCGTGACTGCGGAATTAGGGCCTCCGCAAGGCAGCAGCGCGGAGTTCGTGCGCCGAAAGGCCCAACTCTTAAAGCCCTGTTGCGATGCAGTGAACATCACCGATAACCAGACCGCCGTAGTCCGCATGTCCAGCATGGCGGCCTGTGCCTTGGTAAAGCAAGAAGGGCTGGACCCAGTGATGCAGATGACCTGCCGGGATAGGAATAGGATCGCCATGCAGAGCGATATCTTGGGGGCGGTGGCCTTGGGAATACAGAACCTCCTTTGTCTCTCTGGCGACCATCAGAAGTTCGGCAACCACCCAGGCTCAAAAAATGTCCACGACTTGGACTCCGTTCAGTTGATCGAAGTGGTGAGAAAGATGCGCGACGAGGCCCAATTCATGAGCGGGGACAAGATATCAGGAGGGGTGCCTCTCTTCATCGGCGCCGCCGCCAACCCCTACGCAGACCCCTTCGAATTCAGAGTGGTCCGCTTGGCCAAGAAGGTTAAGGCCGGGGCTGATTTCATTCAAACCCAGGCGGTCTTCGAGGTGGAGCGGTTCGCCAAGTGGATGGAGATGGTGCGAGATAAGGGGCTGGACCAGAAGGTCCATATCCTAGTGGGGCTCATACCCATAAAGTCGGTCGGGATGGCTCGCTATATGCGAGATTACGTCTCTGGCCTAATGGTCCCCGATGAGTTGGTGGTTAGGATGGAGAACGCAAAGGATGCCCGGGAGGAAGGGGTGAAGATCGCCTTAGAGATAATCGAGCGGATAAGGGATATCCCTGGCGTTCATGGGATCCATATCATGGCTGTAGCCTGGGAGGAGGTTGTTCCCCTCATCGCTGAGAGGGCCGGGCTTCTACCCAGGCCGATAGTCTAGCCTCTTGGCTAATGGGAGGGGATGATGGAGCGACAACCCAAGATATTGGTAGTCGATGACGATCCGGATATCAGAGAGGCGATAACCACTATCCTTTCCACCCAGCCCTATGAGGTGGTGGAAGCCAAGGATGGGGTGGAGTGTATGGAAAGGATCAGGGCGGGGGTGCCCGATCTCGTGATCTTGGATCTCCTCATGCCTCGGAAAGATGGCTTCGCCGTGGTCCGAGAACTTAGGGAGAACCCCAAGTATGCCAAGTTGCCCATCTTGATCCTGACCGCGGTGCGGGAGGATGCCAGTCGCCGACGGTACGAACTGGAGACCGGTTTGGCCCTTGACGTCCAAGATTATGTGGAGAAGCCGATCCCCCCAGCCGATCTCTTGCATCGGGTGAGCAAACTCCTTGGGAAGGAGACCTAGTTTCCTGAGAGCGGAGGAGAAAGGTGACCAAGATACTGCTTGTCGACGATGACCCGGATTTCGTAGAGGCCACGAAGATCATTCTGGAAAGCGCACCCTACGAAGTAGAGGTGGCCTACAATGGCACGGAGGCCCTGGCCAAGGTACGCAAAGAGAAGCCGGACCTGATCATTCTAGATATCATCATGCCGGAACAGGATGGCTTCAAGGTCTGTAAGGCGCTCAAAGAGGACCCTGAACTTTCGAAGATCCCCATCATTATGTTGACCAGCCTTTCGGAGCGGATGGGGGAGACGGTCTATTCGGTGAGCGATGGCCTCATGTTGGAGGCCGAGGACTACGTGGACAAGCCGGTGACCCCCGCGGAACTTTTGTCCCGGGTGGCCAAATTCCTGGAGAAGCGATAAGCATAACGGTCTTTACATAACCATCGGAGGTTATCTATGTTGGTCTCTGAAGAGAAGCTTTTAGAGGAGATCCTGCGCTCCTTGGAGGGAGAAGGGAGGGTTTTCCTTTTAGGCTGTCGTGGATGTGCGGAGGCGTGTCAAACCGGCGGGGAGAAAGAGGTTCTAGCTATGAAGGAGAGGCTGGAAGGGGCGGGAAAAGAGGTCGTCGGCTGGACGGTCTTAGATTTCCTCTGTCAGAAGGGCCTGGTTAAGACCGGGCTCTACCCTTTTGAGGCCACGGTCGTCTCCGCCGATTCGATCTTGGCCATGTGTTGTGGCATCGGGGTTCAGGTTACCTCCTCGGTGGTGGGGAAGGTGACCCATCCGGCCTGCAATACCATCTCCCTTGGCGGTTCACGGGGCGAATGGTGGGGCAACGAGAGGTGTCTGGAGTGTGGCGACTGCCTCTTAGATTTGACGGGAGGCATCTGCCCCCTCACCGCCTGCACCAAGAGCCTGATTAACGGCCCCTGCGGTGGGGCGAGGGATGGGAGGTGCGAGTTCGAGCCTGAGGTGCGGGAGTGCGGATGGCAACTTATATACGAGCGGTTAAAGGTACTCAACCGGCTTCATAAGTTGCGAGAGATATCCCTCCCCAAGAATTTCGCCCGTATGCAGCCACCCAAGGATCTGCGGAGTACCACCTTCTGGAGCCTGGGAGAGCGAAAAGAGGAGCGAACCAGGGATGAAACTCAGAGAACTCTTTAACGATGGCAAGTTCGTCATCACCGCCGAGGCTGGCCCGCCTAAGGGTGTCGAGGTGGAGCGGATGCTTGCCGACGTGGAACTGTTGCGCCCCAGGGTGAACGCCTTCAATGTTACCGATCAGCAGAGTTCGGTGATGAGGCTTGGTTCGTTGGCTGCAAGTTATCTCATCAAGAAGATGGGTGCGGAGCCCATCTACCAGGTCACCTGTCGAGATCGCAACCGGATCGCCCTCCAGTCGGATCTCTTGAGCGCCTACGCCTTGGGCATCGAAAACGTCCTCTGTCTCACCGGCGATTACGTATCTTTGGGCGACCATCCTGAGACCAAGCCGGTCTTCGATCTCGATTCCGTCTCCCTTCTTTTGACCGCCTCCAGGTTGCAGGAGGGGTACGATTTGGCGGGCAAGGAACTGGCAGGCAGGCCCGACTTCTGCCTAGGGGCGGTGGTCAACCCTGGGGCTAACCCCCTGGAGCCCCAGATCATCAAGATGGAGAAGAAGATCGAAGCGGGGGCCCAGTTCTTCCAGACCCAGGCGGTCTACGAGCCGGAGAGGTTTGCGGCCTTCATGAAAGAGGTGGAGGGGTTCGGCGTTCCGGTCATGGTGGGGATCATCCTCCTTAAATCCGCCGGTATGGCTCGCTTCATGAACCGGAACGTGGCCGGCATCCACGTGCCAGATCATCTCATCGCCGAGATGGAGGAGGCGAAAGATAGGGCGAAGACGAGCGTGGAGATAGCGGGCCGGCTGATTGGGGAGATGAAGAGCCTCTGTCAAGGGGTGCATATCATGGCTTTGGGTTGGGAGAAATATGTGCCCGCTGTCTTGGATGTGGCAGGGCTTTAGGGATGAGAGTTCTTATCTTCTCTGACTTGCATGCTAATTGGGAGGCTCTTTTGGCCCTACAGGCCGCAGAGCGAAAGCCAGACGCTATTCTCTTCCTGGGAGATGTGGTCGATTTTGGACCGGACCCCAAGGCTTGTCTCTCTTGGCTTTGCCGGAACGCCATTCATGCGGTGCGAGGGAACCACGATAATGCCTTGGTCACAGGGATGGATTGTCTCTGCGAGGAGGAGTACCGCGACCTGGCTCTTGCCACTCGCGAGTACACCGCTCGCGCCTTAAGCCCAGAGGAGATATCTTATTTAGGGGAGTGGCCTCTGGAGGCCTATCTTGAATTGGGAGAGGCGTGCTTCTACCTCACCCATGCCGCTCCCTCCAATCATCTCTTCAAATACCTTAACGTGGCCACGGCCAGGGAAGAGGAGTTGAGGGAGGAGATAGCCGGCATCGAGGCGGATCTCATACTCTTGGGCCATACTCACATCCCAGCCCTGAGAAAAGTGGGCGATACCTATCTGGTCAACCCTGGCAGCCTGGGGCAGCCCCGCCATGGGATGCCCAGCGCTACCTATGCCCTCTGGGAGGATGGGGAGTTGGCCATAAGACATGTGGACTACAACTGGGCTGAGACCCAAAGGAAATTGGCGCTCCTTCCCCTGGAGCCCGAAAAGATAGAGAGGTTGCAAATCATCTTGGAGAAAGGCTTATAGTGAAGATAGCGATCACCGGTAAAGGGAGAGTGGGAAAGACGACCTTGGCTAGCCTCCTGGCACATATATATGCTCAGGAGGGGGAAAAGGTCCTGGCTATAGATGCTGACCCTAGCCCCAACCTGGCTTCGGCCCTCGGTTTCCCTCCTCACCTCGTGGCCGAAATCGTGCCTATCGCCCAGATGGGAGCGCTCATCGCCGAGCGGACGGGTGCCAGGCCAGGCACGACGGGCGGTTTCTTTACCCTCAACCCCAAGGTGGATGATATCCCCGATCGCTTCAGTGCCACTTATCGAGGCATCAGACTCCTCGAGATGGGTGGCCTCAAGAAGGGAGGAAGTGGTTGCCTCTGTCCCGAGAATGCTCTTCTTAAGAGCCTGATGGTCCATCTCATATTGGATCGCTCAGAGGTGGTGATCCTCGATATGGAGGCTGGGGTGGAGCATCTAGGGAGGGGGACGGCCCAGGCGGTGGACGCTTTCCTCATCGTAGTGGAGCCGGGGCAGCGAAGTCTCCAGACCGCTCGATTGATCCGCGATTTGGCTTCCGACCTGGGCGTTCTAAACCTTTACTTGGTAGGCAACAAGGTTCGCCATGAGGAGGATCGGAGGTTCATCGATAGGAATAGCCCCGGAGTTCCTCTCTTGGGTTACCTCTCCGCCGACCCGAAGGTGATCGAGGCCGATCTCCAAGGGATGGCGGTCTTCGACGCTGCGCCAAAGTTGGTGGAAGAGGCGCGAGATATCTGGCAAAGGTTAAAGGAATCTGCCTCCACCTCAGTGGAGAGGTGAAAAGATGGCGATAACTAAACATCTCTCCTTGGCTCAACTGATAGAAGAGGAGACGGGCAACAACATCTACTTATGCTACCAGTGCAAGAAGTGCACCAGCGGCTGTCCCTTATCTCGTCATTTCGACTTGGAGCCCCATCGGGTCATGCGGGCCCTCCAGTTGGGACGAGAGGAGTTAGCCCTTTCCTCGGCCACTATCTGGCTCTGCGCTTCCTGTCAGACCTGTACCACCTGTTGCCCCGAGGGGTTGGACGTGGCTCGTATCATGGATCGGTTGAAGATGGTAGCCTTGGAACAGGGGATAAAGCCCCGGCTTCCAGAAGTAGCCCTCTTCAATAGAGTCTTCCTACGGGGGGTGAAGTTTCTGGGGCGTTCCTACGAACTGAGCCTCTTGGCGGAACTTAACCTCCGTACCGGCCAACCTTTCAAAGATCTCTCCCTGGGCCTCGAACTCCTGCGAAGGAGGAAACTGGGGGTTATGCCTCCCTTCGTCCGTCAACCAAGTCATGTGGCTCCTAGAGCGAAGCCCGACCAGGTGGCCTATTACCCCGGCTGTTCCCTACACTCCGTCTCCTCGGAGTTCGATATCTCGACGCGAGCGGTCTTCGGTGAGTTGGGGGTAGAGTTAGTGGAACCCAAAGGATGGAGCTGTTGCGGAAGCACCCCGGCTCACACTACCGATCACCTCCTGGCTATGCGCCTTCCCTTGAACAACCTGGCTCTCATAGAGAGGGAGGGGTTCTCCCAGGTAGTTGCCCCTTGCGCTTCCTGCTTCTCCCGCTTCAAATCTGCCTTGTGGGATACGAGGCAGGAGCCAGAGGTCAAGGAGCGGTTGGACGAGGAGAGAGGCTATGAGTTTCGAGGAGCAGTGGAAGTTAAGCATATCCTTCAACTTCTTGAGGAATACCAAGATGAGATATCGGAGAAGGTGAAGGTGCCCCTTGAGGGGCTGAAAGTGGTGAGTTACTACGGCTGTCTTTTGACCCGCCCCCCCCAGGTAACCCAGGCCCAGGAGCCGGAGTACCCCATGGTTATGGACCATCTGGTGGAGGCTTTGGGCGCCACCAGTCTCGATTGGTCGTATAAGACGGACTGTTGCGGTGCTATCCTCTCCCTCTCTAAAGTAGAGTTGGCTCTTGAACTCTCAGCCAAGATCCTAAGGGATGCTAAGGCCGTGGGGGCCGATTTAGTGGCTGTGGCCTGTCCCCTCTGTCATACCAATCTAGATTTTCGCCAAGGGCAGATGGGCTTGGAGTTCCAGATGCCTATCCTCTACATCACCCAACTCGTGGGACTCAGTATGGGGATCAAGAGGCTGGGTCTGGAGAAGCATCTGGTGGATCCCCGAGGCTTGTTGCGGGAAAGAGCCTTTTTGGGTTAGAAACCTTGCAGGAGGTGAAATATAAATGAGCGCCAAGATTATCGATGGTCAGGCGATAGCCAATGAGATGCGTCAGGAGATCGCCGCGGAGGTAGAACAACTGAAGGCGAAGTACGGGCTCACGCCGGGGCTAGCCGCTGTCCTCGTGGGCGAGAACCCAGCCAGCCAGTCTTATGTCCGCATGAAGAGACGCGCCTGCGAGCAAGCCGGCATTCTCTCCTTCGGACACCACCTGCCTGAGCAGGCTGCGCAGGAGGAGGTAGAGGGGTTAATCCGTGACCTGAGCGCTGACCCTGCCATTCATGGCATCTTGGTCCAACTGCCCCTACCTAGGCATCTGAACGAGGAGGCTATATTGGGCTCCGTGGCCTTGGAGAAGGATGTGGACGGCTTCCATCCCATCAATATCGGTCGCTTGGCGATGAAGGGACGGGAGCCCCTCTTTGTCCCTTGCACCCCTTATGGCTGCATGGTGCTTTTGGAGAAGGCCGGTGCCAAGATCGAGGGCGCGGAGGCGGTGGTCTTGGGTCGAAGCAACATCGTGGGCTTGCCCGTGGCTATGCTCCTCCTGCACGCTAACGCCACGGTGACTACCTGCCATTCGCGGAGCAAGGATCTGCCCGCTATCTGCCGTAGGGCAGATATCCTTATCGCGGCCGTCGGTCGGCCGGAGATGGTCAAGGCTGACTGGGTTAAACCCGGTGCCTATGTCATCGATGTCGGTTCCAACAAGGTGGATGACCCTACCGCGGAGAAGGGGTATCGTTGGGTAGGGGATGTCGCCTTTGATGAGGTGAAAGAGGTTGCTGGCGCCATCACCCCCTCGCCGGGTGGCGTGGGCCCCATGACCATCACTATGCTTCTCAAGAACACGGTGACCGCCGCCAAGCGGACACTGGCTCGTTAGAAGCAAAAGGGTCTAAGGAGGGCCACCGGCCAAGGATGGCGGGCTTAGCCTTCCTCTTTGGGCTCTTTCCAGGCTAAGAGGATTGGCAAGAGAATCGCAAGAAATCTCTTATTTGGTGGCTTGGCATCGATCCTAGAGACTTATGAAGGGGGAGGTCGAAACTTATCAAGGAACTCATCTCCCTTAAGGGAAGGCTGTGGGCTCTCAATAGGGATAGCGTGGCCTTCAGCCCACGAAAGAAGTCGAGGTCAGGTGGGTATGGGGGATTTCACCAATATAGTCGGTGTGGTCTATATAGTCCTCCTCATAATGGGTCTTTCGCTTCTTCTCACCTATTACTATCGCGCTCGCCAGGGGGCGGTAGATCGCTCATGGAAATATTTCTTAGTGGCTGCTTTCCTCTTCCTTCTAGCCCAAGCCGCAGGGATCATGGCTATCTTGGCCTCAGGATACGGTTGGTTCCTATACGGGCTAGCGGCTCTTGCTTTTTGGTCGGTGGCTCTACGCTTGTTTCTGGAAGGGGAACGAGGTTGGAGAAAAGATCGGGCCATACAGGAGCGGATAAGCCTTCTCTTCCAGTCCGTGACCGACCTGGATCTACTACTAGACGGACTGCTGGAGGTTCTACAGGATTCATTGGGGGTGGCTGGTTGTTCGATGATGCTTTTGGGTGAGGGAGGTTTTCGCTTCGTGGCCGCCAAGGGGTTGGGCTCCGATCTGTCCGGTATGCAAAGTTGCGTTCTCTCTCTTCAAGACCAGACCGTTCAGGAGATAATGGCCGCCAGGGAGCCTATCTCTATAACCGAGGCTGCCCCTTGGCTTCCCCATAAACACCCTCCTTTCTTCTCCCTGCCCTTGGCTTCAGGGGGTGAGGTGGTGGGGATAATTAATATCTACCATCCTGCTCTTAAGCGGCTAGATCCCGGACAGACTGAACTCCTGAAGGCTTTCGCTTGCCAAGCGGCCTTGGCTGTTGAAAAAGCGAGGCTCCAGGAAGCGACCCACCGAGCGGAGGCTGTTTCTACCTTGCTTCGGGAGATGCACCATCGCATCAAGAACAGTCTCCAGATGGTGGCTGATCTTCTCTATCTAGAGGTGAAGCGTTGCGAGTCTCGTTCTGCGGTGCGGAGTCTCTTGGCCAGCATAACCCGGATTAAGAGCATCGCCGCGGTGCATGAGATCCTCTCCCTCGAACCCCCCACCCTAACCGATGCCAGGAAGTTAGCGGAGCGGTTGGCTCGCGTCTCCCATGATGGGTTGGTGGGGCCAGGTAGTCGCATCGATATAGCCGTAGAGGGGGAGAGCCTTCTTTTGTCCTCTAGACAAGCCACGGCCCTGGCCCTGGTTATCAACGAACTCCTCTCCAATTGCCTGAGACACGCCTTCGTCGGCCGAGAGGTGGGAGCGGTGACTATTCGGTTGGACACTGGCCCCTCCGAGGTTGTAGTTACTGTGCGGGATAACGGGGTCGGGCTCCCTGAACAGTTTGACCTTCATACCTCCTCGGGAATGGGTCTACAGATAGTTAGGGCTCTGGTGGAGGGCGATCTGAGGGGGAAGTTCGATCTTGTGAGCGAGGAGGGAGTAAGGGCCACGGTGAGATTCGCCAAGTAGGAGGCAAGGTGGAGAGTTTGCGGGTGCTTTTGGCTGACGATGAGAGCATCTCCCTTCTGGGGTTGAAAGCCAAATTGGAAAGCCTGGGCCATCGGGTGGTGGCTGAGGGAGCCACGGGGAGAGAAGCCGTGGCTCTCGCTCAGGAAACGAAGCCAGATCTGGCCATCTTGGATATCAAGATGCCAGATATGGATGGCATTGAGGCTTCCCAGAAGATCATGGAAGAGGAGCCTATCCCCATCATCCTCCTCACGGGTTACGGCGAGGAAGAGTTGGCCAAAAGGGCGGTAGAGGCTGGGGTTTTCGGTTACCTTTTGAAGCCTGTAGGCGAGGAGGATCTGGTGCCCGCTATCACCTTGGCTATCGCTCGTTTCAAGGAGTTTCGGGCTCTCCAAAGGGAGGTCGAGAACCTCAGACAGGCCTTGGAGACCAGGAAATTGGTGGAGAGGGCCAAGGGCATCCTCATGCGCCGCCTAAATCTGGGCGAGGAGGAGGCTTTCCATCGGCTGCAACAACGTAGCCAAGATGAGAACCGGAAGATGGGGGAGATCGCCCAAGCGATAATCACAGCCGATGAGATGTTCGAAAAGGAGATTTGACAGGGAAAAGGAGTGGAGGGATAATTAAAGACGCTCATGGGGGGCGTCTATAGCGGGAGGTGATGGCTGCCTCTCTCCGCGAGATCGGGGTGAGGCTTTTCGTTATCCTGGGGAGCCTCTAGAGGCGGGTAGAATCTATTCGAGGGTTGCAGAGGTGATCGATCTAGGGTATCTGGCTCTTCTTCTCGCTTTGGTGATCTCTATTTACACGGCTTTGGCTGCCTTCTTGAGCAGGCGGTTTGACTACCCCCAACTTCTGGCCAGTGCTAAGAATGGTGTCTATAGTGTAGGGGGGCTCCTTACTATAGCCACCTTGGCCCTCGTCTACGCTTTGGTCACCCATGACTTCCAGGTGGAATATGTGGCTAGTTATACCAGCCTGGACCTTCCCCTCTTCTATGCTTTCTCCGCCTTTTGGGCCGGGCAGGCGGGCTCGCTGCTCCTTTGGGCCTGGCTTCTAGCCCTCTTTAGCCTCATTGTCGTACTCCAAAATCGAAGAGACCAGGAACTCTTGCCCTATGTCATCTCCATACTCATGGGCATCGAGACCTTTTTCCTCGTGCTTGTGACCATGACCACTAACCCTCTCCACCGTCTCGATTTCCTGCCCTCCGATGGGCAGGGTATGAACCCCCTCTTACAGAATCCAGGGATGATTTTCCATCCCCCCGCTACCTATCTGGGTTATGTGGGGTTCGCGGTGCCCTTTGCCTTCGCTATGGCCGCTCTCCTCACCGGCCGTCTCGATGAGGTCTGGATCCGCACCACTCGCCGTTGGACCCTTCTATCTTGGCTTTTCCTCTCCATTGGGATCGGGCTGGGAGCCCAGTGGGCCTACGTGGAGTTGGGTTGGGGCGGTTATTGGGCCTGGGACCCGGTGGAGAACGCCTCGCTTTTGCCCTGGCTGACAGCCACCGCCTTCCTCCACTCGGCCATGATCCAGGAACGGAGAGGGATGCTCAAAGTTTGGAACTTAGCGCTAGTGGCTTTGACTTTCCTCCTCTCCATCTTTGGCACCTTTATCACCCGTAGCGGCATCATCGAATCGGTGCACTCCTTTGGGGTCTCCACCCTGGGCCCCTATTTTTTGGCTTTCTTGGGCTTGGTTTCCGTGGCTTTCCTCTTCCTTCTTTTTGACCGCTTGCCGAGCCTGCGGAGCGAAAACACGCTGGATTCACTCCTCTCTCGGGAATCGACCTTCCTCTTGAACAACCTTATCCTTCTGGGGGCTGCCTTTGCCACCTTCTGGGGAACCATCTTCCCCATCGTTTCCGAGGCGGTAACCGGAAGCAAGATCACCGTAGGCGCGCCATTCTACAACCAGGTGAACGGCCCTATCTTCCTGACCCTCGTCCTTTTGGTGGGCATCTGTCCCCTCATCAGTTGGCGGCGAGCCTCCAAAGAGAACCTGCTGCGGAATTTCTCCTACCCCCTCTTCGCCAGCCTCGCCTTTGCTGGTTTCGTTCTCCTTTCCGGAGTGAGGGAATGGTACGCCCTTCTCTCCTTCACCGTCTGTGCTTTCGTCATGGCTACCATATTATCGGAATTCTATCGGGGCCTGCGAGCGCGGCGCAGGCTACACGGTGATAACTACTTCCTGGCCTTTATAAACCTCTTGCAGAGGAATCGACGCCGTCATGGGGGGTATATCGTGCACCTGGGGGTGGTTCTCTTGACCATCGGCGTCGTCGGCTCGACCCTCTATAAGGCGGAGAGAGAGGCCCACCTCAACCCTGGCGAGAGGGTTAGCCTGGAGAGTTACTCCTTGGAGTTCCAAGGTCTCAGCCAGTACACTGCACGGGATCGGATGGTTCTGAGAGCGAACCTCGAGGTATATCGAGGTGGTCGCCTCCTGGCCACCATGACGCCAGAGCGGGCTTTCTATCGGAACGCTCCGGAGCCCACCACAGAAGTGGATATACGCACCACCCTGAAAGAGGATCTATATCTCATCTTGGCGGGAGTCAGTGAGGATGGCTCTGCCACTTTTAAGGTGATCATAAACCCTCTAGTGGCTTGGATATGGGTAGGGGGGATGGTGCTCATCGGCGGGACGGTCATCGCCGTCTGGCCTGACCCCAGGGAGGAGAGGCTCTGGGTTCCCGGGTTTACAAGAGAGGTGGTAACCAGTGAGGCTTAGGGTTGCAGTAACCTTTGTACTTTTCCTTTGGGCCTCATACCTTCTGCCACCAGTGGCAGCCCAAGGGATCGAGGAGCTTATCTGTCCCTGCGGCTGCACCATGGCCTTGAACTCCTGTGAATGTGTCACCGCTGAAGAGATGCAGGGGGTGATCCAAGAGAGGCTAGATCAAGGCCAATCATCTCCCCAGATCGTCCGTTACTTTGTCGATCTATATGGGGAGAGGGTTTTGGCCGCCCCTCCCAAGCAAGGCTTTAACCTCACCGTTTGGGTTCTTCCCTTTATCCTCTTGGCCCTTGGAGGTGGAGGGGTAGCCCTTCTCCTGAGGAGATGGGTCGTCGAGGCGGAGGCTCCTCAGCCAGGACCCTCCGATGAGTATGAGGCTCGTGTGGAGCAGGAGTTGAGGGAATGGGATTCATGATGGTTTTGACAGCGATAATGACCATCCTTGCCACAGGCTTCGTGGTATACCCTCTTTTTCAACGCTCCAAGGGAGAACCGGTTTCCGTGGGGCGAAGGAAGTTGGAGGGGCTTCTCTGGGAAAAGCAGGCCACCTATTTAGCCCTTAAGGATCTGGAATTCGACCGCGCCATGGGCAAACTCTCGGAAGCCGACTATCAAGAGCTGAGCCAGAGGTATAAAGGTAAGGCCATCTCTATCCTGAAAAGGCTAGATGAGCGGGAGGCGGAGATCGAGGCGGAGGTAGCCAAGATCCGGGCTCAAAGGGGATCTATGGCTTGCCCCCGTTGCCAAGCGACCCTCAGGCCAGAGGCTAAATTCTGTTCAGCCTGTGGTTCAGCGCTTTTGGTTTGTGACCGGTGCGGTGCCTCCTATGAGGAGGGAGATAGGTTCTGTGCTCGATGCGGCCAGGAACTCTCAAAGGGGTAGATTCCTGCTCAGGGTGTTGCTCTTCCTCTTTCTTTTCGCCCTGACGCCTGCCGTCAGCGCCCAAGGGGTATTGGTGGGACAGGTTATAAACGGGACCCAGGGAGCCCCCAGAGATAGCGTGGCCGGGTTGACGGTAACCCTCCACCTCGTTGACCAAGAAGACGAGGAGACCAGCCTCACCACTATAACCGACGAGGAGGGCCGGTTCCGTTTCTCAGAACTCACTTTGGAAGAGGGGACAACCTATTGGCTCCTAGTGGAGTACGAGGGGATCACCTATGGTGGTGGGGCCGAGAGCCTAGAGGAGATATCTGAACCTTTCTTGGTGACCGTCTATGAGACCACAAGGAGCGACGCAAGTATAAAAGTGGCCCTCGATCACCTCATTGTCAGTTTCGAGCCTGGAGCCCTGGCGGTGGAGGAGTACTACCTCTTCAGTAACACCGGAGATAGGGTCTATATAGGCCGGGAGGATGGCACGACCCTGCGGTTTCCCCTCCCGCCTGGGGCCGACAAGATCGAGTTTGCCAGCCAACGGGTACAAGCCAACGCCCTCCCTTGGGAAGAGGGCGTGGCCTCGACCCTCCCCGTGGCTCCAGGGGAGAGCGAGGTTTCGCTCACCTATTCTTTGCCTCTGGAAGGTCCTGATTACTCTTTCGTGCGACGGTTGGCCTACTCCACGGAGGGTTTCATCTTCCTGATCGAAGATATAGGTGCAGAGGTGCAAAGCGATCAACTGACCCCAGAGGAGTCCAGCCAGGGAGATATCCTCCTTGTGGGGGAGGCCCTTTTTGGGGGAGAGGTGCGAGTGGAGATCACCAACATCGCCCAAAAGATCGCTCGCCCTGCTCCATCGTCACCGCCTAGTCTGGGGCTGCAAGGGCTCTCCCCCTGGCTTATCCTGGCTTCCGCAGCCCTTGGCCTGGCTCTCGCCTCTGGGTTTGGTCTGGCCTGGGGTAGAGCCGGGCATCTGCCAGCGGAGCTCAACCTGGCCTTAGAAGAGGAGCGGGTCAGGTTGTTAAGGTCCATAGCCGAACTAGACGATGCTTATACCAGGGGGACCATCCCCGAGAAGGAGTATCACGCTCGGAGGGCAGAGAAGAAGGCCAGACTATGGGAGATATGGAGGAGTGAGTAGCATCTTGTCTCTAGAAAGGAAACGGCCATGAAGGAGAAGCGAGAATTTTGGGAGAAGAGGGGGTACGTTGGAGCCACGAGGGCTTTAGGCTTAGGCGCGGGAGCAGTCTTGCTCATCGCCCTCTTCTTAGCCCTCTTTTGGGCGCCGTCGGCGCGAGACGCCCAAACCGGTGCTATCGTGGGCCCCTACCACCGTATAATCTATTTCCACGTCCCTTCCGCCTGGGTGGCTTTCCTCGCTTTCTTTGTGGTATTTTTGGCCAGCATCCTCTATCTTTGGAAAAGAACCAGGATCTGGGACATCCTTGCCCTCTCCTCCGCGGAGATTGGGGTGCTTTTCGCTACCCTCGTGCTCCTCACCGGCCCCATCTGGGCCAAAGCCGCTTGGGGGATCTGGTGGACCTGGGATGCTCGCCTCACCACCACCCTCATCCTCTGGCTTATCTACGTGGCCTATCTCATGCTCCGTGCTTACGCTCAGGAGGGCTCTCAGGGGGCTACCTTTGCGGCCGTGTTGGGGGTGGTGGGCTTTCTCGATGTGCCCATTATCTTCCTTTCGGTGGAGTGGTGGCGCACCCAACATCCAGAACTGGTCGTCATCAAAGGTGGTGGCTTGGCCCCGGAGATGGTTCGCACCCTTATGATCGCTCTCCTTTCCTTCACCCTTCTCTATTTCTACCTCTTGATGCTGCGGATTCGCGTGGAGGGGCTTAAGGAGAGGTTGAGTTGGCTCAAGGAGAGCCTTAGGAGCCCGTGAGGAGGAAAGATGGCTAATCTGGTTGCCGCTTATCTACTCATCGTCATACTAGTTTCAGGTTATACCCTTAGTCTATGGCGCAGGGAGAGGCTCCTGCAAAAAGAGATCGAGACCTTAGAGGGAGCCCGAGGCTCGGAAGAGGGTTAGAAGCCGGCAGGCTTGGCGGTCCACCTTGACGACCCCCCGAAATTGCGATACAATGTGAGAAGTGGTTCCGTAGAGTAGTTTCAGGGGTCCTTGCTGACGGAGGCATCCCTGATTCCGGGTGATGAGTGCCCGCGGTGCCAAGGAGATCTGGCACGCAGGCGCTTTCTTTTTTGCCAGACCTTTTCCTTTGGCGCTAAGTGAAGCGTTTTTGCCCATGGAGGGGTGAGCATGGTGGAGATTAAAGGGGAAGGCGAGGAGCGTAGATGGGGCAGACGGCGTTTCTTACAATATGCGCTAGGCTTCTCTTTCTTCGCTACTTTGGTGGGGGTGCTGACCCCCATCATAGGCTACCTCTGGCCTCCCACCAAGGGTGCCGGGGCTACTGGGGGCCGGGCCCGGGTGAGTACGACTAAGGAGATCCCTGTTGGCGAAGGGAAGGTCGTCTCTGTAGGTGGTGAACCGGTGATCCTCATCAATCTGGCGGGGGGGATCAAAGCCTTTTCTGCCATCTGCACCCATTTTAGTTGTATTGTGGAGTGGGAAAAAGCAGGGCAGTACATCCTTTGTCCTTGTCACGATGGACGTTTCAACCCCATCACCGGGGCGGTCATCTCTGGGCCGCCGCCTGCCCCCCTGCCGTCTGTGGAGGTATTCATCGAGGGCGAGGATATCTATGTGGAGGCGTGAGGTAGAGAAAGAGACCTGGGGCGGACAGGTTCTCCATTGGTTGGATGAGAGGTTCGAGTTGAAGAGACCTCTGGAGAAGTTCCTCCGGAAACCGGTGCCCGCTCACGCCTCCCATTGGTTCTATTGCCTAGGCGGGGCCACCGCCTTCTTCGCCCTTGTGCAAGGGATCACGGGGGTCTTATTAGCCCTCTACTATAGGCCCACTCCGGAAGAGGCGTATGATAGCATCCTGCTCATCATGAACGAGGTCCGTTTCGGTTGGTTGATCCGGAGCATGCATTCCTGGTCGGCCACTCTTATGGTTGTCTTCGGTTTTCTTCACCTGCTAAGGGTCTATCTTACCGGTTCCTATAAGCCGCCTCGGGAACTTAACTGGATAGCAGGGGTTCTCTTGGGCATCACCACCCTGGCCTTTAGTTTTACCGGTTATCTTCTACCTTGGGATCAGCGAGCCTATTGGGCCACCACGATAGGGACAGATATGGCCGGTACGGTACCCCTGGTGGGGGATATCCTCTTGCGATTTCTACGAGGTGGCCCGGAGATCACAGCGCTGACCCTGACCCGTTTCTACGGCGCTCATGTGCTCATCCTGCCCGTGGTTTTCATTCTCCTTGTGGGAGCCCACTTTATCATGGTCCGTCGTCAGGGGATCTCAGGTCCCCTCTAGAGAGCCTGCAGGCTTTCTTGCGGGTGAAGAAAGTGTCTTTTCAAGACCAAAACGAAGAAAAAGGGATAAAGATGCCCTGGTTCCCTAACTTCGTCATCTCCGAAGTCGTGGTTACCTACATCTTGTTAGCCTTGCTCATCGTTCTAGCCTCCATCTTCCCTGCTGGGCTGGAGGAGCGACCTGACCCCTTGCGGACCCCACCTCATATCAAGCCCGAGTGGTATTTTCTTTTCCTCTACCAATTCGTGAAGAAAGTCCCGCCCCTGGTAGGGGTTTCGACTCCCCTTATGGCCACCTTCCTCCTCATCCTTTTGCCCTTCTTAGATCGTAAGGCGGAGCGACATCCTAGGAGGAGGCTCGTGGCCATGACTCTAGGCATGGTGACGGTGATTGCCCTCTTGGGGCTCACCATCTGGGGTTATCTTAGTTAAAGGGAGGGAAGGTGTCGTCTCGTTGGCGAACGGTGATCTTAGCCCTGATTGTGCTCTTGGCCACCCCTCTTTTGATCTACGCGAGGCCCTTGAGCCAACCCCCCATCCCCCACCTTTTAGAGGGAAGGGAGGCTTGTCTAGTCTGCCATGAGGCAGGCGTAGGAGGGGCGACTCAGATCCCTACAGATCACGTGGGCCGTCCCAACGAGAGTTGCACAACCTGTCACCCCCTCGCCGCGGCCGAAGAGGCGAGCCTCCCACGAGTGGTGCCCACCCCCATCATCTTTCCTCAGAGAGGGGCGGTGAACACCTGCCTTGAATGTCACAGATCTCTGGGAGGAAAACACGAGGAGATCGTTACCGCTTGGGAGGAAAGCATCCATTCCGAAAGAGGTGTAGGCTGCGCCCACTGCCATGGGGGCGATCCAGGGGCTACCGAGATGGCCACCTCTATGTCTCCTGAGGCGGGTTATATCGGGGTGCCTGCCAAGGCGGATATCCCAGCCCTATGTGCCTCCTGTCATTCCAATGTAGACCTGATGCGCCAGTACAACCTTCCTACCGACCAGTGGGCCAAATTCCGGGAGTCCGTTC
>Ga0315314_1001315_pt1 | contig 22877 bp, 22 predicted proteins | sample TDP9_MG_FD_203631 | JGI IMG/M metagenome (GOLD analysis project Ga0315314, IMG submission 203631) | Freshwater sediment microbial communities from Lake Towuti, South Sulawesi, Indonesia - TDP9 | ecosystem: Environmental > Aquatic > Freshwater > Lake > Sediment | place: Indonesia: South Sulawesi... | reverse complement strand
ATTCACCGAGTCTCCGGCAAGCTTAACATGTCCTCTGATGACACGATGTTCCTCGATGACCCTATTGATTATAGCTAGCTCATCTGTCATACTTCACCGCTCTAAGCCGACTGCCAAGTTTCCACCAGCATCTGCTGGTTGTCACTGGCCTTGGCTCAACTCAACAATAGCTATTCTAAGTAGCCGTGGTGTTCTGTGTCAAGCCCGTTTATCAACCTGAGAGATTCTTCGGTCGCTTCGCTCCCTCAGAAGGACAGACAGGATTGCTAAACAAGCTACGGTTAATGAAGAGATCTCACCAGGTGCCCCACCTGACCCGGTTTTCCCAAATAGGGGGGCCGATCTATCGGACTTACCTTTGCGGGAGCCCGTAAAGGGCTCACCTACTAAGAGCCCCGTCAGGTCAGGGACCTGACAGGCACCTAGGTGCCAGACGCCGTTCGTGGTGAGCTTGGGCCGTAGGACGGCCGACCTACCGGCCTAGAACCACAAACGGCCCTTCGACAGGCTCAGGGCGAACGAAAAATCTATCTTCGCCAGTAATACCAAGAGGCGAAGGGGGTTACGCCAATGGCTTTGGGGTCAGTCTCCACCCAGCAATACCACCAGAGGTGAGAATCTCTTCGGCCCCCTTGATAATGCCCTCGATCAGCTCCCTGGCTGTAACTATCCTATCAATAAAGCCAACGGCAGAGGACGCCGGATAGGGAAAGCCCAAGGACGGGTCCCGCATTCCAAACTTCTCCACTTCCCCAACCGCCCGGAGTATTGCCTCGCTGCCTCCCACATCTCTCACATGTTCAATCACCTTCTCCATATCCCCCGGTTTGGGCGCGGTAAGAATGAGGTCGCGCCACTGCGGATCATAAGGGTCAGCTTTAACCAGAGCTTGCTTACGGCGCTCTGAGAGGGGACATTCCTTGGCTGCCAGGAATAATGTCCCCAAGAGCACTGCCTCCGCCCCCAGCGCCAAGGCAGCCAGGAAGCCACGTGCGTCACCGATGCCGCCAGCGGCGATCACCGGAATCTTGACCTGTTTTACTGCCAAGGGGATGCTTACCAGAGTAGTGAGTGTCGTCGGGTTCTTAAACGCTGCTCCTTCAAGCCCCACAATGCACACTGCATCTACACCATCCCGCTCTGCCGCTATGGCATGCTTCACCGTAGTCACTTTGTGAATCCAGATTAGACCAGCCTCCTTCACCCGTTTCCCGTGGTCAGCGCTCCGATAGCCAGCGGTCTCAATCACCGGAACTCTTTCCTCGATAGCCACCTCTCGCATGACACTAAGTCCGGGGTCCACAGTTGGGCTAATGTTTACCGCAAAGGGCTTGTTGGTCATGGACCTGGCTCTACGTATTTCCTTACGAAGCCTCTCCGGGGTGCGCAGGGCCGTGGCGGTGATCATGCCCAGCCCGCCAGCTTCAGAGACAGCCACAGCGAGATCGGCGTTGCCGATTATGCCGAACGCCCCTTGAATAATAGGGTAACGTATGCCCAGCAACTTGGTGACCCTAGTCTGCCACTCCATCTAACTTAACCCTCCTTATTACCCCCCACTTTCTTCTTCGACAGAACAAAGAGGCCTGGTTACGATGCTAGCACACTCAATATGAAGATGGCAATACAGAGGAGGGAGTTTAGTGTCATCGTTATGAAAATAGACTTATTCCGTTCGCCCTGTCCGCCTTGCGGACTCCGATACTCCGTTCGGAGAGCTTGTCGAAGGGCCGTTCATGGTTCGAGGCCGACAAGTCGGCCGTCCTCTCCCAATTTACTCCCACTATGTCATTGCGACCCTGATTTATCGGGGGAAGCAATCCCGGCAGGGAGGGGAAAACAATGAGATTGCTTCGCTTCTCTCGCAATGACACAAGACTTTTTAAGGCTCACCGACAAAAGGTGAAATAGATAACTCTCTTAAAAAGATAGCCTGCCAAGGGTAACACATATTTGCTATAATAAGTATGTGAACTTGTTTGATTTCCATCGAGAGACGCAGCTAGAGCAAGAGGCACCGCTGGCAGCCAGGATGCGCCCCAGGAGCTTCGCTGAGTTTGTGGGGCAGGAGCACCTGGTGGGGGAGGGGAGGGTGCTGCGGAAGAGCATCGAGGCTGACCAGTTGCCCTCCATTATCTTTTGGGGTCCGCCGGGCAGTGGCAAGACCACCCTGGCTTATATAATTGCCGGCGTTACCAAGTCACACTTCAGCCCTATATCGGCGGTGAGTGCCGGGGTAGCTGACCTGCGCCGCATCGTTGAGGAGGCCAGGGAAAGACGCGGCATGTATCAGCAGCGGACCATCCTCTTCATCGACGAGATCCACCGCTTCAATAAGGCGCAGCAAGATGCCATTCTGCCCTTTGTGGAAAACGGCACGGTAACCCTTATTGGCGCCACCACGGAGAACCCCTCCTTCGAGGTTATCTCCCCCCTCCTCTCCCGCTGCCGGGTCTTCACCCTTAACCCGCTGACAGAGGAGCAGGTCCGCCTCCTTGTCCAGCGAGCTTTGGAAGATAAGGAGAGGGGTTTAGGCCAGGTAAAGGCAGAGCTGGATGCCGACGCTCTGCAGCACCTGGTAGTTATGTCAAATGGGGACGTGAGGGTGGCTCTCAATGCCCTGGAGATGGCCGCCTTGGCCACCCAGCCCGATAAGAAGGGGAAGCGAAGGCTTTCCCTCTCTACCATTGAAGACGCCCTCCAGCATCGGGCCTTGCTCTATGACAAAGCCGGGGAGGAGCACTATAACCTGATTTCCGCTTTACACAAGTCCCTCCGTGGCTCAGACCCGGATGCTGCCTTATACTGGCTAGCCCGGATGCTGGAGGCAGGGGAGGACCCCTTATATATTGCCCGACGACTGGTCCGCTTTGCCTCTGAGGATGTCGGCTTGGCCGACCCTCAGGCACTGACGGTAGCCGTCGCTGCTCAGCAGGCAGTCCATTTTGTGGGCATGCCAGAGGGTAATCTGGCTTTAGCTGAAGCAGCCGTTTACCTGGCTACCGCCCCCAAAAGCAACTCCTTATACCTGGCCTACTCCCAGGCACAGCAGGATGTGCAGCAGACCCGCAATGAGCCAGTGCCCTTACATCTGCGCAATCCGGTAACCCCTTTAATGCGGGCCACAGGATACGGCAAAGGGTATAAGTATGCCCATGATTATCCAGGGCACTTTGTAGAACAGCAGAACCTGCCTGACACCCTCCAAGACAAACGCTACTACACCCCTGGCGACCAAGGCTACGAGAAGGAGGTTAAAGAAAGGCTTAAGGAGTGGTGGAAAGGGAAAAAGTAACCCAGGAGTACGTCAGGTTCTCCGGAGCTGGTCTGGAACTGGAAGGAATACTGCACCTGCCAGCAGGCGAAGGTCCCTTTCCCGCAGTAGCGGTATGCCATCCCCACCCCCTCTATGGTGGGGATATGCACAACAACGTTGTCCTGGCAATATGCCATGCCCTGGCTGAAGCATCCATAGCCGCTCTCAGATTCAACTTCCGCGGCGTAGGCCAAAGCGAAGGTGATTTCGCCAATGGTATTGGCGAGCAGGAAGATGTAGTTTCGGCTCTGGCTTTTTTATCATCAGTGAACAAAGTCAACCCCAACAAGATAGGTCTGGCAGGTTACTCCTTCGGGACTCAGGTAGCTCTTCCAGTAGCGCCCCAGAGAGAGCAGGTTAAAGCAATGGCCCTAGTCTCCCCGTTCCTATCGGCTTGGGACTGGGAGCAGCTAAAGAGCTATGTCAGACCCAAGCTTTTCCTCTGCGGCGATAAGGATCACTATGTTTCTTACCAGGAAATCCAGAGATTGGTCAGCGGATTGCCTGAGACAAGCCGATGTGAGGTTATCCCTGGGGCGGACCACTTCTGGTGGGGGTGTGAGGGGGAGGTGGCCGAGAAGGTATCAACCTTCTTCAAGAACGCTTTACAGGTATGAAAGGTCTATCACCATAAAGCAGGGGAGCCCCTCGTGGGCTCCCGCTCCGATGAATAAAACTCATCGGAGGGAGGGGACAAGCCCCTCCCCTACAAGGGGAAACTGAAGGCTGGGGGCTCTTTGCCTAACATACTAAAGAAAGGAATAGCATGACAAAGAGAAAAAAGCTCCATCACCTATTCACGCCGATAAAGGTGGGGAGCATTGAACTAAAGAACCGCATCATTATGCCACCTGTAGTAGATCGGTTAGCTGTAGATGGCATGGTCAGCGAACCTGTCAAGGACTACTACGCTGCTCGCGCCAGAGGAGGTGTTGGTTTAATAGTGCTAACGCCAGGAATCGTTGACATCACCATGGCATCACCGATTCAACTGGGGCTCTACGAGGATCGCTTCATCGCTGGGCTAAGGGAACTGACAGAAGTTATACATGCTAATGGCGCTTTAATCGGCATTCAATTGATGCATCTCGGCCGACAAGGGGAAGGCATAGTTGGATATAAGCCAGTGGCAGCTTCTCCTATTCCTTGGTCGCCGCATGAGGAAGTGCCCAGAGAGTTGTCTCGAGATGAGATCGAGGATCTGATAGAGAAATTCGCTGAAGCAGCTCGAAGGGCCAGGGATGCTGGCTTCGACCTAGTAGAGCTCCATGCTGCCCATGGCTATTTACTCAGCGGGTTCCTTTCCCCCAACACAAATACAAGAAGCGACGAATACGGTGGTGATGCAGGAGACAGAGCAAGGTTTATAGTCAGGATTATACAGCGTATCAGAGAGAAGCTAGGTGATAATTTTCCTATAAGCTGTCGAATAAACGGCGCTGACTTTGTACCCGGGGGGCTGATGCTGGCAGAAGCTAAGGCTGCTGCCCGGCTGCTGGAGAAAGCTGGGCTAGACCTAATCAGCATTTCAGCAGGGATGTATGGCTCCTACCCGGTTATTGTTCCCCCCTACGACACTCCCTACGGCTGCAATGTCCCCTTAGCTGAGGGGGTGAAGAAGGTAGTCGATATTCCAGTGGCGGTTGCCGGTCGGATGAATGACCCCTGGCTAGCAGAAGAGACACTGGCTTCAGGGAAGGCTGATTTAATAGCCATAGGCAGGGGATTGCTAGCCGACCCTGAACTGCCGAATAAGCTCTCCAGGGGAGAATTTAAGGAAATCAGAAATTGCATCGCCTGTAATGTCTGCATCGATATAGCCCCTGAGCCTATCACTTGTACAATTAACCCCGAAGCGGGAAGGGAGAGGGAGATGAAAATCGTGCCTGCTTCCCAACCAAAAAGGGTGTTAGTGGTCGGTGGTGGACCAGCAGGTCTGGAGGCAGCCAGGGTGGCTGCTTTAAGGGGTCATCAGGTCAGTCTATATGAAGAGGACGAAGAACTCGGCGGGCAATGGGTATTGGCAGCCACCCCGCCCCACAAGCAGGATTATATGAAGTTCATAAACTATCTATCCTGGGAACTGGAGAAACTGAGGGTAAGGCTAAATCTGGGCCAGAGGGTTACCTCAACAGTGCTGAAAGAGCTGAAGCCCGATGTGGTGGTGGTAGCTACCGGAGCAACACCATCGGCGCCTCCTATCCCCGGTGTTGAGCAGGAGGAGGTAGTTACCGCCTGGGATGTCTTGAGAGGGCGTGGTGTTGGCCATCGGGTGCTGGTGATCGGCGGAGGCATTACAGGGCTAGAGACAGCAGACTTTCTAGTGCAGCAGGGGAAAGAGGTAGTAGTGGTGGAGCAACTAAAGCGTGCCGGAGCAGATATGGGAGCATCAATTCGATGGCACTTAATGCACAGGCTAAGGGAGCAAAAGGTAAAGATATTCACCTCCACCGAGATTAAGGAGATTTGCCGGCAAGGGGTAGTCATAAAGAGGAACGGGGGTGAAGAGACCTGGAAAGGGTTCGATACCATAGTTCTGGCTACCGGAGTTAAGCCGAGAAATGAGTTAGTGAAGGAGAGCGAAGCCAGGGTGAAAGAGGTATATGTCATCGGCGATGCTGCTAAGCCCCGTAAGGGGCTGGAGGCAATACGGGAGGGCGCTGAGGTTGGGCGGAGGATTTAGATAGCTGATGTCAATATCTCTTATAGGGAGGGGGAATTTCACCCTCACCCCCTCACCCTATCCGTAGATAGTCCTCCCTCCCCTGGCGGGAGGGAGCTAGAGGGAGGGGGGATGGCCAAACTCCACCCTCACCCTACCCTCTCCCGTCGAGGGAGAGGTATTTGTATTAGCCAGATGTAGGGACAGGTTTTTAAACCTGTCCGAATCTTGGACAGACCTGAAGGTCTGTCCCTACTTCGAGGGAGAGGGATTGTATTGTAGTGAGATGCCATTACCTCTAGCATATCTAGAAGGAATGTGATATAATGGAACCCGAAGTGATAGAGGATTTGCCCGCCAAAGCGGAGAACGAATATACCGCTGAGGATATCCAGGTCCTGAAGGGGCTCGAGGCAGTCCGCCGTCGGCCCGGGATGTACATCGGAGACACAGACCGGCAGGGTCTCCACCGCCTTATTCTGGAAATCGTATACAACAGTGTCGATGAAGCAATAGCTGGCTGCTGTAACCGGGTTGATTTAACCCTGTATAAAGGTGGTAAGGTCAAGGTAGAGGACAATGGACGGGGCATCCCGGTAGAAACCCACCCCGTTAGTGGAGTTTCAGCGCTGGAGACCGTAATGACCATGCTCCACGCCGGGGCGAAGTTCGGTGGTAGAAGTTACACGGTTTCCAGCGGATTGCATGGCGTAGGGGCATCCGTAGTAAATGCTCTTTCAGCTTGGCTAAGAGTCGAGAGCAAGCGTGATAGCCAGCTTTACTCTCAAGAGTATCGCTGTGGCACTCCCCGGGGTGAAATAAAGACCGAGGGCGAAGCCAATGGTAGTGGCGTAACCGTAACTTTCCTCCCAGATAAACAAATCTTCAGTAGCCTTGACTACGATTTTGACTTCCTGATCCAGCGTTTCCGCGAACTGGCTTACCTGGTGCCGAAACTAGAGTTAAACCTCCACGATGAAAGGAGCAACCAAGAGGCAACCTTCTACTTTGAAGGGGGAATAGCTAGCTTCGTTCACTATCTCAATAGGAAGAGGACAGTCCTTCACCCTAAAGCTATCTATGTGTCCAAGGAGGCGGAAGGGACAATAGTAGAGGTGGCGCTGCAATATAATGATAGCTACAATGAATTGGTTCTCAGCTTTGCCAATTGTATCAATACTGCAGACGGGGGGAGCCACCTCACCGGATTTCGCTCAGCCTTAACCCGCGTGCTCAACGATTATATGCGTAAAGCGAAATTGACTAAGGACAACGAGGTAAGTCTCCTTGGCGAGGATGTGAGGGACGGGTTAACAGCCATCGTCAGTGTAAAAGTCAACGACCCTCAGTTTGAAGGACAAGTAAAGGCTAAACTGTGTAACCCCGAAGTAAAAGGCCAGGTGGAATCAGTAGTAGCTGAGCAGCTATCCTTCTACCTGGAACAACATCCCAACGAAGCCAGGAAAATTATAGAAAAGTGCCTCACTGTGGCTAAGGCCAGAGAGGCAGCCCGCAGGGCAAGGGAGCTAATTTTCCGAAAAGAGTCACAGGCTATCACCTTACCTGGCAAGCTAGCTGAATGCTCGGAGAAGGAGCCCTCTCAATGCGAACTCTTCCTGGTAGAAGGAGCTTCTGCTGGCGGCACAGCAAAACAAGGGAGAGACCGCCGCTTCCAGGCAATACTGCCTCTGAGAGGCAAGATACTCAATGTAGAGAAGGCTTCTGCGGATAAGATGCTAGCCCATGAGGAGATCCGTGCCTTAATTACTACCTTAGGCACTGGAATAAACGATCAGCTCGAAGTCTCAAGGCTGCGCTATCACCGGGTGATTATCATGACCGATGCTGATGTTGACGGCGCCCATATCCGCACCTTGCTGCTCACCTTCTTCTTCCGCAACATGGCAGAGCTAATTGACCGAGGACACCTGTTTATCGCTCAGCCACCCCTCTATCGCCTCCAGGCAGGTAAAGAGCAATACTGGCTTTACTCGGAAAAAGAGAAAGAAGATTTGCTTCAAAGGCTGAAAAATAAAAAGGTGGAGATACAGCGATACAAGGGACTAGGGGAGATGACCCCAGAGCAACTGTGGCAGACCACCATGAACCCCAGCACCAGGACAATGCAAAGGGTGCAAATAGAGGATGCCGCTAAAGCCGATGACGTCTTCCATATGCTCATGGGAGAGGAGGTTCCTCCCCGTAGAGCCTTCATCCAAGCCCATGCCAAGAATGTGAGAAATCTGGATATTTAGGGCTCAACCTTTACCAGCCAATAGGCTGATTTTTCCATGTTGCCACGAATTTGTCCCTTCCTTCCCGTGGCATTATAATTTTGCCAGGGAACTTGACTAGAGCCTTTGACAAGAGAGGCCCCATGACCCCTAAAAAAGAAGAGAAGTTTCGCCGTTTGAAAGAAATACTGTCACCGCTAGGTAGCGTCCTGGTAGCTTATTCAGGTGGAGTAGATAGCACTTTTCTTCTTAAGCTGTGCCAAGACACCTTAGAAGGGAAAGTGCTGGCAGTAACTGCCAACTCACCAACCTATCCCTCACCGGAGCTAGCCAAGGCGGTAGAGGTAGCCAAATCCCTTTCGGTAAGACATCGCCTAATTGAGACCAAAGAGCTGGAAAACCCAAACTTTGTGGCTAACTCACCTGACCGCTGCTATCATTGTAAGCTCGAGCTTTTCGGTCGGCTGAAACAGATTGCCCAGGAAGAGGAGATAAGGAATATAGTTGATGGTTCAAATTACGATGATTTAAAGGACTTCCGTCCCGGTAGGCGTGCTGCCGCCGAGCTAGGAGTGCGCCACCCGCTACAAGAGGCGCAACTAACCAAGGACGAGATAAGAGCCCTCTCCAAAGAAATGGGATTGCCCACCTGGGACAAGCCTTCCCTTGCCTGCCTCGCCTCGCGTTTCCCCTATGGTACCCCCATCACCAAGCAATCCCTCCTGGTAGTAGAGGAGGCGGAAGCCTTTCTCCATAGCCTGGGGATTGGGCAACTGCGCCTTCGTCACTATGACAAGACGGCCAGGATCGAGGTAGAACCCCAAGAGATGCACCTCTTGCTCCAGGAATCTAATCGGAAACGCATCGTAGCTCGCCTCCGAGAACTGGGGTACCGTTATGTCACCCTGGACCTCGCTGGCTATCGTAGCGGTAGTATGAACGAAGGATTGTCCCTATGAATCCTGAGCAGCTCCGACGGTTATTAAAGAAGGTGAAGGCAGGCAGCTTAGATATAGAAGAGGCGCTAAATCAACTGAAGCTGTTACCCTATGAAGACATCGATTTTGCCAAGCTCAACCACCACCGCTCCCTCCGAAAGGGCTTCCCGGAGGTTGTTTTATGCCAAGGAAAGACAGTAGAGCAGGTGGTGAAGATTATAGAGCACCTATTACCATCGGCCAGCACTATCCTGGCTACCAAGGCCAGCCCGGAAGTATTTGAAGCGGTCCAGAAACTAACCCCTAAAGCCCATTATCACCCGTCTCCGAAGTTAATCGTTATAGGAAATAAAGTGGCCGCCTCAAGCAAAGAGTTTATCTTGGTAGTTACCGCAGGCACAGCAGATATACCAGTGGCGGAAGAAGCAGCAGTAACTGCTGAAGCTATGGGCAACCGCGTAGAGCGGCTCTATGATGTAGGGGTAGCTGGCTTACACCGCCTTTTAGACCACAAAAAGAAGCTGTTTGAGGCCAAGGTGATCATTGCCATAGCAGGAATGGAGGGTGCCCTAGCTAGCATTATTTCAGGCATGGTGGATAAGCCAGTCATCGCCGTTCCCACCAGTGTGGGATACGGGGCAAGCTTTCAAGGTCTAGCCGCACTGCTAGGGATGCTCAATACCTGTGCTCCCGGAATAGCCGTGGTTAATATTGATAACGGGTTTGGGGCAGGTTATCTAGCTGGTCTCATCAGCCGGAGCAGGAAAAGGCGATGAAGGTAGCTTACTTTGATTGCTTCTCAGGTGTCAGCGGGAATATGGTCCTGGGTGCTCTGATAGACCTAGGACTGGATATCGAGGAATTGAGAGCCGCGCTACGCAACTTACCTTTACAGGGATACCAGCTAGAGGCCAAAAGAGTAGCCAAGCAAGGAATCTCTGCCATATATGTCGACGTAGTTACCCCGGGGGAGGAGAGGGGAAGAAAGCTGGAAGATATCCTTACTTTGATTGACCAGAGTGCCCTAGATGAAGAAATTAAAGGGCAGAGTAAGCAAATCTTTGTTCGATTAGGGGAAGCAGAAGCGAAAATACACCACCAAGACCTGAGAGCAGTCCATCTTCACGAAATAGGCGCCACCGATACCATCATCGATATCCTTGGCAGCCTAATCGGTCTGAAGATATTGGGGGTGGAAAAAGTAAGCTGCTCACCCTTGAATGTAGGCCAGGGCCTAGTGCAATGTAGCCACGGGTTGTTGCCCATACCAGCTCCTATTACTGCCGAGCTGTTGAAAGGGGTGCCCGTCTATGCCACCGATGTGGAGGGTGAATTAACTACTCCCACAGGAGCAGCCATAATCACCAGCATAGCTACCCACTTTGGCAATATGCCTTCCCTAAGGATACAAAAGGTAGGCTACGGGGCAGGCAAGATGGACCTAGAAGTGCCTAATCTTCTCAGGGTTTTCATCGGAGAAGCAATGGAGCCAGCCCAGGATTACACTACCGAAGAGGTTAGCGTACTGGAAACTAATATCGATGATATGAACCCTCAGTTTTATGACTATATTATGGAGAGTCTCCTGCAAGCCGGGGCTTTGGATGTATTCCTTACTCCGGTGCAGATGAAAAAGAACCGCCCCGGAATCTTACTCTCTGTCATCACCCCCAGGGGAGAGGTAGAAAAGCTGCTGAACATACTTTTCAGGGAGAGCACCACCCTGGGGGTAAGAGTTAGTGAAACACAGCGCCTATCTTTACCTCGTTCCCTTCACCTTATTAGGACCAAGTTTGGAGAGATCCGAGTAAAGGTGGCTCATCGAGGCAACAGTATAATCAAGATGGCTCCAGAGTATGAAGACTGCCAGAAGGCAGCCAAAGCCTACCAGGTGCCTCTAAGCCAGGTTTACGCTGAAGTGCAAAGGAAATGGAAAAAGGTAACCATTCCTCCTAGAGATTAAGTAGGGGAGACCCTTGTGGTCTCCCGAAGGTTGGCAGGGGATAAACCCCTCCCCTACACCTTGGGACAAGGGTGATTATGTCAGAGGTATTCTTTTTCGATTATTCAAAGGGGAAGAACATTCTCTCAGGGATGGAGAGCCTCTGTAGAGAATCAGGAATCCTTGAGCTTATACCTAAAGGTGGCTCAGTAGCCGTAAAGCTACATATGGGCGAGTTGGGGAATACAACCTATATCAGACCTGTTTTTGTGCGCCGGGTAGTCGATTTAATTAAGAAAGCGGGCGGCAAGCCTTTCGTCACCGATACTATAAGTTTATATCCAGGAGAGAGAGATTCCAAAAGCAAATACTTAGCAACAGCTGCCTTCAATGGCTTCGTTAAGGAAAGTGTTGGAGCACCTATAGTGATAGCCGATGGGGATGGGTATGAGGGCATTCCCGTTCCTGTAGAAAGTGTGGTGAAGGGCTGCAGACTGAGGGAGGTCAAAGTGGCCACCAAAATTTACCAGGCGGATTTTTTGCTCCTTTTGTCCCATGTAAAGGGTCATATGATTACCGGCTTTGGTGGAGCAGTAAAAAACCTCGGCATGGGCTGTGTCACCAAAGAGGCTAAAAGGGAACAACACATGATGAACCCCCCTTTGCTTGATGAGTCCAAATGCAACGGGTGTGAGGTTTGTATTAAGGTATGTCCAGCAGAGGCTGTAACTATGCGGGAGGGGAAGGCCAGGCGAGATGTAGAGAAGTGTATCCACTGCAGCACTTGCCTTTTTGTGTGTCCCTCCGATGCTTTGTTTTGGGAAAGGAGTAACAAGGAACAATTTCAGGTATATCTGGCTCATGCTGCCTCTGCGGTAATGGACAGGTTCAAAGGGAAGCTAGGGTTCATAAACTTTGTCCAAGATGTGACACCTCAGTGCGACTGTGCCGCCCCCGCAGGCAAAGCCATCGTGCCAGACATTGGCATCCTTGCTTCTTTAGACCCGGTAGCCGTTGATAAAGCCTCTGTAGACCTAATAGACCAAGCCCCCATCCTGCTTACTTCCACACCCCTAACACCCCCCGATAGAATGGGTAGACTGCACCAAGTAGATAGCTTAGTCCAGCTTGCCGTAGCTCAGAAATTAGAGCTAGGGAGTTTGGACTACCAGTTGATTACTCTCTGACCTCAACCTGCAATTAACGGGTTTTCAAATAGGTAACTGCCAGAGCCCTAATCCGTGGATTAGCGCCGGGCAGGCACCTGCAGCCTCTGCTACATCTGGGGTAGGTTTGGAGCATCCGCTCCAACAGTGCCTAGAGCAGATGCTCTAGGCTACCCCTACTGTAAGTGACCCCCAGGTTTGACAAAGGGTGAAGTGTCTGTCAAAATGTTAGTGGTGTCTAACATTGAGGAGAGGAAATGGACAAAGAGCAGACCGCTAGCATGGAAGATTACCTTGAGGCAGTAGCCATACTCCGTGAGGAAGGGAAGGCGGTGAGGGTGAAACAAATCAGCCAGGCACTGGGGGTGAAAATGCCCAGCGTCACCGCTGCCCTGAAAAAGCTCTCTGATGAAGGGCTAGTGGAGCATGAGAGGTATGGATATGTGGAGCTTACCGCTGAAGGTAATAAAGCGGCCCAGGATGTGTTCCATCGCCATGAGGTACTACGCCATTTCTTAACGGATGTACTGAATATTGACCCAGAGCTGGCCCGGAAAGATGCCTGTAAGATGGAACACTCCATCAGCCCGGTCAGCTTGCAAAGATTGGCCAAGTTCATGGAGTTTGTAGAGGCCTGTCCTCAAAGTGAGCCGTCCTGGCTAAAGAATTATAGCTACTACCTGGAGCATGGTGAGCTCCCCGATGAGTGCCCGGGGAGGGTCTTGAAAGAGGAGAATTAAGGAGACGATATTTTTTAAAAAGTCAGCAAAATTAGACAAGGCTAACAAAAAGAAAGGGTAAGGCATGCCCATCAAACCTTTAAGTGAACTAAAGCCCGGAGAGAAAGGTAGGATTGTAAGGATTAGCGGGGAAGGGGGTATTCATAGACGGCTCCTTGACATGGGCCTCGTAGCAGGAAGTGAGGTGGAGGTGGAGCGAGTCGCCCCCCTAGGGGATCCCATCGAGGTCAGGATCAAGGGGTCTCATCTAGCCTTGCGCAGGGAGGAAGCAGCCAACATCCAAGTAGAGGTAGCTCAGCTAATGCCACTGCCTATGGTTAGCCCTGGTGAAGTGGTCCAAGTAGCCGATATCAGAGGCGGCTGGGGACTCACCAGGAAGCTGGCCGATATGGGATTGCTTCCGGGAACCAATATCAGGGTTATCAGTAGCCAGATGCCTGGTCCTGTTGTTATAGAAGTTAAGGGAACAAGGCTAGCTCTGGGGTATGGAATGGCGCAAAAAATCCTGGTCACGGAGGTAGAAAGTGGCTAGGGAGATAACTGTTGCCCTGGCAGGAAACCCCAACTCGGGCAAGAGCACGGTGTTTAATAGTCTAACCGGGGGGCGACAGCACGTGGGGAACTGGCCAGGAAAGACAGTAGAAAAGAAAGAGGGAAGCTTAAACTATCAGGGTTACCACATTAAAGTAGTCGACTTGCCTGGTGTTTATAGCCTTACTGCCTCTTCTTTAGACGAAGTTATCGCCCGAAATTTTGTGGTGGAGGAGAAGCCGGATGTAGTGGTTAATATTGTCGATGCCTCAAACCTGGAACGAAATCTTTATCTGACAGTCCAGCTTCTGGAAATGGGCGCTCGGCTAATCCTGGCCCTCAACATGATGGATCAAGCGGAATCAAGGGGATATGTTATTGATGTCCCCCGCCTATCACAGCTTTTGGGGGTCCCTGTAGTGCCTATGGTAGCCAGCCGCAACCATGGGATTGAGCAACTGCTGCAGGAGATCATTAATGTAGCTGAGAGGAAAACGTCGGCAAGGGTGTTGAGGATTGAATATGGGCGGGAGGTGGAGGAGGAGGTCGCCAATCTGGAGAGTCTTATATCCCAAAATGAGCTTTCCCAACGCTACTCCCCAAGGTGGCTGGCAGTGAAGCTACTGGAAGAGGATGAGGAGATAATTAAGAAATTCAGGGAATGAAGCTTGACTAAGGAAGAAACCCTCCAGGCTAAGGATAAAAGCCTCTTCCACCTGAGGAGCATTTACGGTGAAGAGGCGGAGACAGTAATCGCTGGTGGAAGATATGGCTTCATCAGCGCCCTCTTAAAGGAAACCCTGAAGAAGCCCGCTGTAAAGGAGATCACCCTCTCAGACAAGATTGATCGGGTGCTTCTCAACCGGATAGCGGGCATCCCTATATTCCTGGCTCTACTATATGGGGTATTCCAGTTCACCTTCACTCTATCTGACCCCCTAATGAGCTGGATCAATGCTGGCTTCAACTGGTTAGGTGAGAGAGCAGTAGGTATTTCCCCAGATTGGTTTGGCTCACTTCTGGGTGATGGCGTCATCGCCGGGGTGGGCACGGTGCTCAGCTTCATCCCTCCCATTTTCCTTCTCTTTATTGCCATAGCTGTGCTGGAGGATAGTGGCTATATGGCTCGGGCCGCTTTCGTGGTGGATCGGGTGATGCACAAGGTTGGGCTTCATGGCAGGTCTTTTATCCCGCTGGTCTTAGGCTTTGGCTGCAATGTTCCAGCGATTATAGCTACCAGAACCATAGAGAACCCCAAGGATAGATTGACGACTATCCTGATAAGCCCCTTGATGTCCTGCGGGGCTCGTTTACCGATATACACCCTTCTGGCTGCTGCCTTCTTTCCGGCACATCAAGGACTGGTGGTCTTTTCTTTCTATCTTATGGGAATGATTCTCGCCTTTATCATGGCTCTGATATTGAGGAGGTCAATTCTTGCTGGACCAAGCGCCCATTTTGTGATGGAGCTTCCCCCTTATCGCTTGCCTACTATCAAAGGGACAGTAATCCATACCTGGGAGCGGGGAAGGGGGTTCCTCATCAGAGCAGGAACCATTGTCTTCACTGCGGTGGTGCTCATCTGGTTCTTGGGCAGCATGCCCTGGGGGGTGGAGTATGGCAGCAAGTCAAGCTGGGTTGGTCATCTGGGGAGCCTTTTTGCCCCCCTATTGAAGCCCTGTGGCTTTGGCAATTGGCAAGCGGCTACTGCCCTGATTTTCGGCTTTCTGGCTAAAGAGGCAGTGGTGGGCACTTTCGGCACTCTCTTTGGTGTAGAAAAGGGGCAGTTGGGAACGACTATAATGGCTCAGCTTGGCTGGACGCCGCTTATCGCCTACGCCTTTATGGCGTTCTGCTTGATTTATGTTCCTTGTGTCGCCACCCTCGCCATCATGAAGAGGGAAACTAATTCCTGGAAATGGACCGTCTTCGCCATAGTTTATGCTGTGACTTTAGGCTGGGCCGTAGCCATGCTTATTTATCAGATTGGCAGGCTTTTTGTGGGCTGAGACAAGCTTTTCGCTTTCACCATCACTTTACGATATAATTGAAACTGAGGCTTCAAAACACCATGCCACACCGCTCACTAAAACTGGCCGAAAACTTACATTGTTACCTCTGGCAGGGGAGAGGAAACAACTGCAATACCTATCTCTTTACCACTGTCCTGCGCGGGCAGCGACCTCATGTTATCGTTGACCCGGGATTTGTGGTTAACGAGCTAAAGGAACCTTGCTTCGACTCTCTCCGTATGGCTATGCAAGGAGATGGATTTAAAGTGGAAGACATTGGCTTAATAATTAACACTCATACCCACCCTGACCACTGTCAGGCAACAGAGGTCATAGTTCAAAAAAGTGCCCCGAAGAGAGAAAGGAGAAAGGCTGGCCAGGCTAAGGTTAGCCAGGCTCTTGTGGCCCTCTCCAGGGAAGAGGAGGAGTATTATCGAACAGTGGGGGAAAGAGTATTCAGCATGTTTGGAATGGAAGTAGCCAAACTTGAGCCCTTTATTTATCTGGTGGAAGGCGATTTGAGCCTGGGCAGGGAGGAGAAGAAGATTGACCTGCAAATCTGGCATACCCCAGGGCATTCTCCAGGCTCTATTAGCATCTACTGGCCAAGCAATAAGGTGCTAATAACAGGTGACGTGGTATTCTATGGGGCGGTGGGGAGAACAGATTTCCCTGGTGGAAGTATTTCGGTTCTCAAACAAAGCATCGAAAAGCTATCAAGGCTGGAGGTAGAGTACCTGCTTCCCGGTCACTCCACTGAGTATGGCAGTATTATCGAGGGCAGGGAGAGGGTAGAGCGTAACTTTAAAGCCGTCAGGTTTTTGATTTGACAAACTGTTGACGACTCAAACTGTCATTGTGAGCCCTTCGCTTTCTGTCACTCTGAGCCGAAGCCCTGAGCGAAGCGAAGGGGCAGCGAAGTGTCTCATAACGCTCAGGACAGGCTCCGCAAAGCAATCCCACCACTGTCTGCCGAGATTGCTTCCCCCGATAAATCGGGGTCGCAACGATAAATAAACACTCTTGATTTGACAACTGAGATGAAAAGCCTTAGTTTTTGCTTGAGGTGGGAGTGATGGAGGCTGAGGAAAGAATTAAATACGCTGTAGAGCACACCGAGGTAATAAGACCTCCGAAACAGACCCTGGCCACTTTTGGCATCACTAATATCTATTACTATCTGCTCACAGAGCCAGTATATACTGAGCTATTGGGCAGAGGGGAGGAAACAGTAGTCAGAGAGGGGAGGGTGATTGCGGAGAGGCCAAAGATTGTTACTCCTTATTATCTGCTGAATCTCTTCGAAGGTTTTGAACACGGGAAGGAATATGCTGAATACATGTTCCGCAAGTATGGCCCACATGAGCCCGGGCTTTTATATAGGTATAAGAATGAACCCACGGCGGTTAATGTTGTATCTAGCCCTATGGAGTCAGTAGTCCATAACCTTAATCATAAAATAGATAGAGAGGAAAATCCCCTGGCAACAATCATTAAGGGTGTTGACGAGCTCTGGGATGTCTCATTGATGAAGTTTATCCATGATGTAACCCGTGGCTCCTTGCGCAGTAACGTAATGGAGCTGGGGATGAGGGGATTCCTAGATATAGACCGCAGCGGCATCCCCCAGTATACCAGGTATGCCATTGAACAACTCTTTGAGGAAGCTAGGAGAGAAAGGGCTAAGGTGTCTGAACTGGAAGCCGAATTGAGGAGATGGGGGTTGTTCGGTGAGTATGAAGACAGGTTCCTCGACCTTTTCCGGAAGAGATGAGGGGAATTCCTTGAGCATAGATAGAGTAAGCTATGCTCAGACTAGCTGGAGTGGTTGCCGATACTGCTCTGCCAAACTTGGTCTGTCATGAGCAAGGGAAAGGGCTTTTTAAACCTCAATCGATTCAAGTCAGGCAAAGCCATAAAGCGGCGGAGAATGACTAAGGATATTGCCTTTGCTCATAAAAAGCGGCGGGGACCCAAGCAAACAAAACCCTTGTGAATCATAGATTCAGAACCAAGTCATGAAAATAGGTTGTCATACTGAGGGAGCGAAGCGACCGAAGAATGACATAACATTAGAGGCGTTCTATTTTTCATACCAAGGGAGTTTGAAAGATGGCTGAGTTCGATGAAGAGTTAAAGAGGAGTATTGACCTCGCTGCGGAACTGATGCTCAAGGCAAATTATGTCGTTGGTTTAACTGGTGCTGGTGTGTCGGTGGAAAGTGGCATTAGACCTTTCCGGGGGCCCGGCGGTTTATGGACTGAATATGGTGAGCCTCCCATGGATGGCTATCAAAGATTCCTGGCTGACCCTAAAGGAGAATGGGAAAGAATGGTCAAAAGGGAAGGGTACCTGAAGGGTTTCTTTGAAGCCTTCGAGAATGCCAAGCCGAACCCTGGTCATTATGCTTTGGCTGAGCTGGAGCAAGTAGGGGTATTGAAGTTCCTGATAACCCAGAATGTAGATAACTTCCATCGGGCGGCCGGGAACAAAAATCTGGCAGAGATTCATGGCAATTTATACCTAGTCAGGTGTATTAGCTGTAACTCAAGGTATCCTCAGGAAGAGATTCCTTTAGAAGAGCTGCCACCTCATTGTCCTAAGTGCAGTGGGATGATGAAGGGTGATGGGGTATACTTTGGTGAACCCATTCCATCGGATGTCCTCGCCAAATGCCAAGAAGAGGTATACAAGTGTGACTGCATGTTATTAGCCGGCACCTCGGGATTTGTTTATCCGGCGGCTGGATTCCCTCGAGTGGTAAAACAGCGTGGTGGCTGCCTAATCGAAGTCGCTCTATATGAGACCGATCTTACCTATATGTGTGATGTCAGCCTTCGCGGCAAGAGCGGTGAGGTTCTTCCCCAGCTAGTAAATTGCCTCAAGTCTAAAATGAAGGGATAATCTATTAACATCTTTGCGGTTGATACTTATGCTTGAGAGAGAAAAGAGGATAGAGGAGTATAAACAAACCGGATACTATTATATCTCCACCGGGGTGTATGACTTGCTATGGAGCGATACGGCTGGGGAATGGAGAATGAGCACCAGTGCCAAGGATATGAGGAGCTGCCTGGACTTAGATAAAGTAGACCGGGAACTCGACGAGTTTGGCTATGAAATAATCTTAGGGGAATTCTGTCTAGACCCAGATAAGTATAAACTGGAGCAAATCAGATACATAAATCCCCTAGAACTGGAAAAATCGAGGATGATTTGAATCACTATTGTAGTTATAATGTGGCTCAGAAAGGAGGCGAGCAATATGAGTATAAAAACTCCTAAAGAATTTTTTGAAAAAAGGTTGCCGGAAAAGTTTGATCCTAGTAAAGCAGCAGGTATTGATATGGTTGTTCAGCTAAATATTTCCGGAGACAACGGAGGTGATTGGTACATAAGCATAAAAGACCAGAAAATGGATATAAAAGAAGGATTACATCCCGAACCTAAGGTCACGGTTCAGATGAAGGACAGAGACTGGGTAAAAATGATTAACGGCGAATTGTCTGGGGAAAGGGCTTACATGGCTGGGAAACTTATCCTGATAGGAGACGTAGCTGAGGCTTTGTCACTGAGGGATCTCGGAATCCTATAAAATGATTGCAGAAAGAGGGACACATCTTGGAAGCCTTGATAAGAAGGGGTGATTAAACATGGAGGAGACCATCAGAACGCCTAATCCATTTGATTTGACAGGCAAGTCTGCTATCGTAACAGGAGCAGCTAGGGGTATAGGTCGTGCTGTAGCTTTAGAGTTAGCTAAATTTGGAGCAAGGGTTGTTCTTGCTGACATATCCATTTCAGATGCTGAGGAGGTAGCTACGGAAATCGAGGGTATGAAGGGTCAAGCCCTACCTATAAAGGTTGATGTCACCAATAGGGATGAGGTTAAGCAAATGGTTCAGTCAGCTCTCCAAAGGTTTGGGAAGATTGATATACTGGTGAACTGTGCCGGCATCCTATCACAAACTCCTACTGCGCATCTAACAGAAGATGGTTTGAAGAAAATATTAGATGTGAATCTTAAGGGGACCATTCTTTGCTGTCAAGCAGTAATGGAACATATGATTGATCAACAGAGTGGAAAGATTGTAAACATTGGGTCATCTATTTCGTCGCAGGGATCAATATGCAATCTAACCGGTGGAGGCGTGGATTATTGTTTGTCTAAGGCAGCTGTGCAATGTTTTACCAGATCTCTAGCTTGGGAGCTGGCACCCGAAGGAATAAATGTTAACGCCGTTGCGCCTGGAACAACTCACACACCTATGCATAAGGATTACTGGAAAGCAGCCGTGGACTATTATGTAAAAAGTGTACCAATCGGTAGATTAGCTGAACCTGAGGATATAGCACCCGTGGTGGTATTCCTAGTTACAGATGCTGCACGCTATATAGTCGGTCAAACTATCCATGTAAACGGTGGGCAAATAATGGAAGGCTAAAGAAGGTTTACTGTGAAATTAGCATGTGTTGATGTAATAACACCAGGAAGAACGTTAAGGGAGAGGTTTGAAAATTTAGAGAAATATGACTTTGAAATCTAATTCAAAAATAATAGGGATTATAGCAACCTTGGACACAAAGGGGACTGAGGTTCAATTTATTAAGGAGCGAATTGAGCGTGAAGGTCATGAGGCCCTGGTGATTGATGCAGGAGTTTTAGGGCAACCATCTCTAAAGGCTGATTATACACGTGAGCAGGTCGCCGAGGCCGGGGGAAAAACGCTTAAAGAGTTGATTGAAGCTGCAGAGCGTGGGGTTGATAGGGCTGCTGCAACAAACGTCATGATCGAAGGAGCAAAGAAAACTGTTAGGGATCTATATGCTCAAGGGAAATTGGACGGTCTCATCTCCCTAGGAGGATCAACAGGCACGTCTATCGGATTGGCAGCTATGAAATCCTTACCCATTGGCATACCAAAACTCATGCTCACTACCCAGCTGGATATTCAAGAAGTTGAAGAGGAGGAGGATGTAGCAATGATGCAAACTCCAGCCGACCTACTCGGCCTTAATATAATAATGAGAAGAACTCTATCTAATGCAGCTGGTGCAATTGTTGGAATGGTTGAGGCAAAATGAAGCTTCCCGGATTATCCTAAATTTATAAAAAGGCAATTTAATGGTGGAACTGAAGAAATTGTTTGAGCCTATCAAAATAGGCAAAATGGAGCTGAGAAATAGAATCGTAATGGCTCCTGTGAATACATACTATTCTGAAGTGGGTGTTGTCGGGAATCGATTAATAGATTACCTTGTGGAGCGAGCTAAGGGAGGGGTAGGCCTAATAATAGTGGAATCTACCTGCGTTGACTGGCCTGTAGGTAAGGCAGGTATTTGCCCTCTAAGGATAGATGAATGGAAATATGTTCCTGCTTTCCATAACCTTGTTGAAGCAGTTCACCAATATAATACAAGAATCGCCATACAAATACATCATGCAGGAAGGCAACAATCAATAATTTGTAGTGAAGGACAAGAACTTGTAGCACCCTCAGAAGTCGCCTGTCTAGCCACAGGGGCATGTAAACCAAGAGCTTTAACAATTGACGAAATTGAGGGTCTAGAGGAGAAGTTTATCATAGCAGCGCAAATGGCTAAATGGGCTGGGTTTGACGCTGTGGAGGTCCATGGGGCGCATGGATATTTAATAAACCAGTTTATGTCCCCCTACAGCAACAAACGAACGGATGAATATGGAGGAGATTTTGAGGGGAGGATGAGATTCCCCGTAGAGATCATAGAAGGTATAAGAGCAGCCACGGGGCCTGACTTTCCAATCTTGTTCAGACTTAGTGCAGATGAATATGTAGAGGGAGGACTTACCTTAGATGACACTAAAAATATTGCTCGAAAACTAGAGACTACAGGTGTAGATGCTATACATGTAGCAGCTGGCATTTATGAATCAAAGCCTTCGTGGTGGGCCAGAATCTTCCCAGTAATGTCGATGCCACCCGGGTCTAATGTGCATCTGGCAGAGGAAATTAAAAGGGCGGTTAAAATCCCAGTCATTGTTGCTGGAAAGCTTGGAAATCCAATCTTAGCTGAGGAGGTTCTCGAAGAGGGAAAAGCTGATCTAATCGCTATAGGTAGACCCTTGCTTGCTGACCCTGAATTACCAAGGAAGGCAGCGCTAGGGGAATTGGACGACATTCGCCCATGTTTATATTGCAATGAAGGCTGCTTCGGCAGCCTCAATCGTTTCTGGAGTCTACGCTGTCAAGTAAATGCCGCAGTAGGCAGAGAGAGGGAATTTGAAATTAAGCCAACTACAAAGGTTAAGCATGTACTTGTTGTAGGCGGTGGCCCAGGAGGTATGGAAGCAGCGAGGGTTGCCGCTCTTAGAGGTCATAAGGTGACTTTATATGAAAAGGATGAAAAACTTGGAGGGCAACTAATCTTAGCTTCGGTGCCCTGGTTCAAAGAGCCTATCAGACATCTAATAGAGTATCTTGAAAATCAGATTAGGAAACTTGGTGTGAAACTTGAGCTGGGCAAAGAGGTTTCGCCAACCTTGGTTAAAGATTTGAAACCAAAAGTTGTTATCCTGGCAACCGGTGCGACTCCTCTCACTCCAGAAATTCCAGGAATACAAAAAGATAGTGTAGTCACTGCTGTTGATGTACTAGCTGGTAGAAAAGAAGTTGGACAAAGGGTCGTTATAATTGGCGGCGGCCAGGTTGGGAGCGAAACAGCTTGGTTCCTAGCTGAAAAAGGCAAAGAAGTAACTATTGTAGAAATGTTGCCCACTATAGTAGAAGACATGAATATGGCGAGCCGTTACTATCTTCTGGCGAAACTCAGGGAATTGGGCGTTAATGTAATGACTAACAAAGAGGCTAAAGAAGTTACCAGCGAAGGTATAATTGTTGAAAGTAGAGGAAAGAAGCAAACAATCGAAGCGGATACAGTAATACTTGCTGCGGGTTCTAGGTCAAACAAAAGGCTTAAAGAGGAACTGGAAGGCAAAGTTGCAGAACTCTATGCGATTGGAGACTGTGTCAAACCGGGCAAAATATTGGAAGCAATCCACGGAGGTTCACATATCGCAAGGTTGATCTAAAGTACAACGGAGGCTTGAGTTGGGGAACATAGCAATTATAGCAACCTTGGATACAAAGGGGGTTGAGGTTCAATTTATTAAGGAGCGAATCGAGCGTAGAGGTCACAAGCCCCTGGTGATTGATGCAGGAGTTCTAGGGGAACCATCTCTAAAGGCTGATTATACACGTGAGCAGGTTGCCAAGGCTGGGGGAAAAACGCTTAAAGAGTTGGTTGAAGCTGCAGAGCGTGGGGTTGATAGGGCTGCTGCAACAAACGTCATGATCGA
>Ga0315314_1001314_pt1 | contig 22878 bp, 21 predicted proteins | sample TDP9_MG_FD_203631 | JGI IMG/M metagenome (GOLD analysis project Ga0315314, IMG submission 203631) | Freshwater sediment microbial communities from Lake Towuti, South Sulawesi, Indonesia - TDP9 | ecosystem: Environmental > Aquatic > Freshwater > Lake > Sediment | place: Indonesia: South Sulawesi... | reverse complement strand
CAATCCTTCCGACAAAAGCAGAGAGCATTACTTCCAAAGAATTGGCGATAAGACAGCTTCCCTCTTTTCCGCCGCTACTGAATCAGGAGCAGTGCTAAGCGAAGCCCCAGAGGAAGCGGTGCAATCCCTCAAAGATTATGGCTATAACCTGGGGATGAGTTTTCAGATTGTGGATGACATCCTTGACTTTACCGGTCGAAAGGAAACCGTAGGGAAACCCGTAGTCAGTGACCTATCCCGAGGTATCCTCACTCTGCCTACCATACTCCTTCTCGAACGTTCGGAGGGCGACTCTATAAAAGAAATATTTGAGGAAGATAAGGAGAGAGATAGAAAGCTGATCATAGAAAGGGTGTGTAAGTCTGGCGTCCTCGAGGAGTGTTACCACATTTCCCAAGAGTTTCGCTCTCGAGCCTGCCTTGCCCTAGAGCCACTCCCCCGTAATCCTGCCCATAGCTCTCTAATCGGCTTGGCAAACTATGTGATACAGCGTAAGAGGTAGACCTGAGCACTGACTAAATCTAATGCCGCTCACTTCCCGTGATCTCCTTTTCCCACAGAGGTACTACTTGCTTAAAGCGGTCAATAGCATATTGGCAAGCCTCAAAGGCTTCCTTACGGTGAGGCGCACCTATGGCAATAACTAAGGTAATCTCCCCCACCTTTAACCTCCCCATCCTATGGTGTATAGCTATATCCTCCAACTGCCACTTTACCTGAATCTCCTCAGCTATGCGCTGTAGCTCTCGCTGCGCTAATTCCTTAGAAGAGGTTTCATATTCTAGGAAGAGGACCCTTTTACCACCAGATGCACCCCGAACTGTGCCTACAAAAGTGACTACGCAACCATAAGCATCCTGACGAACCTTGTTGATGGCTTCTTCAGGAAGGATGGGGGTTTGGGTTATCTCGATCAAGCTAGCCTTGCTTTACCGGGGTCTCTGTAGAAGGGACAGGTTCATTAAATAGGTCCTCTAAGGCTTCACCTTCGATAGTTTCCTCAGTCATCAGCCTCTCAGCGAACTGCTTTAGCTTCGCCTTATTGTTGGTCAGGATATCCTTGGCTACATTATAGCTACTGTTGACCAGAGCCTCGATCTCCTCATCAATCACATCAGCCACCTTGTCACCGTAATCCTTCTGCTCATCAACCATCCGCCCCAAGAAGACTAGTTCCTCCCGTCGACCGAAGGTACGCGGGGGCAATTTGTCACTCATGCCATACTCCTTGACCATCTTCCGCGCAATGGTGGTAACCTGCTCTAAGTCATTTTGAGCTCCCGTGCTTACCTCGCCGAAAATGAGCTCTTCTGCTACCCGCCCTCCCAGAGAAGTAGCCAATATATCCTTAAGCTGGCTCGGAGTGTAAATGTGGCGGTCCTCAGTAGGCAGTTGTTTTGTGTAGCCCCCTGCCAACCCACGGGCAATGATGGAGATCTTATGCACCGGGTCAGCATAAGGGAGTTTTTTGGCTACCAAGGCATGCCCTGACTCATGGTAGGCAATTATCTCCTTCTCCTTCTGACTTATCACCCTGCTCTTCCTTTCCGGACCAAGCATTACCCGGTCAATGGCTTCTTCAAATTCAGCCAGACCAATAACCTTCTTTTCGCGCCTGGCAGCTAAAATAGCGGCTTCATTAACCAGATTAGCTAAGTCAGCGCCACTAAAGCCCGGCGTTTCTTTGGCAATGGTTTCCAGGCTAACTGAATCCTCCAGTGGCTTACCTTTGGCGTGGACTTGGAGTATTGCCTTTCTGCCGTTGATATCGGGGCGGTCTATCACTACCTGCCGATCGAAGCGACCAGGGCGGAGCAACGCTGGGTCTAATATATCGGGGCGATTGGTAGCAGAGAGGACAATCACATTGGTAGAGGTATCAAAACCATCCATCTCCGCCAGGATTTGATTCAGGGTTTGCTCCCTTTCATCGTGTCCTCCCCCCAACCCTGCCCCGCGGTGACGACCGACAGCATCAATTTCATCAACAAAGATAATGCAAGGGGCATTTCGTTTAGCTTGATCGAAAAGGTCCCTCACCCGGGAGGCACCAACACCGACAAACATCTCCACAAATTCACTGCCGCTGATAGAGTAAAAGGGGACCCCAGCCTCTCCAGCGATAGCTCGAGCGAGTAGAGTCTTCCCCGTGCCCGGCGGACCTACCAGCAGCACTCCTTTAGGGATGCGCGCTCCTAAGGAGAGAAACTTCTCCGGGGACTTCAGGAATTCTACTATCTCCTGAAGCTCTTGCTTGGCTTCGTCTACTCCAGCCACGTCAGCGAAGGTGACTGTAGGTTTAGTCCCGCTGAATAGCCGGGCCCGACTGCGGCTAAAATTAAAAGCCTGGTTACTTGCCCCTCGAGCACCTCGCAGCAGATACCAGAATAAGCCAACCAGAAGGAATACCGGCAAAAGGGTCATCAGTAACCCGCTCCAGTTAAAACCACCCTCCGCCGGGCCTGTGTTGTAGCTGTTTATTAACCCAGCCTCCTTCCATCCCTGCAAGCTTGTGAGGATATCGTGTTCAGCGGGTATAGTACATTCAAACTTTTCATCCGCTTTAGTAAAAAATGTTACTTTATCCCCCTTCACATCCACAGAATCAACCTCGCCGGCTTCTACCATGGCAATAAACTCGTAGGTATCCTTGCTCTCCGTCTTCTCGCCTCTCGGTAAGAAAGCGAACACTAGCAACACAATGGCTACTAATATAAGCAAATAAAGAAGAGTATGCTGCCTTCCTATTTTCATCCTTTACTCCAATTACTTGCCATAAATTATTATATCAGAAAAGGGTGAAAAATTAAATGAGCCAAGAGACGAGGATGTCTAGTTGTCAGGCGATCCCGATTTATCGGGGGAAGAAATGAGCGAGTGGCAGAGCACACGCTCTATGAAAAGGTCAGCAATCGCTGATTCTGAATCCTCCATAATCCGTAGATTAGCACAGGGCGGTCACCTGTAGCTCCTCCCACATTTCGGGTAGGTTGGAGCATCCGCTCCAACGGTGCCTAGAGCAGATGCTCTAGGCTACCCCCTACCCTCCTCGGAGTAGAACTGTGGTTTTTAGGGTCGCTCCCATACATCAGCCAAGAGTCCACCTTGTAGGTAAGTCCTTTGAAGCTGTATCCACGGATCAGGAGTCCTCCGGGATAATTGCATTCCCCGACTTGGGTAGTATAAAATAGCTTAACTATCACGGTTTTTCCTCATGAGCCTCGGTGTATGCAAAGTAAAACTTCGCCTGCCTGAGAACCAGTCTCTCAAGGGCAAGCGCCAGGTGCTGAAGTCTATCATCACCCGGGTGAGAAATACCTATAATGTCGCTATAGCTGAGGTTGATGATCAAGACCTGTGGCAGTTAGCCACACTGGGTATAGCTTGCGTTAGCAATGACGCTCGACAGGTCAACCAGGTACTATCAAAGGTGGTTGACTTTATCGGCCGGAGCAAGTTCGAAATAGAGATACTGGATTACGAGATTGAAATCATGCCTTTCCCCTGATACAGGCTGCTGAAATTTTTAGTAAACCGCGCTAAAGATGAGAGTTACCTCCTTTATCAATCATCTTAAGAGTTTAGCCAACTATAAGAATCAGATTGTCCATATTGAACATCTGCCCCATCAAGCCCCAAGCTACCAAGAAATAGATAAACCTCTGCACCCAGCATTGGAGGCAGCCCTCAAGAGAGCCGGGCTATTCCCCCTCTACACCCACCAAGCGGCGGCAGTAAATATAGCTAACTTGGGGAAAAATGTTATGGTAGTTACCCCTGCTGCTAGTGGCAAGACCCTGTGCTATAACCTGCCGGTGCTGGAAGCAATTTTGGCTGAGAAGGGGAGCCGGGCTCTTTACCTCTTTCCCACCAAGGCTTTAGCCCAGGACCAACTCCGTAGTTTAGCCGAGTTAACTTCCTTGCTTCCTTCTCCAGTAAGATTTGCCACTTTCGATGGCGATACCCCACCGGAGGAGCGTCCCCAGATAAAGAGGTCAGCCCAGATTGTGCTGACTAACCCGGACATGCTCCATTTAGGCATCCTCCCCAATCACCAATCCTGGTCAAGGTTTTTTCACCGACTAAGATATGTCGTGATTGATGAAGCCCATATCTATAGGGGCGTTTTTGGCTCTCAGGTAGGCAATGTATTGCGAAGATTAAAGCGTCTTTTCCCCCTCTACAATGTGGCGCCCCAGTTTATCTGCTGCTCTGCCACCATCGCCAACCCAAAGGAGCACATCGAGAGGCTAGTAGGTTTACCTTTTGAGGTAATCGATAAGGATGGCTCCCCCCACGGGGGGAAGGATTTCGTCCTCTGGAATCCACCTATCCTTGATGAAGCCAAAACCTCCCGGCGCAGTGCCAATAGCGAAGCCTCTTTCCTCCTGGCTGAACTGGTGCGCCAGAGCATCCGCACCCTCACCTTCACCCGAACCCGCAAGCTTACTGAACTCATCTATACCTATGCCAAACAGCAGTTGGCTCAATCCACCCTGGCACAGCAGATTAAGCCTTATCGAGCTGGCTATCTCCCTGCGGAGAGACGCCAGATAGAACAAGAGCTTTTTCAGGGTCAGCTTATGGGAGTAGTGGCTACCACTGCCCTGGAGTTAGGGATAGACATCGGTGACTTAGAAGCCACCGTGCTTACCGGCTACCCAGGAAGTATCGCCAGTACCTGGCAACAAGCTGGTCGCAGTGGCAGGAGGACCGGGGAGTCTTTGAGCTTCCTCATCGGCTTGGATAACCCCCTCGATCAGTACTTCATGCATCACCCTGATTTCCTTTTTCAAAAGAACTTTGAACACGCCCTGACCGACCCGAACAACCCTTATATCTTGAAGTCGCATATCCTATGCGCCGCCTGGGAGCTACCCTTAACTGAAGATGATGAGCAATTTTGGGGGGAAAGCTTCGCTAAAGCAAGGGCAGAACTAGAAGGGGAGAGTATGCTCAAGCCTCGGGGCGGGAAGTGGTATCTCATGCCCACCATTAACTACCCGGCTGAAGGAGTCAATATTCGCTCCACCTCCTCTCTCTATTACACCATTCTTGATGTCTCTCAAAACAACCGACAGCTAGAAACCATAGAAGCCAGTGTGGCTTTATTTCAAATTCACCCTGGGGCTATCTACCTGCACCAAGGCGAGCCTTATTTGGTTATTGAGCTGGACTTAGCTGCCCGCACTGCCTATGTAGTGCCCACCGATGTCCCTTACTACACTCAAACCAAGGAGCTGACTGACCTGCGAGTGCTGAGGATAATGAAAGAGAAAGCCACCCCCAAAGCCAAGAGCTACCTGGGTGAGGTGGAGGTCACCACTACAGTGGTGGGCTTCAAGAAGAAGATGCAGTTCACTGAAGAGGTTATCGGGGAGGAGCCTCTCGACCTGCCACCTCAGTGCTTCAATACCATAGCCCTATGGTTCGATATACCTCCCCAGTCAATAAAGCAAATAGCTGAAACTCAGCTAGACTTCGCCGGGGGCTTGCACGCTGCAGAGCATGCCTCTATTGCCATCTTGCCTTTATTTGCCCTATGCGACCGCAATGATTTGGGCGGAGTCTCCACCCCCTTCCACCCAGATACCGGGAAGGCGCAGATATTCATTTATGACGCCCACCCTGGTGGAACAGGGATCACTGAGAAGGGCTTCGAGCTAATTGACCATTTATGGCAGGAAACACTGAAGGTGGTCGTAGAGTGCCCCTGTGACGAGGGTTGCCCTAGTTGCATCCAGTCTCCCAAGTGTGGCAACAATAACCAGCCTTTGGACAAAAAAGCCGCCCAGGTGATACTGGGGGAGTTAACAGGATAGGAGACCGTTTAATAATGTCATTCTGAGGAGTCAAAATGAATTTGGACGACGAAGAATCTCTGAGATTCTTCGCTTCGCTCAGAATGACAACTAGATGTCGTTGAATACTCTCAACTAGATATGTTGCAGGCGGGCAAGTCCAGTGTTATTATAGGCTTTCACGCTATCCCAGAAGTATAAGGAGTCATGCTAAATTGCCTGATAGAAACTCACCTCTACAGAAAGCCGCTGAGGAAATCCTAAGGGCTGAGGGAACGCCAGCTCTCCTTATAGATAAGAGAGTAATAAAACAAAAATACCAGGAATTCTGCCGCCAATTTGGCGGAGCCAAAATCTACTACGCCCTAAAAGCCAACCCACACCCGGGCATTGTAGAGCTTCTGCAAGAGCTGGGCTGTAGCTTCGAGATTTCCTCCCAGGGGGAACTGGAACTCCTGCTCCAATTAGGGGGCTCGCCTCAGAAAATCATCTCCAGCAACCCGGTTAAAGACCAGGCTTTCATCGGCTCTGCCTACTCTAGCGGGATAAACCTGTTTGCCTTCGATTCCTATACAGAACTCGAAAAGCTAGCCAGATTTGCCCCCGGCAGCAAGGTCTATGTGCGTCTTGCTGTCTCTAATGAAGGTAGTGAATGGCCGCTAAGCAGGAAATTCGGTGTGGAGATAGAAGAGGCTGTCGAGCTGCTGGGGCAAGCCAGAAAGAAAGGGCTTAAACCCTATGGCATTGCCTTTCATGTCGGCTCACAGTGTACCAAGGCTACCACCTGGGCGAAAGCCATTGAGAAGAGCCAGGCACTTTGGGAATCGGCAACAGACAAGGGTATAGGACTAAAGTTGCTCAATATCGGTGGCGGGTTCCCCATTAAATATACCAAACCGGTGCCTTCTATTAGGGAGATTGCCCAGGTAATCAGAGACTCCTTAGCTAAAGCCTTCCCCAAAGATATAGAGCTAATATTGGCACCGGGCAGGGCTCTGGTTGGAGAGGCAGGCATCTTAGTAGCTAGGGTTATAGCTAAGGCTGTTCGAGCTACAGAGAAATGGCTTTACCTAGATGTTGGCGTATTTAACGGCTTAATGGAAAGCGTTGGTGGCATTAAATATCCCATGATGGCTAAAAAGGGTAGCCAAACCAGCCAGTGGGTGTTAGCCGGACCTTCCTGTGATAGCTTTGACGTCATCTCCACAGAAGCAGAACTCCCAGAGCTAGAGATTGGGGACAGGGTCTATATTATGTCCGCCGGTGCTTATACCACCGCTTACGCCTCCCAGTTCGATGGCTTCCCTATCCCCAAAGTACACTTTATAGAATAGAGGTTGCTGATGTCCCCTTCATTCTTCCAGGAAAAGGACCCCTTTGCCCCTATCCAGTATGGCTATGAGGTAGAAGAGGTAATCTGCCAGCGCCAGACCAAGCACCAGGAGCTACTTATATTCAAAAGCCCCTATTTCGGCAGGGTGCTGGCGCTCAATGGTGTTGTCCAGCTGACTGAATGGGATGAGTATTTCTATCATGAAATGTTGGCTCAAGTGGCCTTGCACGCTCACCCTTCCCCAACCGATGTTTTAATTATCGGTGGCGGCGATGGTGGTGTGCTGCGCGAAGTACTAAAGCACCAGGTGGTAAAAAGAGCCCTGGTGGTAGAACTGGATGGGGAAATTATAGAAGCCTGTAAAGAATTTCTCCCTACCCTGTCAGCAGGTTTCGCTGATCCAAGAACACAGATTCTGGAGAGGGAAGGGGCGGATTTCCTGGCCCAAACAAAGGAGAGATTTGATTTGATTATCGTTGACTCCACAGACCCTGTCGGTCCGGCTGAGTCTCTCTTCACCAGCGAATGCTTCACCCACGCCTTCTCATCTCTGAAAGCAGAGGGCATGTTTGTCGCCCAAACCGAGTCACTTCATTTTCACCGGGAGTTCGTTCGTCAGGTACAACATAGACTAGCCCAAATATTCAACCTGGTGGATTTATATACCGTCCCCCTGGCTACCTACGCTGGCAATTGGTGGACTTTCTCCATTGCCTCCAAGGTGCATAATCCCAGAGAGGTGTCCCGGAAATGCGAGGTGTCTACCAGGTATTATACAGAAGATGTCCACCGCCACGCTTTTTTGCCTCCCAGCCTATACCAAAAACTAATGGCTAAGATTTGATCCCTGGACCTTCTATCTTATAATGCCGTCCTCCCTCCCGTTTCCACGATCCGGAGCCAGCTTGACACCCTGAAAACTAGGCATATACAATTGCCGCAAAGAGCAAAAAGTTTCAAAGAGAGCTTCACAAAGGAGGACAGAATGAGGGCACTGGTTACCGGGGGCACAGGACTTTTGGGAAGCTACCTTATAGAACGTTTGCTGGAGCAAGGCCACCAGGTGCACGCTCTGGCTCGCCGAACATCTGACATCAGCCACCTCAAGACTACTGGAGCTGAGATCGTTTTCGGCGACGTTGAGGACCATGATAGCCTGCGTCCCGCGGTCGAAGGGGTTGACATGGTATTTCACGCTGCGGCCAAGGTTACGCCGGGTTGGGGAACGTGGCAGGAGTTCGAGAATGCAATCGTCAAGGGCACTGAGAATCTACTCAAGGCTAGCGCTGAGGCAGGGGTCTCCCGCTTTCTCTACGTCAGTTCCGGCAGCATCTATGGCAAGAACTGCTGGGGCGATAAGTGCGCCGATGAGTCCACGCCCTGCGAATTACCCCCCCTGAGTTCCGACACCTACTATGACCACGCCAAACTGCAGGCCGAGAAGGTGGCCCTCGACTACCACAGACAGGGCAAACTCAAAGTCACCGTGATCCGGCCGGGGATGATCTATGGACCCAGGGACAGACTCCACACCGACCGAGTTTACCGTCATATGGCGATGATGAGGCCCCTTGTAGTATGGCCGGGGAAATCAAATCCCTGGTCAGCCCATGTCTTTGTCACTGATGTTGCCGATTGTGCCATCCTAGCAGCTACCAGCGATCGAGCTGTGGGACAGGTTTACAACGTAGCCCCGCCCAACGCCGATCGGTTTCGAGACTACGCCAATACCATGATCCGAGCCCAAGGCGGGCCACGAGTGCAACTGACCATTCCCTACGCTCTGGGCTACCTCTGGTGTGTGCTGATAGAGGGGTGGGCCAGGCTGCGGCGGGCGAAGGAGCTACCTTATCTAACTCGCTCCGGCCTCAGATTCCTCAACAAAGGGATGTTCATCAACGGTTCAAAAGCCAGGAGAGAGCTGGGCTGGGAGCCTAAGGTTTCCATGGAGGAGGGCAACCGGCTCTACGTCCAATGGCGGCGATCGCAAGGGAAGAAATAGCCCCGTTGTCACTCCCAGTCGAATACCTTGGCAACTTTGCTGATTCCCTCTTCTTCTCTACCTGTTCTACTTCTTGAAGAGGATGTTTGGTGTCACCCTGAGCCCTAGCGAAGGGTCTCTAGATTCTTCCTTCACTCAGAACGACAGATGGGGAAACCAAACGCTCTCTCATAAATTCAATTGACATCATAGCTACCCTGTTGTAGAGTAGACATAAAGGGAAGAGGATGGGTGGTTCGCTTCGTTTGGGGAAGATCCTGGGCATTACTATACAACTGCATTTCTCTTGGTTCATCATCTTTGCTCTCATCATTTTCCTTCTCTCCTATAGCTTACATGAAGATGACTACTCTCTATGGACGAGCATAATAGCAGGAGTGCTCACCAGCATCCTTCTTTTCGCCTCTGTAGTGGCTCATGAGTTGGCCCATAGCCTGGTGGCAATTAGAAATGGTATTCCAGTAAAAAGCATCACCCTGTTCATCCTTGGCGGGGTGGCCCAGATAACCCGAGAAGCAACACGCCCTAGGACGGAGCTACTAATGGCCATCGCCGGCCCTCTTTGCAGCTTGGTGTTAGCAGGCATCTTCGGTTCAATATGGTTCCTTATATGGGGTAATAGCCAACTAACCTTCGCCTCCAATAACCCAATTCTCTGGCTAGCCTCGATCAACTTGATGCTAGCTTTGTTTAATCTGATACCCGGATTCCCCCTAGATGGAGGACGAATATTGCGTGCCCTTCTCTGGCAAAGAACAGGGGATTATAAGAGGGCTACTCGCATCGCTTCACTGGCTGGGCAAAGTGCGGCCTACTTGATGATTGGTGGCGGCATTGCCATTATGTTTATCAACATATCCACCAACTTTTCCATCCCCATTAACGGTATCATGCTGGCTTTTATCGGCTGGTTTTTACATCACTTCGCCACTACCAGCTATCGCCAAGTAGAGATACGCGAAGCCCTACGAGGCTTCACTGCCCGGGCGGTGATGGCAACTGATTATATTGCCATTACCCCTAACCTCAGCCTCAAAGACCTAGTGCAAAATTATGTCCTCCCCACTGGTCGCCGTTACTTTGTGGTAGCTGAGAACGGAAGATTGGCCGGGATGGCAAGCTTTGAAAATATCAAGACAGTGCCTCAGACTCACTGGGATATCACTCCAGTAAGGGCAGTGATGACCCCGGCGGATAAAGTAGTCAGCGCTCGCCCCGAAGAGGAAGCCCTCAGCATACTGGAGCGGATGGAGGAGCATGATCTAAACCAAATGCCAGTGGTAGAGGAGAGGGTAGTCCTCGGTATAATCGTTCGAGAAAACCTGCTCCACTTCATTCGGCTTCGCTCTGAGCTGGGAGTGTAGCTATGGAAAAGAGGGGAATCTCCCTGACAGTGGAGGGGATCAATATTGTGGGGGAATTATACCTTCCTGAAGAGGGTGGAAAGGCCCTACCTGCTCTCTGTATTTGCCATGGCATCCCCTCTGGAAAGCCGGCGGACCCCACTGATGGGGGTTATCCTCTACTGGCTGAGAAGTTCTGCACTGCCGGCTTTGTCACCTTGATCTTTAACTTCAGGGGGACAGGGGCGAGCGGGGGTAATTTTGATATCATGGGCTGGGTGAAAGACCTGGAGGCTGCTATCGATTACCTATACTCCTGCCCGGAGGTAAACAGTTCCCGTCTTTGTCTCATGGGCTTTAGCGGGGGAGCCGTCGTCTCAGCTTATGTGGCTGCCCATGATCCTAGGGTAAGTAAGGTTGTTCTCTGCGCCTGCCCCACGGGATTTCGTGACCTCGCTGATCAGGAATGGTGGAGGCCTCAGATTGACCACTTTCGTCACATCGGAATAATCAGAGACAAGGATTTCCCTCCCTCTGCAGACCGCTGGCTGAAGGGCTTCAATCATGCTGCTCCCCTTCATTGGATAGACAAGATTGCCCCTAGACCTTTATTGATATTGCAAGGCGAAGAGGACGATTTAGTGGAGGTGAGCCAGGCCTGGCGCCTTTATGAGAAGGCAAGAGAACCTAAAGAAATAGCCATAATTAAAGGAGGAGGGCATAAGCTGAGGTTGAGCCAAGAAGCTATGGATACCGCCTTAAAGTGGTTAAAAAGAGGGCGAGTTAGATTGACCTAGAATCAGATTAGGAGAAGTTTAAAAAGAGACCGTTTTAAATAATGTAGTTGCCCAATTCATTGGGCAACTAAGAGCCTGATAAATCAGGCAACTACAAAAATTTTGGGTAGATGGCTACTCCTTTCGCTAACAATAAATTATGAGTTAATTCCCTACATTGACCTAGAGGCAGAAAAAGGTGTAAAATTTCCTTGAGAGGCTCGAGGAATATAAGGGTGAGCTGGCACGAATCTTGCGGCATCTTTGGAGTTTATGCCCCAAAGGAAGACGTGTCTCGGCTGACCTTTTTTGCTTTATTTGCTCTTCAACATCGAGGGCAGGAGAGTAGCGGCATTGCTACCACTGACGGCGACGGTATCTGGGTGCATACCGGTATGGGGCTGGTATCCCATGTCTTCACTGAAGCCGCCTTAAGCCAATTGCCAGGGACCATTGCTATTGGACATAATCGTTATTCCACCATGGGGTCAAGTCGCCTCACCAATGCCCAACCTATAGTGGTGGAAGGTGCTGCGGGCAAGATAGCCTTGGCGCATAATGGGAACATCGTCAATGCAGAGGCTCTGCGTCAAGAGCTCAGTGAACAAGGCTACCGCTTCTTCACCACTACCGATTCTGAAGTCATTGCCAACCTTATCATCGCCTCACCAGGGCAAACTTGGACAGAGAGAATCAGCCACGCCATGCATCGGCTACAAGGGGCTTATTCACTGGTAATCCTCACCAATAACTGTTTGATAGGTGTTCGTGACCCCTTCGGGGTGCGTCCTCTCTGCCTAGGGAAGCTCGATAAGGGCTGGGTGCTGGCCTCTGAAAGTTGTGCCCTGGACCACATTGGCACCAGCTTCCTTCGCGAAGTCGAACCTGGGGAGATCGTCATCATCGATTCTAAGGGTATCAAAAGCCTCCCGGGGGTGAAACCAGAAAGGAATGCTTTATGTGTCTTCGAGTATATCTATTTCGCCCGCCCCGATAGTACCATCGGCGGTCGGCTCCTTTATCGAGCACGAGAAGCTATGGGCAGGAGGCTGGCCCAGGAATACCCCGTAGAGGCTGATATGGTTATCGGTGTCCCTGATTCAGCCACCATAGCTGGAATCAGCTATGCCCGGGAGTCAGGCATTCCCTTTACCGAAGGTTTGCTTAAGAATCGCTATGTAGGGCGCACTTTTATCGAGCCCGACCAGCGGATTAGAGAGCTAGGTGTTACACTTAAGTTCAACCCCTTACGGGAAATACTAGCCGGGAAGCGATTGGTGATACTTGATGATAGCATTGTGCGCGGTACCACCACCCCTCGGGTAGTCGCTTTATTAAGAAAGGCAGGAGCAAAGGAGATACATATGCGTATCTGCTCCCCCCCTATCCGCTACCCTTGTTTCTTTGGTGTGGACATGGCAACACGGTGGGAGCTTATCGCTGCTCGTAAGAGCGTCCCTGAAATCAGAGAATTCATCCGGGCTGACTCCCTGGGCTATCTTAGCCTGGAGGGGCTGATAGAGTCAGTGGGATTGCCCAAGGAGACCCTTTGCCTAGCCTGCCTTACTGGAGACTATCCCATCCCGGTGCAGTTAGAGATGGATAAGCTAGCCCTGGAGGCATTACCAGAGGAAGTGCCCAGCCCTCAATAATGAACCGAAGTCGGAGTCCCTGCAGTTCACCGCATAATTCAGGCAATGCATTATCTCTAGAAGGGGGTTTTCCTCATAAAGAAAGTGGATAAAGCCAGGCAAACTTACACTGCCGCTGGAGTAGATATTGACGCAGCCAATAGAGCTAAGGAACTCATTAAGAGACATGCTCAGGCTACCTTACGACCTGAGGTGCTGAGCGACATCGGTTTTTTTGGCAGCCTGTTTGAACTCAAAGGTTATCGCCAGCCAGTCCTTGTCTCCAGCGTAGATGGCGTGGGGACGAAGCTGAAGATCGCCGCTGCCCTGGGAAAATACGACACCGTGGGCATTGACCTGGTGAACCACTGTGTCAATGATATCCTCACCTGTGGGGCTGAGCCGCTTTTTTTCCTGGATTATATTGCTATGGGCAAGCTTATCCCGGAAAGGGTGGAAAGCATTGTCCAAGGGGTGTCCACCGCTTGCCAAGCAGTAGGTTGCTCTCTTATTGGCGGTGAGACAGCAGAGATGCCAGGTATCTATGCCGGGGAGGACTACGACCTGGTGGGCTTCATTGTGGGGGTGGTGGAAAAGAGTGCCCGCCTGGACCAACCCCCAATCAAGGCTGGTGATGCCATCCTCGGATTGCCCTCCAGCGGCTTACATACCAACGGCTATTCCCTGGTGCGGAGGATTTTTGGAATCAAACCTTCTTCCCTAAATGCCTTCTATCCGGAGCTGGGAAGAACCCTGGGGGAGGAGCTCCTGGAGCCTCACCGCTGCTACTATCCCCAGCTCAAGCCTGCCCTGAAATTGGTCAAAGGCATGGCCCACATCACCGGAGGGGGACTGATAGGCAATGTGCCTCGCATATTGCCCCTAGGCTTAACCGCCCGTTTCAATCAAGGCTTATGGTCTATTCCCCCCATCTTCCTTCTTATTCAACAGCAGGGCAACGTCGCCACTTCAGAGATGTACCGTGTTTTTAATATGGGGATGGGAATGGTAGTCCTCTGCTCACCATCCAATGTCAGTGAACTGCGCCAGTTGATACCAGAAGCAAAGCTCATCGGTGAAATAGTGCAGCAACTGGGCAAAGAGAGGATAATTATAATCTAGATTTAGATATTAACCTATACGGAGGGAAAGTATGAGAGCTATTCTCAGCGTTTGGGATAAGAAAGGGCTGGTGGATTTCGCCCGAGGGTTAGCGGAATTAAAGGTGGAAATCTTCAGCACCGGTGGCACTAAGAACACCCTGAAAGAGGCAGGGATAGCAGTGCGCAGTATCTCTGAACTGACCAACTTCCCTGAAATCCTCGATGGTCGGGTGAAGACGCTGCACCCGGCAGTCCACGGTGGCATCCTCGCCCGACGCAATCTAACCGCCCACATGGCTCAACTGGCTGAAAAGGGCATTCAAACTATCGACCTGGTGGTGGTTAACCTCTATCCCTTCCTCCAGACCATAGCCAAGGCCAGGGTTACCTTAGAGGAAGCCCTGGAGAACATTGACATCGGTGGGCCTACCATGATTCGAGCTGCTGCCAAGAACTTCCCCGATGTTATCGTGGTAGTGGACCCAGCAGATTATGACCTTGTCCTTGGTGAACTACGCCGAGGCGAGGTAAGCATAGAGCTAAGAAAAAAGCTGGCCCAAAAGGCTTTCCAGCATGTGGCTTACTATGATACCGCCGTCGCTCAATATTTAAGAGGTGAAGAAAAGGGCTTCCCTGAGGAAATGACCATCGCCTTGAGGAAGCAATCTACCCTAAGCTATGGAGAGAATCCTCATCAGCAGGCTGCCTTCTATGCGGAGGAAAAGCCCAAAAGGTTAGAGCTTAGTCTGGTTTCGGCCACTCAGCTAGGAGGGAAAGAGCTTTCCTTTAACAATATCCTCGACCTGGATGCAGCATTGGGGGTAGTCAGCGACTTCTCCGCCCCTACTATTGCCGTCATTAAACACAATAATCCCTGCGGTTTAGCCAGCCACCCCAATCTAGCTGAAGCCTATCGGCGGGCGCTGGCCGGAGACCCGGTGGCTGCCTTTGGAGGAATAGTGGCTTCCAATAGAGCTATTGACCTGGCCGCTGCCAAAGAGATTGATAAGACCCACTATGATGCCATTATTGCCCCTCGGTATGAGGAGGAGGCTTTAACTCTGCTGAAGCGTAAGCGAGATCTGAGGCTCATTGCTACAGGGACGGAGACCCTGAAGTCGGCCACGGCTGAGCCCTTCCTTGATTTTCGCCGCGTTCGGGGAGGTTTCTTAGTGCAGACCTCAGACCTGGTTAGTGAGGGGGAGCTGAAGGCACAGACGGTGACCCAGCGGAAGCCAACATCAAAGGAGTTACAAGACTTGTGGTTCGCCTGGAAGGCAGTGAAGCATATTAAATCTAACGCCATTGTCATTGCCAAGGATAATGCCCTTTTAGGGATGGGAGCCGGGCAGCCCAGTCGGGTGGTGAGTGTCGAGCTGGCGCTGAAAAAGGCAGGGGAGCGTGCCCAGGGCAGTGTTCTTGCCTCTGACGCCTTTTTCCCCTTCCCTGACGGGGTGGAGCTGGCCGGAGAGCATGGAGTTACCGCCATAGTCCAGCCCGGCGGCTCGGTGAGAGACAAAGAGGCTATTGAAACCGCCAACAAGTATAATATGGCTATGCTCTTCACCGGGGTGAGACACTTCAGGCACTAGGATGCATAGCCTGAGGAGGAGATGCTAAGATTTGACCAGTGGAAGCGGATTAAGCGAAGCTGGAGTTCGTCTACATGGTTGTTAGGCGAAATCGGCTAAGGAGAACGATGAAGATTAATCGGAGGATATAAAATGCCAGATGGATATGGAACTCAGGCAGACTATATAGACTGGGTAAAGGATGACGCAAATTCACGACAAGAAACCATAGAGACTGCTCTGCGTAAGGCATTTTCTAACTTTATAGAGAAGCGAGAAGTAGAGGTTATTACCTTTTCGAGCATGACCGCTTTAGATCTTGCAAAAGCTATTATTGGCCACCCTCTTATCCTTAAACCACTTTTAGCTGCTTGTAACATTGCAGCAAGAGCAATCGAACGGGACTTATCTATCAAGAATGTAGATACCTACAGCCCTCGATTGAGCGACGATCAAGCTAAGGTGATTGCCGGATACATCAAACCATTTTTGCCATCCTATCTGGAAATTCCAGCGATCAGTCAGATTGATAGAGTTGCCTTCATCGACAAGGAAATTCGAAAAGGGAAAGGACGCTGGGAGAAAAAGATCCTTGAAAGTCTTGATCGATTTAGTAGCTTACAGTTTCATAAACGAATGTTCGTAGCAGAGGAGGAGCAGTTTGAGTTGGATGCTGCCAATCCAAAGTCAGGTGATATTAAAGTTGGAATAGATATAAAGAGAATTGAAGCCAGAAGAGACATTCATAAACGTTGTGATGAAATCGTCAATAAAGCTGCTAAGCTAAAGTCAGCTTTTCCGAATAGTAAATTTGGCGCTGTTGTTTATTATCCTTTTATTGAAGAACATATAAATATCCAGAGTCGCCTCCGTTCAGATAACATAGATGGCGTTGTCTTTGCATCTGAGGCAAAAGAGTCCATTGAAAATGCTGTCAGAATTCTTCTTTCAACTCTTGGAATGTCAAGAAAATGACCAATCAGAAAACTATACATCGCTTAATTCACGGAGATGCTCGGAATCTTTCTTTCATCCAAGATGAGAGTATTCACTTAGTTATTACTTCACCTCCGTATTGGATACTCAAAAGATATCGTGAACATCCCGGCCAAATGGGACATATTAAAGACTATGAAAAGTTTATAGAAGAACTTTCAAAAGTTTGGCAACATTGCTATCGCATTTTAGTTCCTGGTGGGAGGCTAGTTTGTGTGGTTGGTGATGTGTGCCTTTCACGAAGAAAATTCGGCAGACATGTTGTAGTCCCTCTTCACGCTGATATAGCTGTATCATGCAGAAAAATAGGGTTTGATAATTTGAATCCTATTATTTGGTATAAGATTGCTAAAGCGACATACGAAGTTAATAATGGTACCAAGTTTTTCGGTAAACCCTATGAACCAAATGCTATCATTAAAAATGACATTGAGTTTATCCTTATGCAACGTAAGCCGGGCGGTTATCGTAAACCGACGATGGAGCAACGTAGATTAAGTATGATCGACAAAAAAGATTACGAGGCATGGTTCCAGCAAATCTGGAATATTACAGGCGCATCAACGAGAAATCACCCTGCACCTTTTCCTTTTGAGCTAGCCTATAGGCTTGTTAGGATGTTTTCCTTTTATGGAGATACAGTATTAGATCCTTTCTGTGGCACAGGGACAACGATGCTCGCCGCAATGAAGGCTAATAGAAATAGTATTGGTGTTGAGATTGATCCGGAGTATTGTCAGATGGCTTTGAAACGCCTGCGTAGAGAAGGGCACACTCCTTTTAACGATGTAGAACTAGAGTTTGTTAAAGCAGAGGGACTTGAGGATGTGAGTAAGACAAATGACCGAAACGTCGCCTAACAGAGCGTATCTAGCTTCGTGCCTTCGGCACTTCGCCCAAATGCTGCCCACTTCGCAACAGGAAGAACGTTAGGCAAAACTGAAAACAAAAAGCTAGTAATCTCGAAGACTTGTCTGCCAAGCAGGTTAGGAGCATTGAAGAGGATGCGCGAGACTAAGCGTGGTATCGCCGAAATGCCATGGATAAGGAGTAAGCAGTATGCCTAACGCAGTTATAGTGGCAGATGCAGTGAGGGGCTTCCTGGAGAGGGGTAACCCCCTTTATTGCGGCGAAATGGCTCGCCGCATTATCCCCCATATCCAACGGTTGCTGGAGCAGGAAATAGCCCGAGGTTCGAAGGTCTTCTATATTATTGACCATCACCAACCGGATGACCCGGAGTTCAAGTTATGGCCTCCACACTGCATCGCTGGCACTTCAGAAACCGAGCTTATCCCCGAGATTGCCCCATACCCTGGGGAGATAATATATAAGAATCGCTACAGTGCTTTCTTTAATACCACTCTAGAAAAGAAGCTGAAAGCCCTTCAGCCGGAAAAGCTGATTGTCTGCGGAGTGTGCACTGATATCTGTGTTTTGCATACGGTGTCTGATGCTCGGAATCGTAACTACGAAGTAGAGGTCCCTGTCGACTGCGTGGCTTCCTTTGACCTAGCCCAGCACAAATTTGCCCTGGAGCATATGGAAAAGGTCCTGGGAGCCAAGCTGGTGAGTGCCCCGATAAAAGCACCCTCACCTCACTTCGAACCCTCCCCGGCTGTTTTGTCTGGAGAGACCGCCGACATCTACTTCGTCCGCACGGTGGAAATCCTGAAGCATGAAGGGGTCAACCCAGTAGCCACTATGGAGGTCTTCCCCAGCCGGGCGGGAATCCTCTGTGGTATGCACGAGGTCCATGCCCTATTGGACAGGGTGCTGCCCGAAGGTAATCGGGAGGTATGGTCTCTCTCTGAAGGAGAGACCATGGAGAGGAAAGAGGTAGTGCTCAGGATAACCGCCCCCTACCAGAGCTATGGTGCTTATGAGACTGCCTACCTGGGTATGCTCGCCCAGTGTAGCGGCTGGGCCACTGCAGCCAGGGAATGCGTTGAAGCAGCTAAGGGGATTCCCATCATCAGCTTCGGCGTTCGCCATGTCCACCCCACCGTAGCCGGGATGATGGACTATGCAGCTATGGTGGGGGGCTGTGCTGGCTGCTCCAGCATCGCTGGCGCCAAGCTGGTGGGCATCAACCCCACTGGCACCATACCTCATGCCCTGATTATAGTTATGGGCGATACAGTTACTGCTACCCTTGCCTTTGATAAACATATGCCCCCTGAGGTGGCTCGCATCGCCCTGGTGGATACCTTCAAGGATGAGCCTGAAGAGAGCATAATAGTAGCTCAAGCAATGGCGGGGCGCCTCCAGGGGGTGAGGTTAGATACCCCGCCTGAGAGGGGGAGGGTGACCGCTGACTTAGTGAAAGAGACCAGGGCCAGGCTTGACCTGGCTGGCTTTAAAGAGGTGAAAATCTTTGTTAGCGGGGGCATTGACCTCGAGCGCATCAGATATTTTATCGAGAATCGTGCCCCTGTGGATGCCTTTGGGGTGGGGAGCTATATCAGCGGAGCTAAGCCTATTGACTTCACCGCTGACCTCCATGAGGTAGAAGGCAGGCCTGTGGCTAAGCGGGGGAGGATTCCTGGAATCACCCCCAACCCTCGCCTGAAGCGGGTGATGTAAGGAGGTATTGGCATGTGGTTTCGCCGGCGTGGCTTCTATGGCGGCTTTCGCTTTGGGTTCCCTCCTTTCATGTTTTACTTCGGTCCTCGGCCCTTCCCCAGAAAAGAGGCTTACCTTCGAATGCTAGAAGACTACAAAAAGGACCTGGAAGAAGAGCTGAGAGAAGTGGAAAAGGAGATTGCGGAGCTGAAGCGAGAGTAAAGTGCCTTTGGAAGCCATAGAGATAGCCAAGAAGATTGTCGAGGCTGCCACCGATAAGCAAGCCTCCGATGTAGTGCTGCTGGATACCAGAAAGGTCTGCTCCTTTGCTGACTACTTCGTTATTTGTAATGGGGAGAGTGAGCGCCAAATTGAGGCTATCCGTGAAGCTATTGATGAGGTGCTGAAAAAAGAGGCCACTGTCTCCCATCATTACGAAGGGGATGCCAATTCGGGATGGGTGTTACTCGACCTGGGAGAGATTATTGTTCATATCTTTTCTCCTTTTGAAAGGGAATACTACCAGCTAGAAAAGCTATGGAGCAAAGCCCCCGTTGTGTTGAGGATAATGTGAGAGCGCTTAAAAACGCAGTGCTTTTAAACCTGGCGCTTAAAAATGTAGTGCGGAGCTTTAGCCCCGCCAAGATGTAGATGTAGGCAGGTTGTCTAAAAAGTTCCCCCTTGTAGGAGTGGATCTCCCCGGGGTTTGTCCCCCCAATTTGCGGGAGCCCACAAGGGGCGGGGACAAACACTCCTACAGAGTTTCTCGGACAGCCTACGCTTTCTTAATCAAGCCTGAAAAGGCTTTCCCACAAGCAAGAAGAGCTTCGTCAACACGGTCTTGCCACATCCCTCTCCCTCGACGGCAGAGGGCAGGGTGAGGGTGAAATCCCCCTCTACCGTGGGTGTCAGGTGCCCCACCTGACCTCAAACAAGCTGTAATCGAAAATCAGGCGAAGACAAATTCCCCAATGGCTTTGAAGTAGGGCTCCATGCCCACCATCATTATGGTGTTATGGTCAGCCCCAGGAATGATTACCAGCCGCTTTTTCTTGGTAGCCACATTCTCAAAGAGGTCTCTCGCTTCAGTGAGAGGAATGAGGCTGTCAAATTCGGCATGAATGATAAGGGTGGGCAGGATAACGGTTCGAATCTTGGCTAGATTGGGGAATTCAGCATCCTTTATGCCAAGGAACTCTTTTGGGAAGCCTAAGCGCGTCATCAGCCTGACGGTGCTAGCAAACCCGCTCTCCAGGATTAGACCCTTTATTTTCTCCCCATAATGGGAAGCCAACTCAATGGCGGAGATGCTCCCCAAAGAGCGCCCCATGAGGAAGACCTTGCCGCTATAACCACCCTCCTGCAAGATTCCCCAGAAGCCCTTGAATATGGGATGAGCATCGGCCACCATATCGGTGAAAGTCGGCACCCCGCCACTCGAACCATAGCCCCGATAGTCGGCCACAAATAGGTTCACACCCAATTGATTGTAGAGAGGAGCAATGTAGTCATAATCACTAACCACCTCGCCATTGCCATGAAAAAAGAGGGTAGAAGGCGAATCTCGGTGGTGGACATAAAAGCGGCAGGAAATCGACACGCCCTTCTCTACAGGGATAAGGTGGTCGGTGGAGTTGGGAGGAGGAGTGGTAAAATCCTTCCTGGGATAAAAGACAAACTGAAGAAGCTCTGGTCTATCTAAGGCAGAATAGTCAGCCTGATGAGACATTCTCCCTTAATCCGGGTAGCTTAGTATTTCTTCCTCAGAGAAGAAGAGGCTGATCTCCTGCCGGGCGTTTTCCTCTAAATCAGAGCCATGAATCAGATTGCGCCCGATATCTAATCCAAGATCCCCCCTTATTGTCCCCGGGGCAGCCTTAAGGGGATCGGTCTCTCCCATCAGGCGGCGCACTGCCTCCACGGCATTTTCCCCCTCGACCACGGCAGCAATAGTAGGGGCAGAAGTGATGAAGTCCACCAGAGCGGAGAAAAAGGGCTTGCCTTCATGGATGGCATAGTGACGCTCTGCCATTGCCTTATCCATCTGGAGCATCTTCAGGGCCACAATTTTCAGCCCCTTCCTCTCCAGGCGGGAGATAATTTCCCCTGCCAGTCCCCTCTGCACCGCATCAGGTTTAATAAGAACCAGGGTTCTCTGCATCTTCAGACTCCTTGCCGACCATCATCGAAGCAGTGCCTTCCGCCACCACGGTACCATCCTTTCGAGTTATAGTCGCCCTTGTTGTAATCAGCTTCTTCCTCCTTTCGATTACAGTAGCAGTTATAAGGAGCGGCTCGCCGATTAAGGCCGGACGCTTGAACCTCACCTCAGCCCGGGCAGTAATGGCCAGTACCCCCAAGGAATACATCGCCCAACCCATAGCCTCGTCCAGAATGGCAAAGACTATTCCACCATGGAGATAGCCTGGGTAACCTTGATAAGGTTCAGTGGGGGTGAACTCGGTCTCAACCTTATTCCCTTCGCGGCGGAAACGGAGTTTCAGCCCAATAGGGTTTTCTTGCCCACAACCAAAGCACCTATTAGTGAGCTGGGGTTGTATCTTCTCCTCAGATAACATATTTGCTCCTTGCCTTTGATCTGTTTTGACTCAAATTCTATGCCCCGCAGCTTGCTGCGGGGAACCACTCGCTGGGGTTCCAAGGGGACGCAGTACCCCCTTGGCCAAAGGCGGGGTCAACGCCCCGCCTGCGGAGTGGGGTTTGTGACTAGCCACTGCTAGAAATGAAATGTTCCCACCCCTTTTCCTTGATTTGGAAAGGCTGGCCCTCTTTGTCAAGCAGAGTCACCCCTTCCTCACTTCTTATCTCGCCGATTATGCTTATCGGGCAATCAGCTCGAAGAGTCTTGTCGACCTCTTCTTTAACACTATGGATAACCTCTTCACTGGCAGTGAACAGGAGTTCGTAATCCTCGCCCCCGCTTAAAGCGAAATCGAGGGATTCCTTGGGGAAGGCGGCTTTCACTCTGGGGTGAATAGGAACCTGGGCTGCCTTTAGGATTGCCCCCACTTCACTTGCCTTACAGAGGTGACCCAGGTCAGCCACCAGTCCGTCACTAATGTCTATCGTCGCCAGCACCCCCCTTCTCACCAGAAGCTGCCCTTCAGCAACCCTTGGCTGCGGCTGAAGATGAGCCTTTCTAAGAAAAGCCATCGTCTCCGGCTCAAATCGATAATGATGAGTTAACATCCTCATCCCTGCTGCCGAGGAGCCTAAATAGCCGGTGACCGCTATCAGGTCCCCCGGCACTGCCGCCGACCTGGTGAGAATACCCTCACTTTGCCCCTGCCCTATTACGGCCAGGGTAATCACCACCAAAGGGGCGCTACTGATGTTTCCCCCTATTACAGCCAAATTGAATTGTTGGGCTATCTCCGCCATCCCCCGGTAGAGCTGGATGACATCCTCCACCTCGGTATCTCCCGGGAGGGATAGGGATACTAAAGCATACCTCGGCAACCCCCCCATAGCAGCAATATCGCTCAAATTTATGGCTACCGCTTTCCAGCCCAGCTCCCTCCAAGTGCTCTCCGCTGTAAAGTGCACCCCCTGCACCAGGGTATCAGTGGTAGCCAGCAAGGTGGAGTCACCGTCTCGCCAGGCAGCAGCATCATCGCCGATGCCGACCACAATCTGAGGGTCTTTCCCGCTCTGGGCAACTACCTCGGAAAGCAGCTCAATAAGTCCGAACTCTCCTAGCTCCGAGACCTTCATGGCCAAGATTATAGCCAACTAA